>Ga0131853_10009507_pt1 | contig 17782 bp, 9 predicted proteins | sample TergutLab28metaG_FD_92764 | JGI IMG/M metagenome (GOLD analysis project Ga0131853, IMG submission 92764) | Labiotermes labralis P1 segment gut microbial communities from Petit-Saut dam, French Guiana - Lab288 P1 (version 2) (version 2) | ecosystem: Host-associated > Arthropoda: Insects >... | reverse complement strand
CGGCCAGACTAACCGATGCGCGTGAATGAACCTTTGTGTGACGGTAGAGGGAAGTCCACGGGTCAATGCCCTACCCTCCTCTTCGTCATCGACGTGGCCGGAAATGAGTAATAAAAGCAATCCTGTTTCTTTATTGCCACACTTCGTATGCCATCAACTCGCACAGTCCGATGACGTCTGTTTTTACGTTTGAGAATATAGATTATTCTTATCAGGAACACGTGCTTGGAGCTGTTATTTGCGTGCGGATGTTCAGTTTTTGCAGAGTTTTCTGTATTTCAAATATGAAAGTTTTTCCCTGTCAGGAAATATAACTACAAAGCGAACTTAAGATGAATGTCCATAATCTCAAATGACAGGAAGTGTTCCTGCAAGGACACAGTAATTCAACTGTTTCCGGTCGCTGAATTCGAGAACAAAGGAAGATAAGTTTTAGTCTCGTGAAATACTGTTTTTCCTTCAAGAGGTCGTAACCTACGGGAGTTGTACATTGTAAGAAGATGTAGCAAGTGTGTGGTATAAAATCAGAGAATAATGCAGCTGACCTAGAGATGTTGTTGCAGTGTTGAGCAAAACGTTCCTATTTGAACGAATAGCACGTTCATTCCGCATTCCTGAGGTCCTGAGGTGAGCGTAGTCCTTTAAACAAGTTGTCTGTAATGAAGTTTCTTATGGGTGGCCTATTATCGCTTCGGAGAAACTCACCTCCCTTGAAAATGTGTGTAGCTTTTTTTTTACCCCAGCAGAACAGAATTGGACTACAAGAGAAGTGCTTGCTTTTGACAGAATGCAGGAAACAGCTTTTGTAAAATGGGGTCAATACAGACTGACCAGAGCAAAAAAAAGCCTGTTATCTTTGACGGGATAAATTTGAAACTAAAACTGTATCGGTTCATCAGATAGATGTACTGTATTGTGGTTTAATACTAGGAATCGAATTGCATTTTGATGATATAAAGGGGACCGAGCAGCCTATATATGCAACCAGCAACTTGGTGTTGAAACATGTTGGCTTGTACGTACCAGTGAGTTACGCCCGCGGTAGGAATTCTAGACTTCCTACGCTGATGAAACGTAGTGCATGATTAAGGAGACTCTTGTGGGATTAGTTCAGCAACTATGCCCATCAGTCTTACGTCCTCCAGTGAATGCAGCTGCGCTAGAGGAACGGCTATCATATTTCCCGTGCTTGTTGTCTCACTATAAAGAAGTGTTAGTTTGTCTGATGGAAGCCGAGGTATTGTGTGCAATAATGGGGTGAAATACGAGTTTCAATTGCTCTAGATTTATTTAAGGATGATAAATCAACTGAAAGTCGTCCAGTGACATGATTTTGAATGAAGAACTCGAAGGGTTTCGGAACGAATTTGTCCATACTGTTTTCCAGTATCCCAAAATCCGCTTACAGAGACAGAAAAATAATATGGCACCTTATTACTGTCGGCAAAGGGCCCCATTGTTGTTCTGTTGCCTTGTGCATCATCTGCATACACCTTACTGATATATATAACGTTACACTTTCAGTATACACCATGATGGCATGAAAAGTAATGTTGTATTGATCATGAGCTGAAAGGCACAGAAGTGACAGTTATCGTGTTCAGTTACGTAATGTGATCAATTTTCGAAATCGCACTACTTCAGCTTCTAGATCTCGTCATCAGTGGCAATAAAATCGCATGTGTGGAAACTGGCGTATCACGTGCCTAAAACTAAGTGTGTGCTGTGGTATCACGCATACGGTACAAATGAGATGTACTGATCTTCTTAGGTAAACACCAAATAATTTGTCTGTCTACAAGGGATTTGAGCTGTTCGGTGAGGCTGTGTGCTTATGTAAAGGGAGAAACCCGCAGTCAACTGAAAATCATACTGGTAAGCGAAGTTAGAGGCCAGTTGAAATGTGATGGCACACACACACAGAAACCAGATTTCGTCTTTCGGCGAAACGGGCGAGTCCATTTAAATCGGCGGGGGCGTCAGTTCTATGGACTAGTGGCAGCCGAGGTGTGCGCATCAGTTTTTATTGTTGGTAGTAATGCTGGATTCACCATGTTCCGAGGTAGTGTGAAGGGTACTGCCTACCCACTCCATTCGCCAGATTCCCATTAACTTCCTCTCCCGTGTGTCATTGTGTGCCATCACATTTCATCTGGAGTTTACAACAACTTTGTCCGCGACTTAAGAAAATAAACAAGACAACCTGCCGACAATTTGGCCTGCCTATGCTCTAATTGATAGTACACAAATTTCTGCTTGTTTGATTGATATTAGACTTACTAATAGCGGTTTTTGTAACATGTAACGGACCAAGAAAGATAAGTTCGTTACTCGTTTTGCTGTGACGCTCTTTCAGGTTTTAAGATGGCGAAAAGTATATAGCCAAAATTTTATGCAGTGACGAAACCAGCTTCCAACTGTCCGCGTATCTGATTCAGTATAAAGATGAAATTTGGGGGAGCAACTTTTCGCATGCGGTAACTAGAAGTACAGCCTCAAGTTTAATACATTTCTTACTGTGTACAACAATAAGTTTCCGGAACTGTATTTTTCTCCGAAAACACTGTGCTGTGACGTACGTATCTAGGCGAATATGGTAGAGGAATTCCTTGTGCCGATATAGGCAGAAAGTAAGGTCTTCATCACACGGTGTTACAACAAGGCTTGGCGCCTCCGCCTTTTCACACTGCAGCTCGGGCGGGACTTCTTGCTTCTAAAGTTTCCCATGAAGTTGCGCCACTTGGGTTTGTCTTTTATTAGTATATAGACAATGCCGTTTACGTTTCACTTTTTGCCACCACTTTGCACCATCTTGCTTGGAGGATACCGCTTATTGTCCACAAATTTCTGGGCTGAACTTGAATTCAGAAGTACACGTAATGTGTGCAGGTCCGCTGTCTGTGTTATCACTGAACAACTGTACGCTGCCAATTGTCGACCACAAAAAAGACGTGGCTGTGCAACCTACCAAAATTAGTTACGTTCACGGTCTTACGCTCTTGAACTGGGTTATATTAAAATAGTCTACATTTCCAGGTAAGACATCTACGTTGTGTTGTTAGATAGTATATTAAATTGCAAAATATATAGTCTAACACAATTCACTTAATAGTTATTATTAGGATTAATGGTATATTTTACACTATTACTTCCGGTTACATGTTTCGGCTCTATCTGTTCGTAATATTAAATAATGTACGTCAGCACAACTACTTTATTACACACGGTAATTACATAGGCGACATATTTCGGCTATCGATCTATCATCGTCAGGCCTATTTTGTCAATTGAATCACAAGATGCTATGCACACACTGGGATCCCACCGTGTTCACATTAATGGAATACATAAAAATTAAATAATTTGTCTCAAAGGTGTGGTGTGCAATTATGTTTACATTAGGGAGATACATAAAATTGGATCACTTGTCTCGTAAAATGTGTTATACAATTTGTGTAATAAAAGGTCTATCGTATCGTATCGTATCTATCTGTCTATCTATCTATCTATCTGTCTGTCTGTCTGTCTATATCTATCTATCTATATCTGTCTATCTATATCTATCTATCTATCTAAATCTATATATATCTATATATCTATATCTATGTCTGTCTGTCGGTCTGTCTGTGTCTGTCTGTGTCTGTCTGTCTATCTATATCTATCTATCTATCTATATCTGTCTATCTATCTAATCTATCTACCTATCTATCTGTCTGTCTGTCTGTTTATGTATCGGAGCCATCTTCAGGCCAATTGTATATATCACCTTCTTAAGGAAATAATACTTCAGCCTGAAGATGGCTTGAATAGGTAAAGCCGAAACATGTAGTTGGAAGAAATGTAAAATATACCATTACTGACTTGTGTTAGAATATATATTTTGCGATTTAATATACTAATCTACATTTCAAGTGCTCACTCTGTATTTATCCCCCCCCCCCACACACACACACACACATACACAAACACAAAATGCACCGCTTTTTCAGAGACTCTTATTTGGATTACATTGTTCAGATCCATTAACCGCATCTTTCATTATTAGACTATTCTGCGTAAGTTTCTTTTTGAACATTGGGGCTTGTTTTTAGGTAACTTTTATACCTAATGCTATTATCTTTCAAGCTGAAATTGTTATGTATTTGAACCATTCCAGACAGGCTTAGCCCGGCGGTCTGTGTAACAGTACAAGAGACATAACTGTGCTGTAGGAAATAGTTATATTGTTGAAAATAAAAAAAATTCTGAATTACTTTTATCACATAATTCGTATACTTAGTAAGAGACCGGCTTCCAAGTATGGACCAAAGAGGAATATGTCACGAAAAGAGAAATGTTAGCTTCGGCTCATTCAGTTTATTGACATGTGAAGCGCAGTGACTAGATGTATTAAATTTAATTTGTTACTGGTGACATTTTCACCGTGGCTGTATCTACATGGGGCCGATTTTGAAATTTTCTGAACGAGAGATAAATATTACGTAAAGTACCTTACAAGTTTCAGTTCTGTTTCGTACATAAGCTTTGGTTCATCTCGCCCACCTCATTTGCAACTCACATGTGGTCAGTCCCCACACGTACCCACAATCCTCTGTTGTTGCTCGTGCAGCTGAAACAGACACACATCCGAAGACGGCTGATGTTTCCAAGCCATTCTCTCGCTCGACTGCATCCCCCAGTGAAACTAGATGAAGTGTGGAAAGAATAAGTATTGCCGGTTGTAAAACGTTGTTGCATAAAACAGAATTGTTACAGATGCTCCGCATTTTCTCCTTTTCTTTAGTAAACTTTTGGAGAAGTAAAAGTAAACATTTGTATTCCTCCTTCCACCAAAGCCACCACCTCGCCCGTTGTCCTTGTATTTGTTTCGTCGTGTCATTTCGTTTTATAGTCTCCCAGGCCGAGTCGTGGCGCCCCCCCCCCCCGCCCAATTTGTTTAAATCCTAAATGTACAATGTCACAACAGTTTAGTCTAACATGGGTCTATGCAACACAGTGCGACTCTTTGGTTTATCGTGGAAGTCTTGTTTAATGCAAAATTACTGGCCTGATGCTACAGGAATTTCCTGGATTGGTGACAAGATTACGTTCTTTCGTAATCACTCAATCGAATTGCCTAAAAAAAATTAGACACGTGTTTTTAAACCATCATAGGCGGCTGAAAAGGTGTAGTCTACAATATTAAAATGAAATAAAATATATACTTCGCCAAACACAACTATCTTATACTTTATTAATTTAGATAATGGCTACTAGTTTCGGCCTATGCATGACATCATCAGGCGAAAATATTTATAAAAACTTAAATGCCGGCGTATACATTTATTTGAAAATATTTTGGCCTGATGATGGCCTGCGTAGGCCGAAACTAGTCGCCATTATTTAAATGAATAATGTATAAGATAGTTGTGTTTGACGAAATATATGTTTTATTTCATTTTAATATTATACTTAAACACAACTTGATGTCCTCTACTAAGAGGTACTCTACAAGCTGGTGGGTTGAGTGTACGGCTAATAATTCCTCAACTTAACCTATTACGTTGCAAGGGCGACGGACCAAAGGGGATATTCTTGGCGGTTTGTATTACGTAGTTGATGTAGCAAGAGTTCAAGTCGTTAAAGAAACTGTTCCGTATTCTGCCGTTGTGATAATGTTAATGGACCTTCGGTCTAAACACAAGCGGGAATTTGTATGCAAAATTTTATTTTGTGATGGTGGTGGTTGATTAAATTTCAAGACTTCAGGGTGTGAGACCTTGCCGACTCGTAGACTTTTGTTGCGTTTTGGAGAATCATTTTTGTTCATCTTTAGGGTACATCGATCCAAGAAGAAGTGGGTGATGCTTAATATAGAGACAGTATGAACCACCGAAACGTCGGCAGATATTTACCAGTCAACAGAGCGTACGTCCTTGAGGGCCTGGACCGTCAAAAAACTTCTTTCTGCAGTCTGTAATTGCCAAATTTTGAGGGAAGACACTGAACGTTGTAGTAAATTTCAACTGAAATTGATATATCTCGTCTAATTCTGATTTTAGACTCTTCGCAAAATTAAGAGAAGCGACCATTAGCTTCGTCGTGTCTGTCTGTCCGTCCGTACGGTACAATTGGGCTCCTACTGAAAGGATTTTCATAAAATGTTATGTGAATATTTTCCGAAAATCTTTTTACGCATTTCAAGTTTTATGAAAACTTAACAAGAATAACAGGTATTTTACATGAAGACCAATACGTATTTATGATCATATCTTGCGCACTTCTTCCTATAATGAAAAAAAATTGACAAGAGTTACGAGGAAAATGCAAACACACGCGTTTCACGTTCAAAAATTTCTTTTCTACAAAATCGTGCCGTTTATCAGATAATGTGGAAAATGTAGTAGATCCGGAAAGGCCACAGATGACAGACAGTATGGCGCGTGCGCATTGCATGCTGCATACCTAGATCTAAAACACACTTAGAATATGTAATACTTACTGATTTTCTGCTGCAAGAATTCTTACAATATCGCGCCTCAGTTTTACATTATACTTACATTGTTTCTTGTTACCGTCTATCCTGGTGATACGTAGAAGCAATTCTATAAAACGCTGGTAAAACCGTCTCCTATTATTATTATTATTATTTTATATATTTAAAGTGTATATACTTTAGTTTGTAAATCTTTACTCCATAAACAAATATGTATGAATATATGTACTTTGCACTTATTTAAACGTTTTGATATACCGTGCATGTAACTGTAAAGCGATAGAGGTACAAGTCGTTATATTCTGAAGTCACTGGCCATTATTTACTGCAGTTGATTAGACGTACAGTAACTGTCCAAACAAATCCTTATGACTTGTTTATATAACTGCAGTAAACTGTGCTTCAGACGGCCGACTTACAAAAAAAGCTTAATATGAATACCGTAACTGCTGCAGCACCTACTGCTGCAGTTGAGTGTTTGTAGCAGCTTTCATTTCCATGGCAACAGGATCACATTGTTTTAACAGCTGTTTGTTTTGCTGCAGTAATCCGAAACGCTACTTCTATGATAGCTTCAGTTCACTGGCGCACAATTTATACAGGGTGTTGGAATATCCGTCTTTAGTATAGTAATGGGCTGTAATGGAAAATAACAAGTGGATGCTACCTCATGTCGCGGTGTAGTGATTTGCCTTTTAGTTTTGTATTCGAGAAGCCGTTTTCCTTTTCTTAGTCCGAATTTCAGTTGCACGGCATTCTGTGCAAGCTATACGTAATTCCATAAAGAACGTCTCATCACCACTATAATCGTGTTCGCACCCGATATTGCGTCGGACAGGCATCGTGTTTTAAGATTTTATTCACCTTTAGACGCGTTCTCAAAATTGCTGAAACTGATATTAGCGTCGTCATGTCTGTCCATCTGTCCGTCATTCCGCATGGAACTGCTCGGCTCCCACTGGACGGCTTTTCATGAAATTTTATATTTGAGAATTTTTAAAAAATCTGTCCATACAGTTCAAGTTCCATTAAAAGGTGACTATTATAAACGGTACTTTACATGAAGACTAATATATATTTTTATCTTATCTCGCTTAGTTATTCTTAGAATGAGAAATGTTTGAGACACAAGTTGTACAGAAAATCTAGGCACACATTTTGTGTTCGATGACTTTCTTTCGCAAGTCGCGCCGTTTATGAGATAATGTTAAAAAATATGTTAGAGCCGGACAGGCCACAGATGACAATATGGCGCATGAATATTGCGTGTTTATAACCTAAGACTACAGACAAACACCCGGAATGTGCAGAGTGGGCCACGAAAAAGTAGCCCGCCTTCCGTTGTGCACACGTCCTTGTGATATTCTCTCTGGCGTTAGTACACAAATCAAATCCACACACGATACAGGAACTGAAGGACAACATCAGCCACACAGTTGCAGCCATCAAAATCACTATGTTACATCGGATATACCTGAATATGATTAGACACGCGTAGCTGTGTATTGATCCAGGAGGAAACCACTTTTCAACATTTTCTATGATGGTATATCCTTTCAGCATGTGGCAACTGTATTAATTTCTGTATTTACGCTATGCTACGAACCCGGGCTACTTTTTAGTGGCCCACTCTGTACAATACTTACTATATTCCACGGCCGCAATGGTTGCACGAACACGTCTCACTCTTACGTTCTATGTACTCGTACTTCGACTGTCTCTTTCAACCTTGCTGCAGTTCAGGCCTCCGTTACCGTCTAGTCAAGACCTTCACCCTGCTGAGATGTTAAGCGGCGTAGATTGGTAGTTGTGGACCGAATTTTCAGGAAAAACCTATCAGTCTCATCTTCACGAGTCAAGAAAACTGCTTGATCCTTGAAGATGTCACGAATAGGTTGACCAGGAATGTCAGTAACAAGTACCAGCCGACAAGCTTGGCATCCTAGAGGAGCGAAATGCCCAATTTCTTAACCAGTTATGTGATTCTCACTGAACTGGGTAGATTTCAGACTTATAAATGTTGACTGCGTTCATAATGTAAAGCTTAAACAGGAACGTCCTCGTGGCGTCTGCAAAGCCATCAGAGTGTAATTTAATATTCCGTATTATACGAGGCTTTTCGTATCGTGGGACTGCTCATCGTAGAACGGAAGCCATCGTTAGGGCATAGCCACCGATGACGTCGCCAGTTCTGCAGTGTTCAGTCATGCTCAGTCCCGAGCAAACAGAAGTCTGTACACGTACAATAAATGAAAATTTTCTGCATTTTTTTTTTGTCTAAGTAAGGGGAAAATATATTACCTTCGCTGCTGCAGAGAGAAATGTGCTTTACTATGGCTGTGTAAGCGATAATGTAGTGCATCTCTACGATTGCATATTTCCACATTTCCCCTGCTGTTTCTTGTGAAAATGCGAATGCGCTTATAGTGTTCGGTAAGTAAGCTTCGGATAATTTGTAATGTCAGCACTGTGAAACCTGCCTTAAACGGAACTTAACGGAAACCTCTCTTTAGTGAGCAACTCTTACAGTACTGAGCATCTAGTGTAACGAGAATCCAAATTTCAGCTACCTGTCAGAAATGAAACCTGTCTGAAAAGGAAAAAGTTTCAGTCCCTTGCTGTTTCTACATACGTAGGTTTCACTGTAAAGAAATATAACCGTAACCTGTTTGAAAACTAAAATTGATCTACATTTTGTATTTTTATGTAAGAATTTCGTTCGTACCTGACAGACGGCATTTTTCTTCGATTAGAAAGTCTAATCAGCGAATCCACGGGAGCCGGGATAGCTCAATCGTTACAGCGACTCTCTACAGGCTGGACGGTCCGGAGATTGAGTTCCGCTGGAGGCTAGATTTTCGGCGCTATCCAGACCGGCCCCGAGGCCCAACCAGCTTTCTGCACAACGGGTACCGGCTGTTTTCTCGTGGTACAGCGGCTAGAACGTGCTGCGGACTGCCCATCTCCTTCCAGTGCCGGGTCGTGAATAGGTTCGAACTATACATACTTCCACCTCCCCACCATGCCTGCATAGGAATGTAACGGAGTGACCGTTCTCTTTTACGTAAACAAAATTACAAACTTTCATCCCATAGGAAGCTGTCGTTTAGAATATTTGTCGTTGTACGTAGAACAGAATTATTTCAATGCGGAACTTGCTACTGCTTTGTGTCATTCTTTCGCTGAGAGATGTAACTCTGACGGATGGACGTGACGTCATCTGATATCGCGCTTTAACTTGGCATCAACTGTAAGGACGATCGGAATGTGTTCGCGCAAGGAAACTGCAATAACTTTGTGTTCAAATAAATTGACGAAGCTTTTCAGTGCTACACTTTACTTTATTACGTCACACCGTTTTACGAGCGAGTTTGCACCGAAGCGTATAAAGAATCGACAGCCTCTTGCATATGTCAGGAAAGCACTGGTTGGTCACCTAAAGTATGAACTTCAATACAAGAACTTTTTTTTTGTTTAGTACTATGTAATTAATAGTAGAGTGGTTCAGATTTAATACAGTTAATCGCGTTATGTCGTGATATTTCAATATTACTAAATGTATTTCCGTCGCACGTAACAACTATTTATTGCCTGTATTAGTAATGCTACATATTTCTGTCCTTCTCGCGGACCTTCAGCAGGCACAAAAATACGGTCGAGCCCGGTTGTATTGACATCGGTCTGTACGACATCTTGCTTATAAAGTCAGATTTTTTGTGGTACTAGTTAAGTCGTCACAGTTAACCGTAACATTATATATTTTTTTTATATCCCTTTGTATAGTAGCAAATATATTTATCTAAAACACAACATATATATATATATACAACATATATATATATATATATATATATATATACATATCATCAATGAGTTGATATACATATGCTGTGTTTTAGACAGTAATAATACATATATATATTCGTAACATTACACTTCGCGGTTATAAGGACATACGTTTATAACGATATGAAATATTCGATCCCTCTCATGACGTCATAGCCGAGTTCGACTGCGCATATCTGAAACACAAGTATGTTTGGAAGTTTAATTGTACTAATTTGCGAGCTCACAAACTTTACAATCTTGCGTACAGTTTTGTGTTTTGGGTATGTATTTTTTATGCCTGATGATGCAAGCAATATAGAGTTGTTATGTTAGAAGGCAAAACATTTAGTAACATGGAATGATCCGTTTAATCTTGAAGGCGAATTTTTATTTTCATTCTAACGGTCAGAAACTGAACATTTTACTGCAGGAATTAAAAGTGGAAAAATTTTGTTAACTTAGTGGAAAAGTCGAATGAAATCCATAGTCCTCCTGTGGAACTGTGAATTATATTACATCTTTATCAACTCAGATTTTACTTCCTGACGATTGAAGCGTGAAGAGTGGTGTGTCGTGGGATGTAAAGCCCTAAGACATTTTCAGGTACTAATAGAGGCGAACCTTAAAAATTCGAGTCTTCTGACATGTTACGTGCGTCATCGGTTAAACAGCTCTCCACGTTGTGAATAATCATGATGCGTTCGTAAAGTGGGTATAGGCGGTCTAAGAAGACGTAGAGACTCTTATTGGGATAACTGTACGCCGGTGATGAGGGCACCACATTCTTTCGAAACGGGGGAGCAATTCACCCACCGACATAAAGTAAAATCCCAGAAGACGTGTTCTTAAAGTGAAACCATGCATCTATGTGCAGACTTTTCACAGCAGCTTACTGCCCCCTGAGAGAGTGACTGAATAATGAGTGTAGACATTTCACGTCTGACGAGACCGTAATTAATATGTATTCATCCGTCGGTTGGCACAGTTCGCATATGTGTTGTGGCATGGTGAGCCTCAAACCCAGACACCTGAACTGGGTACAAGATTACGTGTTTCATGTTAAACCTGTTTATCCCTTCCACCCTTTGTACCTTACTACCTGTACCTTAGACGGGTCCTTTACCACTCATTCTGATGGTATCCTTTGAACCATCCACTAGCAACAGTTGAGGTGGTCAATGCCGTGCAGCCGCAACTAGAGTACACATACTCGGCTACTATAAGTTCAAGATTTGGAAGTACGGGGAATGTAATAAGTACATTCAGGAGTGAACAAGAGTTTGGATTATCCAGAGATATTTATGAACAAATAGTTTATTTTGATGTTTTGCTGACCGTGCATGTCAGTATAATCTTAGTAATTAACCAACTTGATGCACAAATTATAAAACAAGAATTTGTGCATCAAGTTGGTTAATTATTAGGAAGTAGTTTGTGTTGTATATACTCCAGTTTGGTTTATTAAATAAGTTATTGTTGTGGCGGTGTGTTACTTGCACTGATATCAGACTTCCACAAGACTGGTGCAGTGTAATGGACGGACGTTTTATGTCGTCATAAGAACTGCGTAATATACACGCATCCTTGTGTGACATGAATAGATGTTAATTAAGGTGCGTTATATTGCGAACATATAAAAAAATCCTTGCCTTTGTAGACAACGCTTTGCGTCGCCCTAGTCAAACGACGCTTCGTACCTACTTAACCTCTGAAGCGGGTCATTGTTAATGGAATGGTCTTGTAGGACGTGATGCTTTGTGGTTTTGTGGACGGACACGGGCGTTTCGGAGGACCCTGCCACCTCAACCTTCAAGAAGGAGACAATATTCATATTAAGGAACCTGCTGACTCCAACTTCTTGTCTCTCTCTCTCTCTCTCTCTCTCTGCTCAACTACGAGATGAACTTCAAAACTCCGAACAGCATGGGAAGGCGGAGTTAACAAATATATGAATATGGTAATATAAAACGAACTGCTGATCCACTGTAATTGTTGGAGCGGAGAACCATATTATAATTGTTCCGTTAGATAATCAGTTTTTTTATGCGCCAATGAACAGCTAGCTTTCGATTATCCCAGACGTGAACTAACTTATAAGTACATTGTTATGAAATCAATGTATTATTTTTAATGCACTGATTTACATTAGTCCTTTGACATGACTGTACAGAAGAAACTTTGTGGTGTTGATCTAAACTTCGCCATTTACGTTTTTTCGCTCTGAGATGTGCTGTTGTAGTAGTAACTTAATCCGCAACGTATAGTGGATTCTGTATTGTCTCACCTGTACTGACTTAAAAAAAACACTTTTCATTTTCCCCACAGAGTGCATATGCGAGTGGTTAGTATGATGTCCTTAAAGAGTATTAACCGGTCGTCCTTTGTAATGGAGCAGCAGTGTGTTTGCTGTGAATTAGGAATCGCATCTTTAATTGTAATTCGGACGAATGCTATGTGCAGCTGAGCACATATAATCTTACTCTAGTCGTAGGACCCCTTCTGACCGTCTGGCTCCCTCTTGTCCAAAAGCTGCTCTAAATTCCCCCTGTCTGTTTTTACAAGTTCGTAGGAATGGGCGTAGTAAGGTGTAATCTACATTGCATGTTCCTTGAATAATGCATTGTTATCGACGCCTGTAAATTTTAATCAATCTCTTCTTTCTATCCGTTATTCCGCTCTCGAGTTTAATTGCATGAAAGCAGACTTGGTGTTGGTGGAGGGGTGGGGGTGGAAATGCAGATTCTATTCCCGTAATGTGTGACTTGAGCTATGCGACTTCCGATCAGCGAATGATAATGAATCAAGAATTTGTAAGCTTATAAAAAATGATGATTGATTTTATTTAAGACCCTTTTCGAATTTCATCTGATACGACTGAGGATATTCACGAAAAATCTTAACGTTAAACAGTGTCTGCTTCGTGATTCAAACTCAGTATTTATCTTCCACAATATCACGAATAATAACAACAACACTGACAATAACCCTGCTGAAGGCTATGCACATACGTCCCATCGATCAAACCTTCACACATATCGCTCGGGTTCCTATGTTTCCCCCTTCAGTCGTGTAGCCATTCGGCTCACACAAACGTTGGTAGCGCTAATCATGTGATAACTTTCGCTAGCCTCAAACTCTTTGGGATTGTTGACGTAGGCCGATAGTGTTCGAAGGCTCTAAAACAATAAGCAGACGAGGGGGGGGGATAACTTGACCGTCGTCATCCACTACATCCACGGGCTTTCTTTCTGTGGCCTCAGTCTAGGCTCGTATTGGAGAATAATTTTAAAACTTCTCTGGGGTAAATCAGGTGCAAGCGTAGAGCTCAGATTCAGTTGGTCCAGAATATAGTCAGTTAGTGGAATTTTGAGCATACAGTAAGCAACAGCGAGTTGAGCGACTACTAGCTTCCATAGAATATCTCTGTTATATGGAGCTAGTTATGTTATAAAAACTGTTTTCACTCGAAAGGTACTGGCCCTCTGGTCGACATATTGCTGACACAGGCGTTTATTTTCAGGATTTTTACGGCAATTTCTTGGACACGCATTGAAATCCTTACCGGTGGTTTTTCGCCAGCGTCTCGAAGATGTGATGTATGACGATAACACATCAAATTTAGTTATTTTTCTGCTCAACCTAACGTTTTCTTTTGTAAAGAAGTGAATCAGCATTGGATGCTAAGAAAAGCATATGGGATATAAAGAAATTTGAAAGCATTGGATGCTAAGAAAAGCGTATGGGATATAAAGCAATTTGAAAGAAAATTGGATGCTAAGAAAAGCATATGGGATGTAAAGAAATTTGAAAGAAAATTGGATGCTAAGAAAAGCATATGGGATGTAAAGAAATTTGAATGAAAATTGGTGCGTGAGTTCTGAAACGTCACACGCGATTGATGTACCGTAGCTTGCTATAATGTACAAAACATTTATTAGTTTTTGTCCGTTTTATTAACCCTTTATGTTCCGAAAGAAATTAACTGATCGACAGTACAGTGACAGGCCACCAGACAGCAGTGTTACGTACGATATTTTGCGTAAACTGTAGATGACACACTTCATATCTGCATGCCAGTTTCACGATGACCACTGGGAATAGTTTTCGATCGTGTTTCTGTACGCAAGTTTTCCTTTCCTCCTATTGTACGTAGTCCAGTTGCTGCATTTTGGAAGTAAAGTTCCAGCACTGTAATTACTTCGACACACATGGGCCCTTTTCAGTTACACGACTCTGTTTTCACCCGAAGCACTCATTATCACAGTGTTCTGTGTGTGCTCAATAGAGCTCGTAAAGGCAACTTTTGCTGTTTGAATTGTAAAGTGGTTAAATGAGCTGCAGGTCGCGACGTTGCCGACTGTCCGTATGGTATGTCGAATATGTACATCTCTGTAAATAATCTGCAACCCGAAACTCTGTTAAAATATTCCGTGTTGTGAAAGAGTTATATGGCCTTACAAACGAATGTTTTCGTAGCGATTGGCATGAGCATTATTGTTTAAAGGCAACTACATGTGCCCTGTGTCAGCAGTTAAAGCTATCGATTGGCTGATTTCAGTCAATGGAATTTATAATTTAGAGAGGCAGAGGACTGGCAATACGACTCCATGTGAGCGTTGGCTTTATTATGGAGGTACAGCTCTAGGCCTTATTAATCTTCGACCCCAGTTGGAGGTGAGCCGATAGCGCCACGCCCCGGCCACATTAACTGCGGGGAATGAGCTCCTGGAACACGTTGAATAAGGGGGTTGAGTGGGCCGTGCAGACGGTCTGGTTGCTTTGGCGAAGAACCAGCATCGCCACCAGGAGTCGTTTTAGGCCGTAGCCTGGTTGAAACTACTCTGCCTAGGGGTTGCAGGACCTAGAGGATGGCGGCGGGGCTTGTGTATTTCAATGATCCGCCTGTCTACATTGACGGTAGCGTAGCTACTGGAAGCACCTCCCATGCCAGGCAGGTTGGCGGTGAGAAACCCGACGAAGAAGGAAACCATCGGTCTTCCAGCAAGGCTAGGGTTTAGGCGTTGCACCTATAACCCTATATCGTTAAACGTAAATGCTCTCGAAACCCCGAGAAAAAAGGATCCGAATACGGGCCGAAACGACATAGGAGAGAGAGAGAGGGGGGAGGGAGAGAGAGAAGTTGAAATGGAGTTCCTTGTCCCCCAATCTGTACGTCATCATGAAGATCTGGTGTCCCCCAATTTTTACGTCATCATGAAAATTTGGTATGGTGTGTGACATCATACGGGAAGTCCTTGTATGATGTGTAGAATGTATCTAAATTGGTTGGACACAATTGAAGAATGCGCTCCTGCCATCAAAACAAAGAAAAACGTTCATATAAACATAACGTCCAGAAATTAGTGGTTTTTGAGTTCAATGGAAAATTACATTAAAAAATCAGTGCCTCAGCTATGCAATATTTTACTTACAGCTGACATAATAGATTTACGGTGCAGGTTCCCAATTTAATAACTGTAGTGTTCTTGTTGTTTCTAAAGTCACAGTTCGCAACAAATGCTCAAAATATCGTCCTCCTGAATCAATGAATGTATGGACATATCTGAGAACGGACTGTCGCACTCTTGTGTAGGTCCCGAGGCTGTTGTTTATGGTTTTCATGACATACAAAAGGCATTGTTGAGGTGTCTCTTCATGTGCATTTGGAGCTGAATACACTAGGTTTCTGAAATGTAACCACAGATAAAAGTCTACAGGATTGACGGTGGGTGAACGCGGGGGCTGTACGTCTAAAAATGAAGTGGTTCCGGACATATACTGATATGAAATTTGGTGTCGGTAACTCACTTCTGAAGTTTGTGCAAGCGTGTTTGATGGTATGATATTGTACCTGCTGCTTTTATACAATTGTAGTTTCTGTAGTAAGGATCTGCTCACATTGAATCAAGCACTTGTTTGTCGCGGTACACAATTCTCTTCATGTACGCACTGGTATTTTTAATTTTATTGCACTCTTCCCACCCGTTTGCGCCTTACTGTTTCCAAATGTATTTCTAAATTTCTTATCTGTGTTTTATTTTTGCAGTTTATTATGTACTGTGAGCTAATTATTCAGTTCATTTTTTACATGGAGTTTCCATTCTCGACACTCTTGTTCCTGGACAGCTCCACTCTAAATGTTAAACATCTGCATTGCCTAAACACATAACAGTGCTTCCTTTAGCTATGTGTTTTCTAATGCCTCTTAATTGCCAAACTCTTGCTTTAAACCAACCCGTCCCATTCCTTTCTTTACTACTACAGCATTCGATATATTACTGCCGACCCCACCGCGGAAATTTACAGATCTGTAAACTGTATTGAACATAGTGTAATATAGAGAGGGTTAACTGCGGTCCTCCATGAAATTGTACTTTGTCCTAAGGATTCGATCTTCTACACACTTTTTGTGCTGTAGATGGTTTCTTCGTTGGTGCTTAAACAGGTGACAGAAGTCTTTGGTATATCAGGCCGCAAAAAAGCATCTCAAGAGGGTACACACGATCTTCAATTTACTTTCCTCTGAAATAAGACATGTTATGTTTACATATGCCAAAGCTTTCGAGGAACTTGCTGCCGCCATCTACCGTGTATAAAGCTTTGACAATGGAACTGGAGGCAGTAGGTTATGGGAACGTTTTGTACTTAAAAGCAAAAAAGGCAAAAGTTATAACCGCGAGACGAGAAGTGCATGCGGCAGAAAGGAGAGTTGTATGGGTTCTGCTCTGAAATGATTAACACTTTAGGACATCAGATATATAAGCCTTATTTTGGACGTAAAATGTTAAGTATGTTGAAAGATGTCAATGGAGAAATAAGAACTCAAATCCTAGTCAAAAATAGATGTTATTTTGGCTTACACAAGCACCTGAAATCCCAAACACTTTCAATAAAAACGAAAGTCCAATTATTTAAAATTCTAATTATACCAATTATAATGTATGGAGCTGAGTGCCGGACACTTTCCCAATCAGATGAACAAAATCTGGATGTGGTCGAGAGAAAAGCATTGCAAAGAATCAATGGCCCAATACAGGACGGTGGCATATGAAGAAGCAGGTAGTCTGAAATAAATAAATAAATATATATATATATATATACAGGGTGTTTCACGACTTTAGGGCATAACTGCAGGAGGTGATTTCCTAGGTCTTTGTGATCAAAAAAGTTCATATAAACATGTATCCGATTTTGGACGGTTACAGAGTTATGACTGTTTTTTAATTCCCGTACACGCCCTCGTGTGAACCTCGTCTCTCAGCTGGCGGGTCGCTATTTTTAGCCAGCTACAGATACTTGGGATGTACCTAAGGCGTGCGGGGAAAGGTGGGGTGCTAAGTGCTACCTGCGCGGTTAACAACCGAGCGGCAGCCTGTGTTGCGGCCGGCGGTGGCATTTTCGAAAATCAGCTTTAAGCACCGATAAATTCAAATTAAAGGTAATTTCACGAAGTTAACTTTACATTCGTACTTTAAATGT
>Ga0131853_10009503_pt1 | contig 17785 bp, 7 predicted proteins | sample TergutLab28metaG_FD_92764 | JGI IMG/M metagenome (GOLD analysis project Ga0131853, IMG submission 92764) | Labiotermes labralis P1 segment gut microbial communities from Petit-Saut dam, French Guiana - Lab288 P1 (version 2) (version 2) | ecosystem: Host-associated > Arthropoda: Insects >... | reverse complement strand
TGGCGGAAGTTGACGAACAAAGGGTGTGCATCAAGTTCTGTGTGAGATTGGGTAAAACGGGAAGTGAAACTTTTGAAATGTTGAAACAGGCTTTTGGTGATTCGTGCATGAGCCGTAGCCGAAATTTTGAGTGGTTTGGACGTTTCAAGAATGGCAGAACTTCGACTGCTAGCGATGATCGATCAGGTCGGCCAAGCACGGCAACAACCCCCTCAAAAGTGGAATAGGTACGGGCGGCTGTCAACCAGGATCGTCGTCGTACCATACACGATCTCTGTACAGAGGTTGGAATTGGTTATGGGTCTTGTCAGCGAATTCTCACAGAACATCTGAACATGCATCGGATTGCAGCGAAGTTTGTGCCGAGAGTGTTGACCCAGGATCAGAAAGACAGTCGAGTAGCGATCTGTCAGGAACTGAAGGAACTGTGATAAACGATCCCACACTCCTCTTGAACGTCGTCTCAGGCGATGAAAGCATCGCTTATGCTTACGACCCAGAGACAAAACTGCAATCTTCGCAATGGACTCTCATTCCCAATTGTGGTTTGAGAATAATATCTCTCCACAATTTTGCATTAAAGTCTCATAACAGAATTTTCATATAGTACTTAGAAAAATGGCCGAAAACATTCTCTAATTCCTCATAAAAATTGTCTTTCGAATCACCACTTTTCTTCTTACTTGGTGCGTGCATATTCAAAACAATGGTATTAGACCAGAGACTTCTCAGAACTATATATGACATCCTATCGCTAACAAACTCTACCCTTTTAACCACTGATATTATTATGTGGTGTATAACATAATCCTGTTCCCAATTGATGATTTTATTTTCCTTTTCCATAGAAAAATTATAATCCCCTGCTCTTGCATGGCCGTCTTTGTCTCACCTAACCTCCTGTGTACCCATTAAATCCAATTTATACCTTGCTAAGTCTGTGGCTACTGTTGTAAGTGACCTTAACCTCTAACGGCTCCTCACTTTCCATGTACCAAATCTCATGTCCCTCTTCCATTGTTCAGATCGTATCATAGAAATGTTCTTGCCCAAGGCGCATGTATCCTTTACGCAACGATGCCAGTTTTTAGGGTAAGGAGTTGTCAGCACCTCGCCCAACTCCCAAGCTGGAAGACCACACCTTGTCGGCTGTCTGCGACTGCTCACTCAATATATTCGCAGCTATCCTCTATATTGGAGGCCGTTCCTCCATCCGCACCCTGTGGGCGTGCTATGCCGTGATGACGGTGACCCACTTTATCATGGAATTGGCCAATAAGGGACAGAAAATTGCGTGTTGAACAAACCGGCGGCATTCTCTTTGCTACGGGCAAAGAGATGGGCAGGGGTTATTTGAGACGGTAGCACATGAACAGGTGGCAGACCTGCAATGGTCGCCGCCAGTCCAAGACGCTTATGAGCGAACCTCTGCCAAGTAGAGAATGAGAGCTCCTGGCAATGAGTAGGCCTAAGATGAAGGCGGCTGTGGCGCTGCTAACAGTTCACACAGTCCTACGGCTCTTATGTTAAAACTCGGTAGAACTGCCGACACTTTGCTGACACAAAAGAAGATTGTGTGTATTTTGCATGCCACCTGTCCGACACTGGCAGGCACAAGGTGCAGAACCTTGAGTCGTAAGTGTTTGAAACCCAAGGACCTAGAGAGTACGAGGGTGAACAGACTGATAAGCCTAGTGGCTAACTCAAGATTTGGCAACAGCGAGTATATACAGAAGAAATACAGTAGAACTCCACTTATGCGGACTAATTGGGACTGCGAGCCGTCCGGATATGCAGAAAATCGGATAATTAGATTTTTCTTTGTAAATAGACCACACTGGCAGATTGAAGTTGGACTATTAGTACTTACAGCATGTACCTGCGTCTCAACCCTTCGACCACGCCTGATTTGAAGTTCTAAAAACCATAACACTCTACTGTACTTGATAATATAACAGTTAATTCCAATGCAAGATAATTTTGTAGAATTCTCGACAAATTTACCCGAAGGGCAAAGTCGATCCGGATAATTGGCGATCCGGATAATCAGGGTCTGGATAAGTGGATTTCTACTATATTATGATTTACGTATCTTTAGGGTCCACAGTGGAATCACTCGCTTTTTGCTACTACTACTACTACTACTGCTACTACCATCACCACACTACTACCACTGCTATCACTACTACTACTACTATTACTACTACTGCTATCACTACTACTGCTATTACTAATACCACTAAAATCACTACTGCTACTACTATAAAAACAACAACAACAACTACTACTACTATTACTACTTCTGCTACCGTTTGTGTGAAATTCAATATAGTATATTTAACTTTTGTCTGGAATTTCTAACTTTTAAAAAAGGAAATAGTTTTATTGAGTTGTAGTTAATGGAAGAGCTACAGATGAACAATGTGCTGTTGGTGCTTATGTAATTGACCCTAAGTCAAGGAAGTGCGTTGAGAGTTAACAAAACTTCGGTTTAACAAGTTTCCTATTACCAAAGAAGGATGGCCTCAGCACGGCGTTTGTCAGCAAGAGCTGTTTCTCCAGACTACGAAACAAGCTAAACCAATACTATATACTTAAACAAGTGAGGCAGTCTTGGTTAACAAATCTATGGACTTTTTTCTTCAAAGAACAGATGAAAGAACAAGACGTGAGCCTAGTAAAGCACAAAAACACATTATCAAAATTACTTTTCTTTTCTTGTTAAGGACCATGCCATTTGCCATTCAAATAGAAAGGTGATGGATTGTACCAGGGTCTCCCATTGAATAATGCATATCAGGCTTATGGATGAGGATGAAATAAATTAGTATGTGCTCTACTGTAAGAAATTAGAAGTACGGGTGAAGATAAGGTCTTCTTCGTCTTATCGACATCTGTATGAAAGTAAATCTCTTATGATTGAACAAACTGCGTGGGTGCATGCAATGGCGGAGCGCGCTGTAAGTCAGGCCGTCACATAGACTTCAAGACTTAATTCTCAGAACATTTCTTGGTGCTCTGAAAGACAAAATTTTATTCATAGACAAGCCCTTCCTTCTAAAGATTTTTGTCCTCACTGGACAAAATTCTACATACAGAAACGATACTGGCTATATTAAAGCCAGACGTTTGAAGGAAAGAATATTTGCTATTTGTCCCTACGCTGTTCTGAGGAAAACCACGACAGTGAGTAGCCTTCTCATTTGTCAGAGGAATCGTATGGAAACTTAAGCATCACTGGTGTTCACACCAACCAACACAGCCGAGTCGAGTGTGCTGTATAGGATGAGACCCTAGTGTCAGAGGGAGGGCTGCACACCGAACAAGAAGAATCCTTGGCAAGTCCGCGCGAATCCCGTAAGTTGGACTATATAGAACTCAGAATTCTGAAGCCTAGAAACAACGGAACTTTAGCTGTTATTGAAGGATTACTTCAATATAGTTGTTGCAGAGGGTTGTTTAAAGTAAAGGTTTATCCAATAGGTTTTTTAGTAATCTTTAAACAGTGCACAAGTAAAGAACTCTACAACGATGGGAAATTTTTAACCTGCTGCTTTTGCACAAAATGATGTGGACAGAAAGGAGAAGGTACATAGGGCTACACTAAATGAATATGAAGAGATTGGAATTCGGAATATTTAGCCACTTGTACCTTGACCTGGCTACGTAATATCTGTTTCAAAAGTCACAATGAGAGACATTGTAGATGTCCTTGTAGTCCTTGACTAAAGGATTTTTTTATTCGGCGCAACAGCCCCCAGTGGGCCAGGGCCTCCTCATTCATGAGGTTTATAGACCACACACAACGACGCACCACAGTCGGTAGGAATCCTCTGGATGACTGATTAGCTCGTCGCAGAGACCTCTACCTGACAACACACAAAACACGCACAACAGTCACACATCCATGCCCCCGGCGGGGTTCGAACGCACAACCTCAGTAGGCGAGCGGCTGCAGGCCTACGGAGACTTCGCGGCCACTGGGACGGGCTAACTAAAGGAATTAGCATTTACAAATTCATATCCGAACGCAAAGAAGCAGGACTTACTTCCGATAACTGCGGTCTGAGTGACAATAATGAAACACGCGGCATCAGGACTTAACGACTTGGCAAGACTCGTGGGCCTCGACTCGACTCCGCCTTACTTGTGTGTACACCTCCTCACGCCTGGCCGTTATAAGCAAGACAAACCGTCTCCGTTGCGTCTTTGTGGGTCTGATTGGACTTAACTCTGCTCCCCTCTGCTGGTGTGTACGCATTTCCGCGAGAGGCCATTATGTTAAAGCACACCGTCTTTGCTGCGTTTTGTGAGTCTGATTGGTCTCGACTCGACTAGACTCGTCTACGTTGCTGAGTACGCACCCATAGCCTGTTTAATGCAGCTTGCCACCGGACCGTTGTTGATGTAGTTCAATGAATGTGTGAGATTTGAACTTCTCAAGGCGGCAACTATCAAAAAGTCTGTCTTTCAAAATGTTATGCCCGTAACCCGGTACATATTTGCCGGCGTTTTGGAGAAACCTGACGTACCTATTTTCACGATAGTATTTTGTGTCCTGAGGAAGGGAGCAACTTATTCTTCCGAAACGTCATTTACTGTCTGCCAGACTTCATGGTATCACAACCCAGAAAACTATATTCTCTACGGCTGAACCCAGACCACACACCACTTTCTATTTCCTTAAGACGAATTATTTCTTCCCTTCAGATTTTATGAATGAAATAAAGTGAAATGCCAACTTGATGCAACTAGGTAATTTTATTGATGTATTCTTAGCTCAGCATGTTTCGGGTACGTAAGCCCATCATCAGGAGCATTATATGTTGAGTTGCAGCATACGGTTTTCTGCACCGAGTTTGTCTATGGGTGGTGGTCTTGAGAGCTGCTGTGTTGGTTGTGTGTGCGGTGCGGATGTACACACAACCACATTTAATCAGATCTTCGTGGAAGTTTCTGCATTGGACAAAATTTACTTTGATTGCTGACCAATGTATGATATATATATATAAATAAATAAATACACATATATATATATATATATATATATACGTGTGTGTGTGTGTGTGTGTGTGCGAACGTGTATCGCTTTCAAGAAATGGCATTTTACGAGTATTATAAAAGTTGTATTCTGCCTAAGATTGTGTTGAAAATACCCTCTGTATTTCATTTATTTATGCAGGAAATATTCTTTTCACGAGAAAAAAGTGCTTACTTCGAAAAAAACTGAAGAAATCCAATTTCCCGAATACGCTGGAGCGATTGGAGAGGCAGGAGAAGCAGATACTGGGGCTGAGATAGGGTACAGTTTGCCATAAAAAGCAGATGAACTAAGCGTTACTGGAACGGAATCAATTTTCAATACGCAGCTTCAATTTATTATCTATCATTAATTAGTTATTTTACAGATTGGAACTCTCAGAGAGACTAATTTTATTCATTTCCTCGATAAATAGTTTAAACGTAAGATTTTAGACTTAATCGCGAAAAAAGCAAAGTTATCAGTCAAAACCAACATGCATTTCATTCAGAGGTACAAAGTATTTGTTTTGGTTTAATTGATTAATCCATCAACAGGCCTTGTACAAGATATACACCAAGAATAAAGCAATCGCATGTCAATTTGAGTACATCTGTTGTGTTTCCTTTTCCTGTAGGATCGCACTTTACAATTAACATTACAATAAAAATGGTAATATCAAAAATACACTATCCGGGTTAAAAACATCGACAAAACCTAAAGAAGAAATTTTGAAATTTTTATGGCACCAATGTAAGGTAGAAAATTCGTTACTTTTATCGAGAAGACATGATTGAGGTGTACGCAACGGGATGTATTGCATTAAATTAATTTTACCTCAAAATCAGAATTTCCTCTAAATAGTACATAAATTTTCTTATCTCGCACTGGTCACATAGCGCCTCCTTCAAAATAGGCAACCAGTAAGTCCTGTTTAGGAACCTACTGGCTGTCTACTGTACGAATCACAGAAAATAAATAAATACATTGTGTAGGAAAAATGCAGTTTCTTTTGTTAAGGCAGACGGTACGTATGTCTATGAGTGTGCTTTAAAGAGTTAATATATCATATATCAGGTGGATTTTGGTTCTGAACCCGGGATTTTTGGTTGGCCTACTTATGGGGATTCCACTTCATTTATTCATAAAAACAGAATACACAGAGACTTCTAGTTTTGAATAAAAATATTTCAAATGTTTTTCAGTTTTCTTAAATGGATTTTTATACGAGTCTGTTGGGAAAGAACCTGGGACAGCTAAGTGTCGACAGGGGTATAATACTAAAGCGGAAGTTAAAGAGAATGTGACGTTGTAGCTACATTTATGTGATTCAGGTTATGTTTCGGTAAATAATATTGTGAAGATAGTAATGACAACTCAAGTTCCATATAGTACAGAGAATTCCTGAACTACTTGAGTGACTATCCGGATATTTCAGCTCTAAAACTACTCAAAATGTGTGTACCGGCTGTCCATTTTGAAAGTTTCAAATTATTCATTTATTTGCATATGCGCAGAACACGTATGCCTGCAACACACTAAAAGCAGCTGAAATTTTAATATCCTCATCTTTTGTATCTTTTGTATTTTGTGTGGTCAGGTAGGTGTTAAAAATTTTTCGAAGGAACTATCTTCAAGATAGAAGCTCCAAAGTTTTGGAAAGCCTAATTCTGTTTCATTTCACATAACGTAATTCTCTTAAAACTTTTCTCTCAAAACCCTGAAGACGAGGGTAGTATTTTCCTCCGAATCGCTGGTAACCATGTAATAGAAAGGACAACAAGGTGAATCTACAAAGAATCGAAAAAAAAAGACCTATATTTCTCTGTAGTTTTAACGAAAGACATAAAATATTGTCCTTGCAGTACATCAGTCAGATGTCAGAATCCTCGCTATAGGAACTCACAAATGTAACCGACAACTTCCAGGTCTGACTACCAGCTGTAAGCAAACTCATCGGAACAGCTGCAGGCGCTATGGCCAGTGGTTGGATTGCGTCGTAGACAGCCGAACAGTCGGCCTGCCAACTATCGGGTAACGGCCGTAAAGGGACAAGTGCGTAAGTTAAACTGGTCTCTGGTGCGAGGTTAAGAATGTGTGGAGCTAACCCCCACTCCCAGTAAGACACTGTATAATCTAGTAGGTGGAATGCAACTTCCTACATCATCAGGGTGACAACAAAATTTAAAATTGTACTACACATTTTCAGGCACTGCTGCAAAATTGCAAAAAAGCAACTATTAGCTTCGTCATGTCTGTCTGTCCTTCAGTCTGCATAGAACTCAGTTCCCACTGGAAGGATTTTTGTGAAATTTGGTGTGAGTATTTTTCGAAAATCGATTAAGAAAACTGAAGTCACATTCATATTTGATGGGTACTTTACATTAAGACCCATGTACATTTATGACAATATCTCGCCAAATTCTTTTTGAATGAGAAATGTTTCGGGCATACTTTGTAGAGAAAGTCAAAACACATATTTTATGTTAAAAATTCCTCCCCCCCCCCTAGTATCGTGCCGTTTATGAGATAATATGGTAAAATATGTTAGAGCCAGACAGGCCACAGACGACAGCATAATTGAGCGCATGGGCTTTGCTTGATGGATAAATAAGGTTACAGGATATGTAAGGCTCAGTCCTTTTCCACAGCAATAATGATTAAGCGAACCCGCCCTGACGTTACTTTCATACTAACATTGCCTGTCTTTGGCGTCTTCAGGTTTAGTATGCAGTGTGTGTTAGAATTTCTCATTAGTTCAGCGCCATTAAGATAAGTTAGCCAATCGAAGGATCAACTGAGAATTCCCACCAGGCCAGTTCAACCTGTTACAGCCCCACTCCTACCCGAAATGCAAAAAATGTGAACATCGGACTAGAGCTGAGAGGATAGAATAACACAGCATACTTGTGGCTGCACGCTTCTTGTGGCGTATTACATAATCTACACGATCACCCTTCGTAACTTTGTTGTCCCGACGTGCTCAGTCTGGTAGGTGATCCTCTTTCGGGAAACGGATGTGGTTCAGCGAATCAAATATAGTTTTATTTATTTTTTGTTGTTTTATTTACTCAATTTATTCTTTATATAAAATAATGGAGCACTATACCCAATAAAACAACTAGATCATTTCTAGGAAACTGACACAGTCACTTCTCTGTACTCCCACCTACACCACACTAGTACGCGACTGACTTCCTTACTGGATTGCTAGCATCCGTTATCAGCTCCTAACGTTTTCTCATTTAAATCTCCCCCCTCCTTCCCATCGCCAACGGTCCCGAATATACGTTGACAGATTAACTTACAACGTATGCCATGAACCGTCCACAACTGACGCCAGCAATCCTAAGAAACAACTATACTAAAAATTATCGGCTACAATAAGGTATCTGTACTGTCTGCATAGATCAGAATGTTTCTTGAGAAACCAAATGTTGATAATAATTCTTTTATGGGAAACGGTGTTCATTACTGTCTTAACAACAGCATACCGCAGAACCTATCATGAGACAGAAGAATACATTCCACACCACCGCCGTTGAGTTCGTTGAAAACTATTTTAATATTTTCCTAAATCTACGCCTAGATCCAGAAGTTGTGACTTCATCTTAAAACAAGCAGCAAAAACAAAATCAAAGAAAGTAGATGGCTTAATTTTCAAGTTATCTGAGAAATATTAATGGCCTAAATTTGTCTATTTATTGAAGATATTATCGCTACATCTGTTCTGGTATCGTAATGGGGTTAATACAGTTTCCAGTATCACGCACCAGTAAAGTTACATTTGTGTTTTATTTACCTTACATTACTTTTTATTTCAAATAAACATCTTTTACTCCTTGCCCTCAAGTTCACTCGATGCAAAATGTACACACGTGTAATTTTTTTTCTTGTGGCTCTGCGACCCAACGCGGTTCAATACCTCCTCATTTACGAGATTTCTAGATCACACACAACGACGCAGCACAGTCGGTAAGACTATTCTGAACGAGTTATCAGCTCTGCCGCAGGAACCTCTACCTGACAATGCACAGCACTTACAGCAGACAAATAACCATCTCCCCCGGCGGGATTCGAACCCACAATCTCAACAGACGAACGCCCCAGACCGCGCGGCCACTGGGACCGGCACACATATATAATAACTAATGTAAATATAGGTATTGTAGAACTCCACCTATCCGGATTAATTGGGACGGCGAACCATCTGGATTATTGGAGTTTCTTTGATAACAGGCTATATTGGCAGTGTGAAGTTCGGCTGTTTCTATTTACAGCATGTACCTGCGTCTAAACCTTTCGACCACGCCTGATATGAAGTTCTAGAAGCCGTAACACTGCACTGTACTTGATGCGATAACCGGTAATTTCAAGGCAAGTTAGTTTTGTAGAATTCTCGACAAATTTACCCGAAAGACCAAGTCTATCCGGATAACCAGCGTCCGGATAAGTGGAGTTTTAAGGTATAGGTATATATTTATGTGCGAGGCCTGGAGCTGGCGCCGTTTCCGCCTGTACTAAGGACGGCCCCACACAGGTTTTTTAAGCGGTCTGTTTCCCTTGTGGTTTCAAACTAAACGTGTATGTGAATTGCGGCTGTTCAATAAAGTGTGCTACATGTCCTGCCAGTCTCATGACCTTAGTTTCTGAAGAGCAGTGAACGGTTCCAAAATCCCCTCTCCTACTTCCGGACATTTGTGTCCAATATATTTGGTTTTCAGCAAGAGGAGTTTCAACAAACAATTTAACATAAGGTTCCTCATCCCCGTTGTGTACATAAATAATGTAGATTGGAGTGTAGTACAGTACATACAGTACATACAGTACATACAGTACATACAGTACATACAGTACATACAGTACATACAGTACATACACTCCAATCTAGTTCAACAAACAATTCATATTCACTGCACTGTAAGAAGCACAGCTGAGTGACACATGTCACAGATAATACTGTTAATGGATGTCACGTAACGCCACATACACAAAACGTTGTGACAAAAACACCGCTGTTACTCTTGAAATGTGAACATTGTCACCAGCGTCGCGGGGTATTCAAGTCAGTAGGTCGTTTTTTTAAAGATTTAATTAATACTTGCACATAGTGTAGGAACTAACTTCTTTCTGGCCACTGACCCACAATGCGGTTTAGAGTGGGCTTAGTTGATAATAAGCTAGCACTGCTCGGAGCAGCGGCTGGCGTAGTTGGTTGAAGCACGGCGCTTTCAGCCGAAAGGCCGAGGGTTCGATAGAGAAGGCTGTGTTTGTACAGTGCTTCTAGTGACCGAGTTATGGTGAAAGTAAGTAGTGAAATAGTGCAGTGATATATTTACTGTGTGCGCGTGACTTACTAACGGAAGTGGGCGAGAGTGGAGAGCCTTGGGTGAACGGCAGAACACCCTGGTATGTACATTTGACCCACAAAGCCCCCGGATGTCAGGGTATGATATACCGAATGAATACATGAACAACTGCATGTGGTTGAGGCCACAGTAACCATGATTCAAACACATGGACCGCGACGACGGGTATTCATAAATTTGTAGATCTACAAAACGTGCAGGAAGTACAACAGAAAACAAAAGGTCAGTCTGAATATAAACATTCGAATGGGGAAATATCCTCTGTCCGTATAGTGATGGCAGGAATGGACACCAAACGGGTGCGGATAGCCAACCTGCGCCGGAGATTGATGAGGGAACAATAAGAGTAGCACTAGCGTATTACGGCGAAATCTTGGTCATAAAAGAGGAGAAATGGTCCAAAACCTACCGCTACGCAGTAGTGAGCTGTGTCCGGATTGTGGTGATAACACTCACAAAGCACATAAGTCCTACTTAACAATAGGCGACACCGAGTTCTGGCAACCTACGACGGGCAGTCTATGACTTGTTACGGTTGTGGGGACACCGGGCACGTATACCAGGTGTGCCCCGGACGGCGGAGAGAGGAAAGAACGGCGGAAAATTATACAAAAAAACAACAACATGGGTCGGCATTGCGGCGGAAGGACAACAACCATTGGGGCCAGTAGGTGGCGAGAAACAAGACGGTACAGTTCAGCACAGTGCCCGGTTAAGCCCCGTCGAAGAACAGAGAACAACCGACGTAAAAGGGGGACGCACAGCAAACACAACCCCATAGCGGATCCACGGAACGGACACACGAAACCGCGCGAGAAGCCGCCAGCACACGCGACATGACGAAGGAAATGACTGATCAGAGCGCCATGGCTGGGCGGGATGAACCTGACTTCACGGAGCAAGAGGAAGATAGAATGGACGACTAGGCCACCAACGCAACAGGGACGGATTGTCCAGGGCAACCTGTAGAGGACGACAACGAATCGACAAACCGACAGGGGAACTAGGCACGGGAGAGAGACGTGCAGGAAGCACACACAGAGAAACCAAGTTGGGAATCTACCCATTCGGGGAAGGGAAGACAGTCAAATCAGCCCAAAACAATTAAAAAAGATGAAATTAAAAAATAGAGATCGGACGCATGACAGGACATGCAGCCGAACTCGTGATGCACTGGCGCGAAAAAAATAGCGACAGCCAGGATAGCAGACTGCCTCCATAAGAATGGATGAACGTCATCATACTAGCAACACTAAACATAAATGGGTTGCACACGAGGACCAGAGTGGAAATGTTACACGACTTCCTCCGAAAACAGGAAATTGACATACTAATTTTACAAGAGGTCACTCACCCCAACATGGTGAACTACACGGATACAGAACGTATACAAATGTTGGAACATCAATGAGAGGCACGGCCTTTGTGAGGAGGGATGAAATGCACCTCACCAACATGAATAGTTGCTGGAACGGCAAATCGAAAAGGAAGAAATCCCGCAAGCGTTACGAGTAGGAGGACGCAACGAAGCGCCTGGTAGCGATGGCATAGGATTGGAATTTTACAAAGCGAACTGGACAGCACTCAAAGACGACCTGTGCACCGTCATGAATCGGATGCACATGGGGAAATTATCACAACGCAACAAAAACACGGGGTGATCGTATGTCCGCCGAAGAACATTGGGGTCACACAAACCAAGAGACTTCCGTCCTATCACCCTCCTGAATGTTGATTACAAACTTCCAGCTAGGATTCTTGCGCATCGGTTTCGCCCACTGTTGGCCGAACAACTGCAGACGACCCTATTCTGTGGCGTCCCTAGTAATACCATATTGGAAGCCGTAACTACGGTGCGAGAGGCAATAATAATAATATTTATTAACTGCAATTGGGTTGTTACTCGGTGGCAGTAACACGATAACCTATGTGCGTGCTTTCATTGGATTTCCAAGAGGCGTTTGACAGGATATGTCAACAGGACTTGTTTACAATACTACAGAGTTATGGGCTGAGCGATTGGTTCGTAGACCGCATAAGAAATGTGTATAAAACGCCGTATCCTCAGTTCAAATCAACGGACACATCGCAGGACCAATTGCAATCCGATGCTTCATTCGTCAAGGATGCCCTATGTCATATGCTCTGTGCATAAACCCCTTGGTCAAAATCCTGGAAAAAAGCCTTTCAGGCGTTCTTCTTGGACGGAGTGGCCGACGTACGGCGGTGGTAGCATCCGCGGACGACGTCACGATTTTTGTTACGAAGCCCGATGATTTTCGGGTAATACGTGACGCGGTACGAATCTATCAGAAAGCGTCTGGAGCGTGCTTAAACACCAGGAACTCCAAAGCCTTAGCGACTGGATGATGGGAGAGAACTGCGAACTACCTGGGTGTAGACTTTCACCCGACCATAAGGATTCTCGGTATCACATACAGCAGCACGATAGACCGAGCAATGCAAGGAGGTTGGGCGCAGATGACACGCAGAGTCACGGCAAAAGCTAAGCATGTGTATGGAAGAGATCTATGTCTAGCGCAAAGGGTGCGATATGTAGAGACTTCTCTTTTAGCCACCATCTGGTATACAGCACAAATCCTCCCAGCGCCGGCGACGTATACACGATAGTTGACAACAGCAATAACATGGTACATCTGGCAAGGAGCAACGTTCAGAGTGCCCTTAACAACGCTATAGAAACCCAAGCCGCAAGGGGAATTGGCATTACTAGACATAGCGGCAAAGTTTCGAGCCCTCCTGCTAAGACGCATGTGGGTGCGAAGAGAAAAAAGGGCACATCAACGGTAACATGGCTCAAAGCCTGGGGCTAGTGGGGCCACAGGCGAACCCATCAAACGCGGGAAGATTACCCAACAGGCTAGCGTATTTACAACACTATGCACTCGATATGGCCTATATTGCACCACTCAGGCCAGACGAAACACCACTCCTCTTCATAATGTGTCTATACAACACCTTGCAGCAGTTGGCAGCAGCTGGGAAGAAATAAACTGAAAATGAGGGTTGTTCAGAAAAGACCGACCATAAACTGGGACCGGGTATGACGAAATCTGCACGCCTCCAAGGTATCGGAGGAGATGAAATCCGCCTGGTACTCTGTAATCCATGACCTCATCCCAACAAACGAACGCCCAGCCGCAATTCATCTGGTGGACACAGACGTTTGTAGACAGTGTGAATGTGCACACGGGACCGCCATCTGGAACTCGACACGGCACCGAGTGGCCATGGTGCTCCGGACTGACCCGAGACTTGTTTCCACCGAGTGTATCCTTCGTCTTCATTTCCACTTCTGTCCTCCACAACGACAGATGGCGATATTGTGAACCCAAGCCCACTTGGTCTGGTGCCGCACACAAGGACTGCGACGCCAATCGCTAGTCGACTACATCGACTATATGAGGCGGTCGAGATGGAAAGAGTACAAACGACTAAAACGACTTCAACAAATCGGCAACCCCCTGAACGTGAAATAGAGAGCACAGCGACCATGAATGCGCCACGTTTACAGACGCGACGAAAGCTTAGCGGGGGTAGTTACATCCACCCACGCTCACCAATGGATACGGATCGACACGGGACAAAGTCGCGCTTTAGGCGACTAAACGAGAGGCAACATCGCAACATGCAAATTGTACACGCCAGCACTCACCCACCCACCCCAAACCCAGGCTCATGCCCGTGTCAATGACGATGTGCGAGATCAATCTATTAAAATGAGCAAAATCAATAAACGCATCAAAAAATTCTCTCTGATGTCAGTGTAATTTTTATCTTTGACTTAATCCTTCTAGCAGCACTGTGACCCTCGAGTCGACTCAGCCTCTAACAATAATGAGAACCAGGAATATTTTCTGTGGGTAAAGAGTGACAACCTTGCCACTTTCGTGACCAAAATTAGCAGTTTGCGGTTTCGGAATAGAGGTCGCAAACGTTACAGATGAAGGCAATTTGCTCTGTTACCTTCTATGGTTTTTTTCTGGGGCTCAACAGAACAACTCGAGCCTAGGCCGCCTTAATGTTGAGGTTTCCTAATCACACACAAAAGCTCACACACGGTGGCACTCTTCTGAACGAGTTATCGTCCCGTCGCAGAGGTCGCTACAAACACAACACACAACAGATAAAAGAGACGAACATCCATTTCGTCAGCGGGATTCGAACCCGCAATCCCAGCAATCGAGCAATCGCCGAACTTAGCCTAAGATCGCCCGGCTACCGGAGTCGGTGAGTGGTATATTTGGTTACATCAAAACCAAACCTTACGTATCTCATTAAAGGAAATGTTTAGGTGGAACTTAACTGGACTTCTCTATGGATGAGAATACTTAACAACGATTATGCTAGCTATGATGAAGCTGGTTCGAAGCCATCTGCAGACAACAGAAAAAAACAAAAAGCGTAGAATATTTTTCAACAGCCACACTGTCAAGAAATTTGCAAAATGGTTTCTATTCAAGAGAAAGTCACAGCAGAGAAGTTCATTGTTCGATCACACTGTTTGAGATTCGAATCCCCGCTGTAAGCAACTGCCAATGAACTAACAGCGAAGCTTGTCTATTTCCTAAACTCAACCGTGACAAGATGAAGTACTCATAAATTACCAGAGGTTGTAACAACCATTGACTTATACTAATAAACCTCGAGCTCTTGGCGCCACAAGTTTCTTGTAAGAACCAATTATAATTCGACTACTATTTTTCACTTGGATGCTTCACAATCCAGGCAACATACACATAAGGTGACATTGAGATGCGTTCAAGTAACAGTTGTTGAACAGGAAAAGTAATACATATTAAATATTATGAAAGTGTGTATACATCCGTGCGTTATATATCCGGTATGCACATCGCATCCTTTCTGCGCAGCATTATGTTTTCATCTGTGGCCTGTCTACAAGATTTAGGCGTGTTCGCAAAATTTCGAAACGCAACTATTAGCTTCGTAATATTTCTCATTCCGTCTGTCCGTATGGAAAAACTTGGATCCCACTAAACGGATTTTCATTAAATTTAATATTTCAATATTTTTCCAAAAACCTTCAAGAAAATTCAAGTTTCATTAAAATCGGACAAGAATATGGGTTACCTTACATGAAGACCGATGTACATTTTTGGTAATATTTCTCTCAATTCTTCTTATAATGCGAAATGTTTCAGACAAAAGTTGTAGAGAAAATCAGAACACACATTTTGTGTTCAGTAAATTTTTTTTTCGAAAATTGTGTCTTTATGAAATAGCGTGGAAAGATATTATAGAACGGGGCGGAATAGATGACAATATGGCGCATGACCTTTGCATGCTGGACAACTAAGGCTACACGGACTCACAAAATATAACAATTACTGGTTGCCCACTGCAACATCGATTGCACGAAAGCGCCTCAGTATTACGCTATAGTACATTGCCTGTTTTATTTCACATTATCTCATAAACGGCAAGATTATCCGTGGGGGGGGGGGAGGAGGAAAATTGAACATAAAAAGCGTATTTTGATTTTTTTTTTACAACTCTTGTTTGATTTCTCATTCTAAGAAAAATTCATCGAGCTATTACGGTAAGAGTATGTAGGTCTTTATTTAAAATTCTCATTATTAATGTCAAATTTTAGTAAAACTTCAATTTTCTCGACAGGTTTTCGAAAAAATTTCAAATACAAATTTCATAAATATCCATCCAGTGTGAGCCGAGTTGTTTCAAGCGGTGAGCTAAAGGGACGGACAGACGTGATGAAGCCACGTAATTGTCGCTTTTCGCAATTTTGCGAACGCGTCTAAAAACGACGAGACGAAATAACCAATCAGAATCCCTTAAATTCAAGTAAAAAATCAGACTGTGTTGTACTCACGAGAAAGTAGAAGCAGGGAGATGCATATAGACAGATACAGATGTCAATAGGAATTTAAGTGTTCTAACGTTCGCATTTGAGAGGCAAAACTATACAGCTTTTCTCTTGAATTACTACCTATACCCACAGCGTTAGCCGGAGATTAGTAATAATGTAATAATACTGAATCTAAGTGGATTTATTTACAGTAAGCACTAAACGTGACCTGATGTAACAAAGTCCCACCGTAACCTAAAGAGGGCTCTCTCATCGAAACCGCTAGACCGGGACAACAAGGCGAGCTTGAGTGCGGTTATGTGAAAATGGACTCGATTCAGCTAGCTAAGCGTCTAGAGGTGGAATGTTCTGAAACCGTAACAAGCCTTTGGATTTAACATTCATAGGTCCGTGCATCGCTAATATATTCGCAGAGTACAACGAACAAAATGCGACGTTTCTCAGCTATTTATTTATTTCTGTAAGATCTCGCCCAGACCAGCAGCAGGTAGCAGTAACGGTCTGACAAATGCCTGACGCTGTATGTGCAGTTTTGAGCCCCTGATGATGGACGGAAAACCGGTCTAAAACTTGTAGAGCATCTTACAGAAATAAATAAATTGAGAAACTTCGCATCTTGTTGGTTGTACACTGCGAAGCCTCTGGATGTCACGATAATTGAGAGAGTCCATTCCTATGTGAGCAACTGCTAGTGTATCTTGGAAATTTGCCTCTGGAAATTCACCACTTTTCCTGCGTCGATTCGATGAGTGATCACGGAGTTATAAAAATGGTTAGATATCCTTCATGTCAATTTGGAGTTTTCCTTAATATAAACCACCCAGTCAGTCCACTTCCTAATAAGCTTTCGTTAATAGAGGTGTCTTTGGTGAGCATCGAAGAATGACACTTAAAATTTATTAATCACTTTTAGATTTGTTTCCAGACCTTCAACATTCATTCAAAGTCACAGCTGAAAAGTGTCGTCTGCTACAGTCAGAATGCAAATAATTGGAATTTGTAAAGAAATGTAGAACATGCGTGAAGCACGGTCGCTGGAGGGTGCCCTTCACAGTTGTGATGTGGTTTGAAAGTGGGTAGCAGTTTGTAGCCTACGTCAGCCGGAAACCGAATGTCGCCGGCCACCCTGGAGTAAGACATATGAAACCCGCACAGCTCATCGGCTACTCTACTGTACATATTGATATAGAATACACAGAGTGTTTCGGGAGGATGTGCCATTCTTCGGGAAAACCATCATTGTATTAAATTACATTAATATTACCCAAAAAAGTATCACAGAAGTTGCAATTTACGCAGTTAATAGCGAGATAAGTTTTAAAGACTGAGAATAATTGTACATTTATTGGTTACAAGTACATTTTTTGACGTTTTGTTGACCGTGCATCTCAGTATATTTATCTTAGTAATTAACCAACTTGATGCACAAAATTTTTGTTTTACAATAAGTTTATTTCATGCCTCTACATGTTTCGAGCACATTTGCTCATCATCAGGAGGTCAAAATTGCATTACACAGCCTCTGGT
>Ga0131853_10009502_pt1 | contig 17786 bp, 5 predicted proteins | sample TergutLab28metaG_FD_92764 | JGI IMG/M metagenome (GOLD analysis project Ga0131853, IMG submission 92764) | Labiotermes labralis P1 segment gut microbial communities from Petit-Saut dam, French Guiana - Lab288 P1 (version 2) (version 2) | ecosystem: Host-associated > Arthropoda: Insects >... | reverse complement strand
GAAAAGGCGAGGAAAGCTCTCAGCAGGCGTGCTGCTCCTTCATGACAACGCGCCAGTGCACATGTCTGCAAAATCTCAAGCTGCCATTCGGCAATGTGGGTTCCAACAGCTAAATCACCCACCATACAGTCCAGACCTAGCTCCCTCGCATTATTTTCTGTTCCGAGTTATGAATAAATTTCGTCGGGGTAAACGATTTTCAAGCGATGAAGAAGTCAAGGAGGCAGTCACGACCTGGTTTGAAGAGCAGTCAAAAGATTTTTTTTTCCAGGGGGATAAAGTCGTCGCAACAAAAGTGGGCGAAGTGTATTGAGTAATTAGGGGATTACATTGAACAATAAAAAAATATTTTTTTTGTGATAAGTTGTTTCTTTGTTACTCAGGTAGATAAATTATTGAACATCGCTCGTACAATATTTTTGAACATTTCTTGCAATTACCTACCCGAGACTGGCGACTGAAACACGTCACTGCCTGGAATTGCAAACAGTGTCGACTACTTTGACTGGGGGAGGGGTCATGATTTTCCTCATTCCTTCCAAGAAAGTACCAAGGTGGTTTGTTGTCACGATCATTAAACCCCTAATTTTGTTCCGAACATCGTCCATGATCGTTGGTTCTGTTGTGTTCAAATCCGTACCATAAGAACGAATATTGAAAAATTCCAGACAGCTTCTCAGTGGAACTCAGCTAATAATAATAATAATAATATAGCACCGTTAAGACCGTACTTGATATCTTTGTTCTTATACATATGCATTTTGTTTGTTGTAGATTTGTTTTGGTGTATTTTTGTTGCATGCTTGCGCTTTTGAAGCTGTACATTAATATTATTATTATTATTATTATTATTATTGTGCAGTGGTATCGACGAACGAAATTAAGTGGAAGATGTTGATATTTTACATCTTCGTGCGATAGGTGTACATGAGTTTATTACCGACAAATTGCACAGTACTCCGTGAGGACGACTATAAGAAATCGCAGAAACATGTAATATTCTCCTGTATGTCCATCCATGGCGCAACAGCCCCCTAGTGGGCCAGGGCTTCCTCATTATCGAGGCTTCACGATCACACTCAGACACACCACACTTGGTAAGACTCCTCTACACGAGTGTTCAGCCCGAGACAAAGGCCTCTACCTGACGACACACAACACTCATAAGAGACAGACATCCATGTCTCCAGCGGTATTTGAACCCACAATCCCAGCAAGCGAGCGGCCGCAGACTCACGTCTTAGATCGCGCGGCAACTGGGACCGGTTCTCCTATACGTGGATAAGTGAAATTTGTTGTGCAGTTAGTGATAAACATATGGAAGATGTTAACCATGGCGCCATATTCCCTAAACCCGGCTTTTCTTGCATGTTTCAATTATGGGCCTTCTGAATCTTTGTACAAAATTAGCGTGTAATGTCATTTTGATTCAGGGTGAATATTGAATGATAACACTGAAACTGTTCTCAATGACATTAACTTGAGGCTCTCAGTAATCGTGTGAATCTGCAATCTGGCCCAGCCTCAGTTTGCTCCATTTGTGTCGACCTGTACGCAGCTGCCAAAGGGAAGTTCTACGGATAAAATTTAGGGCCTATTTTTTTCATATTCCCCAAATCTAAATAAATCCATGCATTTTATTTTTTTGCCTAATTACACATAGGCGAAAAGCGACTCTTAGAAGTGTACTTATTTTCATATAATTACATAAACATTATTTAAATTTGAGCCTTGGAAGAACGGTACACCTAGAGAGTTTTGTATAGTCACAACAAAAATTGCCGGCTGAAATTTATCAATTGCAATCTTTGTGATCTTCACAATATTACTTTTATAACTGAGGCAGCCATATCTTCATTAGCAAAACAAACATCTGTGGGCCCGTGAAAGTGCAAATTACTCTACACTAAGGCTGACAACCTTACCACAATTCTGGGCCATTGTCATTTAATCTAGGAACCTTAACTTCCTGGAACCCTCTGGGCACCTCGGGCCTGTAATGGGACTAACTGAATTTAATTATCTGATTTTTTGTCAATCCGCCTAATTCTTTGAAGCGTAAAATTCTTCAAAATAATATGTAATATTTCAGCCCCACATTAGAGTATACATATTACGTCTCTATTGCTAAGACCAATCAATGAATGCTCTGTACGGAAATACGTAATGGCTGGTTTACTGTGGAAACGATGGGAAATGCATATATGTGGTTCGTGGACAGAATGCATGAGGTTCTTGTTGCTAAAGCAGGTGACAGGCTGTGTATAAAATGGTGAAATCAATCGGCATTGCAGCTGTCAGAAAAGAATTCTGGTTCGAATTAAAACAATTTCCCCCAAGCCAAGCTAAGGCCTCTAGTAGGGTGCATGTCTCCCATTTGTTTTTCCTGCAGCCTCCTGTATCCGGTCTGATTGTCATCTCTTCTCATTTTCCTCACGCGAAGTAGTTTTTACGCAACACATGTACGTCCTATGTTGACTTACTAGCATTAATTAAAGTGACTGTATTATTTATTGTGTATCTTCTCTCACCTGCTCATATTGTACGTCACACTCCGCATAAAGCAAACAGGTGCCGGGAAACTAGAGTTATGTACAGGGTTACCACAAAAGAATGCCAGTGTTTCAATCTGAAATATCTTCTGAATTCGAAAAGGTAAAACAATAAAAACAAGATGTAACTTATGTGTATATGTCTTGATTTTGGGCCTATTATCTCGATGTAAATAATGTTTGCAAACCGGCACGTATCCTACTTGTAGTTACTACGTCCGTTCCACTGTACCTTGGGTGGCCGTAGCTTTGAATGTTCTCACTTTTAGCTGCTGTAGCGCTTGGCTTTGTGAGGAGTGTAGTTTAGTAATTTCTGTCACTTCCCCGCCTCCCCAAAAGAATGCCATATACTGATGTCATATGAGCAGGTAACTGACACAAAAAAAGGGGGGATATAATGGCTTGACGAGATCGGATGAGCAGGTAACCTCCACACTGCTACAGTCACAATAATATGTACGAATACGAGTTTGGGCGTGAATGAGGGCGCATTTCTTTGTTTTTGGAACCAGCTATATTACATTCATTGATTCCATGGTCTGTCTTACGACAGGTCCATAGTTTCTTCCTAGCGAGTTCTCCAATTTCCAATATTCACTCCTTTCCTTCACGTCATCCAGTAGCTACATATGTCTTCTTCCTCGTCTTCCCGTCACTTCTATCTTCCTTCTATATTTCCTTCAATGGCGTGTTTTATAAGGCAGTTTCTACCCAAGATGTGACTAATGTAGTTAGCCTTCTGTTTATTGTATTAGGATATTCCTATCCTCCTTGCCTCAATGTAATACTTCTTCATTACTCACACGAACGGTCCAACATATCTTCTCCGTCCTTCTCGAGCACCACATTTCAAAACTTTCCGGGCACTTCTGATGTACTGTCCGAGGTGTCAAAATTTCAACATCATACAAAGCTGTGCATCAAACGTAGCACTGCAGTAGTTTCTTCCTTAAAAACTGAAGTCCAGTTTACTGGTGAAAATGTCTTCTTGTTGAATGCTGCTTTTGCCACGGCAATCCTGTATTTAACTTCACGTGTACACCTCTCGTTATTTGTTATCATACTACCCAAGTAGTTGAAATATTCCACATAGTCCAGTTGTTTTTGATGTACTGGGGATGGTTGCCTCGAGTTTCTCATTACCTATTTTTTCCCTTATTTGTTTCTATTCCATAATATCTTAAAATTATCAGTCACGCCCTGTAGTACCATTTCTTCCTTAGCCAGCAGCACAAGGTCATCTGCATATGACATACAGAGTAGTAAATATTTCAATTTAAAATATAAGTATATGATCCTGTTTAACTTAAATGTCCTAATACGCGGACGGTACAACTGATGAAGGTCCTCCAGCAAACTTCTGCAGTACAGTCCCTGATACTAGTGTAGATGTGGTTATTCATGTGCATGGTTATAATCGTAGTTTACAATGCTCCTGCCAGTAGCTCGGACCACACAGGGTCGAAAAGCAAGGTGATACGATGGATAATGGAAAGGAACTTTGACGAAAGAAGCGAAAACGGCGTAATTTGAGGTAGGACTGAGGAAGACCGTCAAAATCTGAGTCAGAATGGTCGGTCCTTGTGGTGAGACATAAACCTTCCAAATACGTCGGAGGAATGCCAAACACTCGACCGCGAAGTCAGATAGTGTACGTAGAAATGAAGACGAACTGGGTCTAGAGGTAATCGGGACCATTTCATTATTTAATATCATCTCTATACGAAGGTTGTACTTTGGCTTCAATACGTTGAGGTTTAAATAATTTAACTCAAATTGTCACAACTTCGTTACAAAACAGTTTCATAAACATCCTATACACACCCAGCTTTCATGAGGATATAGGACTCCATGCTTGGTATCCTTTTCCAAACAAAAAAATTTATACCCTTCTGTCCGAACCTGTAACGAAAGGGCGCCGCGCTGAATTTATTGCCTCTGTTGCCTAACTTGAGGTTCTGTCACTTCCTCCAGGCAGGCGCTTATGAAAGTGTGGACGGTGTAGCGACTAACTACAGGCTGGACTGTCCGAGGATTGGGTTCCGTTGGGTACGCGATTTTCCGCACCCCTCCAGGCAGACCCTGAGGCCCAACCAGCTTTCTGTACAATGAGTACCGCTTTTCTTTTCCGGGGATAAAGCGGCCGAGGTGTGGCGTTGACCACCCACCCGCATCTGCCCTGCCCTGTTCTAGGGTACAGTTTACTTTACTGTCTCTTCCATTTCTTCCTTCAAAATCAGCCTTTCATTGCCTACTGTGCGTACTTCATTAAGCCAAGTACAATAAAAAAGATTAGACCCTATTTTGTTTCGTGACTTATTTCGAGGATAGTTTTTACATTTGGCGCGTAATATCCTATATATAAATACGGCATTTTTTTTTGTATTTATTTTATTCTCGACAATCAATAGCGAATGGTTTAAGGTTTAGTAGTAAAAATATTTCTTTTTAAGACTGAGTCTTTAAAAACCTATTAACAAAAATTGTTACCTATTAATCTGGTTAAATATATTTAAAATACACAGGACTAATTACGTTAGAATACAGTGTTGCAACAGTCGTTTCTTGCACTCAGACTTTATATCTAAAAGTCCAACATATGTGAAGAATTAAAATTTAATTTATCTCACTGTTTTTCGCAGATGCTTGACTATAAATCAATTAGTCGCAAATGGATGGAATGTATCCTGGTACAAGAAATTCGAAGGCTCGTGACGTCACTTGCAAGACTCATCATTGCTCCACGTGAGTCACTCTATATATGACTAACTAACCAACTGAATAACTCCATAGAACAGATTCCTTCTTAAGAAGCTAATGGTTCCTCAAGTAGTCAAGAAATTCTCCTCGTTTTGTACAAGACGAAGTTTCATGTTTCAGAAGTACCTGCCGCTAATCCCTGTCCTGAGTCATTTCATTCCAGTCCACGTAATTCCATATATCGTGTTTCTTGGTGATCCATTATGATATTACTAGGGCTAGGTATTAGAAGTGGCCTCTTTTCCTCGGGTTTCCCTGTCACAGCCTTGTACGCACCTATTCTTTCCACGATACGTGCCAATCACTTAAAGTAAGTTGCTGTTAATTCCAACGATTCCGTTCTTCCATACGTGGCTTCGTCTTCCAAGTGTTAGCATTCCTTCTGTGAATTTTCCCAGCTAAATTGTTTAATCAGAAGTCGGGAGATTTTTCTTTTTAAAGACTATCATTTGCTAAGTTTATGTAGCGTAGATGATACAACAAGCATAGCATATAGTAAGGCCTATTGGTGGAACGACGCTGACAATGGAAAACAAGTAGTCGAGGGGAAAACCTGTTCCAGTGTCACTTAGTCCATCCAAAATTCCATATGGACTTTTTCCATTACTTGTGTAGTCTACCGGGACAGTCTTGATTTAACCCGCTAAAGTGCCGAACTAATTTAAAAAAAACACACGAGAGTTTTGTTCCTATCTCACATAAAACACAGCAGGTATATGGATGATGGAGTGAAGCTGGGTAGTGTACTTAAGAAAAATTGTTGTGTTCTTATGCTGAGAAAAAATTTAAACTCTGTTGGATGAATGTCATGTTCTTTATCAAAAAACAGAATAAAATTGTCTTGTTCTTTGCCTTTAAACCTGGTGGAATATTAGAATATCATTGCACACTAAAGGGTTAATGAATTAAGTGAGAGCCTGCCAGGTCAATATAACAAGTTATGAACGTCTTTCTTACGTAACTCCCTTATGTTATTTCCTACCCTCACCACTTCTCCACACTATGTTTAATATACATTCCTCGTAAAGGTAGTTTCATTAGTTCAGAATTACATATTGAGATGTTTGGAAGAGAGCAGGGGAACAGAAACATGAAACTTCCAGATTGTGTTTATGTACAATCCCTGAACTTCAATTGGAATATCAAAATACTTCATATTTCACATCACTCCTGGCGCTACAGCCCTTGGTGAGCCTTGGCCTCCTCAACAATCCGCCTCCATTTCACTCTATCTTGCATAGTCTCCATCCACTGCTTTATCCTCATTGCCATCAGGTCTGCTACCACATCGTCCATCCATCTCTTCCCTGGTATTAACATTGTCCTAACATTCCAGGTTGCCATTGTCAAGTCCGATTTCCAAACTCCTTTCATCAACGTTTGTTTCTCATCCCTCCGAGGCTGATTGTTAGGTTTCGAAACAAGTTATTTTTACGGTGAGGGATTGTCAGCCCCACGCCCAAACCCCAACCTGGAGGACCAGGGTATCCCTTTTCGTCTGGGTCATCGCCCTTGACCTGTCTGGCATGGGAGGTCTTCATATATATCTCTGTGTAATAAGTTACATGAAATCATGCTCATATTTAGAGTTAAATTTTGTCCTCATTTACACGCGGTAAAAGATAAAGTTCACTGCAGAACAGGCCATGAAGGCCCAGTGGGAGAGTAAAGCACAGCTCTACTCTTCTTTTAACCTCGGCGCTAGATGGGGGATGAGTGGTCAACGCCACCTCCCGGCCGCTTTACCCCCGGGAAAGAGACCCGGTACCCATTGTACAGGGGGCTGGGTGGGCCCCAGGGTCGGTCTTTGCGGGTAAAGAAAATTTTCCCTGAATCACACACGAACAATTTAAATCTTTGAAAACATTTGGTAAGAAATTTGGGTTAGAAGTCAAAAAGACAGACATATATTAAGAGCCATCCTGGTCTGTGAACTGAAGCGAATGAAATGTAAATATTCATAGATGATGTTTCAAGGAATAGGCAAATTTAATTTCTAGATATATCACAGACTTAAATTTGGGCAGGTGTTCAGACTAGTTATTACGATATTATTGAAAGAATTAATTAGCTTTTTACGTCCATTCATATGGTTCCGACAATCTCTCTGATGGTCAAGAAATTCATCGCCTTTTACGGTGCCAAAAATGAAATCTTCATTTTCGCAGCAGCCGCCCACCCGAACTTATCCTGAGCCAGGTGCTAAATTTTCTTTGACTCCTCTGTATACTGTTCTGTAGTTCCTGGTATCTTGAGTTCCTTGTAATTTTTTTCTTAATTTCGCTAATAACGACAATTTGTATGTGCCTCTTTGTAGTACTTCATTCATTTCCACTGCTTTATCTGTGATCCCTCTCACATTCCAAGCAGCTTAAATCTTACTGTCAACTGTTTTAGATCTTCCCGGCTGTTGTATTTGAAACTTGCAGGTATTCAGAACTTCCTCTTGAGAGATCACTAGTCTCTCAACTGGTAAGTCTGATGGTATGGTTACTACATTTTCGCCTCCGCCTCCGCCTCCGGACAGGCTGGTTATACTCAGGCATGTCCTCCAGAGTAGATAAAAAGTTTGTACCACCGTAACTCGGTCCTCAGAGCCTCGTAGGTAAGAGCAGGTTGCACCTCGGGCAGGTGAGGGTGAGATTTGGGTATGAGAGTTTATGGATTGCACGTCCTACCCATCGCAACCCTGTGGTAAATTAATAAACTAAATTCCTGCCTGCGCTTAATTAATTCAGCACCACACCATGAAGACATACGATGGGTGGAGGCATAGCTCAGCGAATTCCTAATTTCGGCGCTAGTTGGAATTTTGGAAATTCACGTCCCAACCGCCTTACCGCTTGGGAGGGAGGTCGCCGTGTCCATGGGATAGAGCCGCAGGAAATGGATGGGTAGACAGAAACTGTACCTTAGTAGAGGACACCCTGTTGTATTTAAAGTACAATATTAAAATGAAATGAAATATGTACTCCGTCTGTCAAAACTATCTTTTTATTTTATTGTTTCATCTGTTGGCAACTAGTTTCGGCCTGACTAGGCCATCATCAGGCCAATATTTATAAAAACTTAAAAATGTTGGTGCATAAAATAAAAAGTTAAACCCGAGAGCATAAAAACATAAAACTCCAGGACTCAATTTTAGTAGAATATACAGAATTTCAACCTACTGTACAGCAGCTGAAGACAAAATCCGCACAACAATTTTATAATTTTACCAATTTTACTAATGCGACTATATACATATATATATATATATATATATATGTGTGTGTGTGTGTGTGTGTGTGTGTGTGTGTGTGTGTGTGTGTTATACTTAAAATCTTTATAACACATTTAATACTGTACATCTTTAAAATTATTTTCAATTTTAAAGTTAAGTGGTCAATCAACAAGTACTTTAGTAATACGGGTACAGTACTCATAACATAGAATTCAAAATCTTACTACAGATAAAACAACTATAGCTGGTACTGTACCAACTATAAAGAACAATAATGATTGTGGATGGGATCCCATGATACTGACGAGTTATATTATATGTACCATCATTTTTAACATATTTATAGATATTGGCCTGATGATGGCCTAGTCAGGCCGAAACAAGTTGGCAACATTTGAAACAATAAAATAAAAAGGTAGTTGTGACAGACGGAGTACATATTTTATTTCATTGTGATACAGAACACTATACGCCCCCCTCCCCCGGAGTCCAGTTCCGATTCTACGAGTACCCTGTAGCTTCGTGTCAGTACTAAACCACGCTGCCCCCGGTAAATTAGTAGATTATTTATATTATGAAATTTGGTAGGATATGATAAACTGACATTCATCGCCGATTATTGCCATTGTGCCCTATATGAATGAAATATTAACGCAGTGTGCTATGTATAAGCTCACAGAATGCTGGCAAACAAAACGTTAGTGCCAAGTTGTTTATATCAGGTGGCTGTGTGTCGTGTGGGTGCTTGGAGTATGCCTATTGTACTCCCCATTCCACCCGCCACGTCTGTCTCTTATTCTGTAATCCCCTGTAGAGGTCTGGCACACATCAGTTCCTGTTTCGTCACCATCTAATGAAGTATATTAATCACATTCGACTCTTGTGTGTTGATGTTCTACAAAACTAGGCGTCACATTTCTGGAAAACAAGCTGTAACAATATAAAGGTAAGTCGTAACGATGTTGATTGTCCGTAGTTTTCAAATTTAAAAGTTTAATATGAACTTGAGTGTTGCCTGTCAAATAAACTGTTGTGCTTCGATGGAGATTCGCTGGTTTGGTTTGAAAATGAAGGATATGATATACTAAGCTTGTGTCCGTAACTCATATCCATTATTTTAAACGCCAAATAATTATTGTTCTACAATAAACTCCGTTACTCTGGCGCTCCATTGCTGCGCATTTTAAAACTGGAACAAGCTGTTTGTCTGAAGTGTGTAATAATGAAACAAGGAACTTAAGCAAAAACATTTATCATCATAAGATTATAAAACTTAATATGATATATAATGAAGACCATTTTTATTCGGCACAACTATATTTTATTACAATTCTATATACCTTTTAAAATTATACATATTTCGACATCTAACTGTAAATCAGTCATGAATAAATAAAAAGAAAGGCAGTCAAACATAATGAATTGTCATTCCTATGAAAGAGATTATAAAAATATTTGACTGTCTTTTTATTTATGCATGCCTGCTGGTGATCGTTAGGGGTTGAAGCATGTTGTATTTTATGAAAGAAAATGTTGATTTTAAAATAAAATATTCATGTGTTGACTAAAAAAATTTTTTATTACTTAGTTTATGAAGCACAAGGGCATGTCTCCTCTGATCAATAGCCGCAAATAATGGTTATAATTAGACCGTTATAATATGTGAGACGTTGCGCGGTGGTATGGGGCCTGTGTTGTGCCATCGTTGAAGTGGCAAAGGTGATGGTGAAGATTCGTGTCTTCTAGGATGTTACGCCATGTCGACTAGTAAAGAGTTACTCTCGTTTCGATGACACTGCCTTTCTTCGAAACGACCGTGTTTACCGGTAGACACGGCGTAGCATCTTAGAAGACCGAAGCTTCCTTCGTGTTAAATTTGATACACATAAAGATCATGAACACAGCCACACATTAAGTAAGAAATGTTGCTTGGAAGTCAGTGGCTACAATGGTTACGATGCAGATCTTCCGAGGTTATATCCGAAAGATTTGACGTATAAACCTCCAGAATCTGTATTTAAGTAACAAGTTATGCAAAAAATAGCATAGTAACAACAGTCATAATTGATAATTGATTTGTCTGACTAGAAATCTGTCTTAACAAGAAAGTTGGCTCATGTGCAGAATGTGAAATTCCTTGCTTTACTTCCTTCTGATTTGTTGGTCGAACAGTGGGAAGTAAACTCTAGTTTTCACTTTTAATGCTTTTACTGTTAGTTAAAATTGTCTTTGTCCAGACCATGAAGGCATAGAGCGGGGTGTACAATTATATCTCTACTCGAGGCAAGATGGAGTTGAATGATAAGCTTCAGGTTTCGGTCGCTTACCCCCGGGAAAGAACCCAGATAGCAATAATACGGGGCTGGGTGGGCCCCAGACCAGGTCTGCACAATTTGTAGAAGAGAAAATGCTCTTCTTGTTTCTGGGATTCGAACCCCAGCCCTTGCATCCTCAGTGTAGTCACTGTACGAACTACTCTATCTCGTCTGTTCTTTAACATGTGCCGCTCTATAACAAGTTTAATACGGCCAGTTTATAAACACTCAAAATTTTGATTTCGTTCCTCATTTAGGCTGCATTTAGCTTAAAACAAGACACGCAGTGTATGTATAATATAATACTGGGGCGTGTTCGTGCAACCATTGTTGCAATGGGAAGGCAATAAGTAGTACATATTTTGATTGTGTGTTCGTAGCCTTTGGTATCCAGCATGCAATTCGCATGTGCCATATTGTCATCTGTGTTCTGCCCGGCTCTAAAATATTTTTCCATATTGTCTCATAAACTGCACGATTTTCGATAAAGTAAAAGTTATTGAACATAAAATGTGTTTGATTTTCTCTACAACTTTTAGCTGAAACGTTTGTCATTCTATGAAGAATTGAGCGAGATATAATTAAAAATGTATATTGGTCTTCACGTAAAGTGCCCGTTATTCTTGTCCGATTTTAATGTATCTTTAGTTTTCTCAACAGTGTTCGAAAAAAAAATGTTTATAAAATTTATTGAAAATCCGTCCAGTGGGAGCCGAGTTGTTCGATGTGGACGGACAGACATGACACAGCTAATAGTCGCTTTTCGCAATTTTATGTAAGTGCCAAAAATGACGAGTGAAAAGGAAGGCTGACATACTAGTTCTACAATTAAAAAAGACATGTTCGCTTCTCACGTGACACGTTCATTTGTTCTACAAATGGTGTTTATAGGTTTTTTTTGGGGGGGGGGGGTCGCAACAGCCCTACTTGGGCCTAGGATGCCTCATTGTTGAAGTTTTGATATTGCACACAGACGCGCCACACACGGTGGGACTTCTCTGGAAGTGGGATCGGCCTTTCGCAGAGACCTCTACCTTACTGCGTACAATGCTAATTTTATTAATTTATTCTAATGTCTTTGTTCTTGTATTTCGTCACACGAATCTGTTCCGACACTATATTTTTGCACTCAGTTACTAATAATATTCATTAAATACACAAAAATATAGCTGACCTTTGACGACAGACGAGTTAACCTCTTGGCAGGGTTACTACGTCCTTGTCATCGTGGACAAGTCCTCTGTTTGAGACATAAAATTTATGTGCGTGCGGATTTTCAAAAGCGAAATTGCCGGGCTTTTAGCGATCGATCTTGTCACACAAAAAAAATTATAGTAATTCAGATTTTTTTACGGTTGGTGAGCAAATGAGATTTTTTTTTTTGCCAGTTTAATGTATGCGTATTGGAAGATACGACCTCGCTTGAAAAATTCACTTACAAATGAAATGTGATTAATCCTAGCCGTTTTAACTTCCAGGCGCCTTCGCAAAATTGCGAAAAGCGACTATTACCGCCGTATTGTCTGCCTCGCCGACCTCATTCAACAACCCAGCTTCCACTGGACGGACTGTCGTGATATTTTATATTTGAGTGTTTTTTTTAAATCTATCGAGAAAATTCATTAAAATCTGAAAATAACAACGGGCACTTTACATGAAGCTCTATGTACATTTATGATAATATCTCGCTAAATTTTTCTAGAATGAGAAATATTTCAGACAAAATTTGTAGAAACAATCAAAACGCACTTTTCATTTTCAATAATTTTTTTTTCGAAAATCTTACCGTTTATGAGATAATGTGGAAAAACATAGTACATCCAGAAAGGCCACATATAAAAGTATAAGGCTGCGTAGAAAGAGATGTGCTCTTCGTGGCGGATAACTATGCGAAAAATACAGACACATACCCATAATATTTATTACTTATTTTTTTATAATTGATTTATTCTTTTTGATCTCCTACAACGTTTTACGGCAACACTTACAAAGACTGACTAACTGTGCAACTACTTATCTGTCTTTACGATCTGTTTGGCTAAATTGTAGGTCTCAAGAGGGCCGTGAGCAATTGAATATTCTTTTGTTTCAATGTAGCGTGGGACACGTTACTGGAAAACCTACCTACGTTCTATGGTTGCTGGTGACATACATCTTCCATTAAAAAAAAAACCATTTTTGTGCAAAGCTGAATATTTTTGAATAGTTGAGAGTGACATACATTGTTGTGTTTCCACTGCAACAATGGTTACGCCAACACGCCAGCGTGTTGCTTTACGCGTGCATTGCCTATCTTGTTAGTTCATGATTCCTGCTGCTCTCCAATACTATTACTGGTTCCAACTCATTTTCGAGTGTGCTGCAGGAATTTCAGCGTTGTTATCACTTTAATGACATTGCGGCGAGGGAATTAGGGAGATATTTACAAAAGCCGACGACAATTTCATTTCGCGGCTTAATAAAAACTAGCGCAAAACTAATCCTGTCGCATCATATTGCGAAATATTACATTGTGAACGTCTGAAAGAACACATTCTTATTTGTACATTACGCTGTTAAAACGATGGATTGTAAGTCACTCACAAGTCAAACACATCACGATGACCAATAGACATAATACACTACATAAGAGATACCAATACAATATAAACGAATTTAAAAAGACCCTCCAAAATAATAATCTGACAATAAGCAAAGCACTGGTAATAATCGATAGAAACACCCTAATAAAGAAGGTTGATAATTTTATACAGGACAATAATATAAAACAAATAAACAAGGACCCTACCGAGAAATACCAAAGACAAATCCAACAAACAATCCAAAGATGCAACTTACTGGTAGATAAACAAAAGTACAAATACCTAACAAACATAAAACCGATGGCTTCAAAACTTAATATATACATAAAAACACACAAGGATAACGAACCAATTAGACCGGTAATAAACAATACACAAGCCGCATCGTACAAAATAGCAAAGCATTTAAACAAAAAACTACATAATTTACTTTGCCTACCACACACATATAATACAAAAAAAACCAAACAAGTATAACAACGAAAATAGATGAATTGTAAGTTCAATATGAAAATAATAGCACTGCCCTCCTGCTATATCGGTGTCGTAAAAACGACCTTTTAAACTTTATGAAAACTAAATCATAATTATTAAATCACGGTACATTTTCATTGCTTATCGCGCTGACAGTATTGAAACTTGCGATAACTTTCTTGGACATGTAAACTGAAGATGTCAAGAAGGGATTGTGACGACCGACAATTCCTCTGTCGCCCAAGTCAAAGCGGCATATCGTATTAACATATTCCTTCCTCCACCTCTTCCCTTCGATCTGCCATTTTAACTCTGTTTAAATACAAGGAAAAATTTTAATTATTACGTTATCTCCCAAATTCCCAGTATTGAAGGGAAATGAACTGAATCATGTGCTTGGGAATACCGTTCATTTAATAATGTGCCAGCGATAGTTTGGGGGGGGGGGGAAACCAAACAAAACAATGAAGGCAGGTACTGTACGTATAAACGTAAGCTTGAGGCGCGTTCGTGTAAGCATTGTTACCGTGGAAAAGCAATAAGTATTACATATTCTGAGTGTATGTCTGTAGCCTTAGTTTCCCTGCATGTATTGCGCATACGCCTTATTATATTGTCATCTGTGGCCTTCTGGGTCTACCATGTTTTTCCACATTATCCCATAAACGGCGCCATTTTCGGGAAAGATGTTACTGTACATAAAATGTGTGTTTTAATGTTCTCTACCATTTTTGTCTGAAACATTTCTCATTCTAAGAAGAACTGAACTAGATAACATAAGTGAACTTAGTTCTTCATGTAAAATACCCGTTATTTTTGTCAGAATTTAGTGAAACTTGAACTTTGTAGACAGATTTTCGAAAAATACACAAATATCAAATTTAATTAAAATCCTTACAGTGGGAGCCGAGTCGTTCCATGCGGAAGGAGAGACAGGCAGACAAATAGATATGAAGAAGCTAATAATCGTTTTTCGCAAATTTTGCAAGAGCGCCTAATAAACAACTATTTCAAAATGCCCTTATTTTTGCTCCAACAAATATGGTAACCCTGCCGCTTGAAACTGACATTCGTCTAAATAACTATATAGAAACAACCACTTTCTACCCAACAGAAAACACAGGACTTTTTATTACAAACACCAATCGGGTAATGCTAATTTTTCTGAGAGTCATACGAAGCCCTTGCATTTCAGAATTATAACGCAAAACCAGACCGTATGTGTAGCCTAACCACCGTGTTGTAAGGGTTTGTGGGAACCGTGGTAGTGATTGTAATTGTATGGCGCATGAGACTACTTTGGAACTGTGGTAAGTAAATTTTGTTGAGTGTCTAGCAAATAAAATTCGTCCACGTTCATCTGGTGCCAACCTAAGGCCCCACTTAATGGGTACAGAAAGCTCCTTCCCAGGGTTAAACCAGTCAGGGTGTAAAGCTGGCCCCTGACCTTCATCTAGTGCCGAGGTTAAGAATTCGTGGAGCTATACTCCACTTCCTCTTAAGAATTTGTGGTGTGCACACGAAGGACTTCAATTTTACGCAGTTTCTGCCTTTATTTATACGTTTGTAAGCACCTCATATGAATGTAAATAATCTTCGTGCAGTTTTAAATACTGACATGATTTAAATTAGGATGGCCTCGGCTTATGAATATTCACCTTTCAACTGAAAACCGATGCTAGACAATCCGGATCTTGATATTTTTCCATCTAGATAATTCGTAGCAAGTAAGACAACAGGAGTTTTCGACGCCTTGTTGACTTGTCTATATTCGTACTTTTTATGCCTGCTGGGAAAGGAACGTATTTGAACGTACCTTGAAGGTAAAAGGTAAAGGTAAAGTGATCCCGTTACAAGCCCGATGTGGCGCAGAGGGTGGGCAGAGATATAGCTCTACTCTTCCATGACCGCGACACTAGAAGGGATGTGGTCAGTAGCACGCCCCGGCCGCACTTTACCCCCAGGAAAGACCCGTTACCCATTGTGCAGGAGGCTGCGTGGGCCCCAGGGCCGGTCTGGACGGGCGAAAAATCTCGTCCCCACCGGCATTCGATCCCGGACCGTCCGGCCCGTAGTCAATCGCTATACCGACTGAGCTACCTTGAAGGTAGAAAGATAAAATATAGGTGTATAGGCCAAAGCAAAATAGCCTTGAAATTCAAAGTAACTAATACCAAAGCCTGCTATTGGACAGGCCATACTTTCATTAGTTAATTTTACCCACCTACAGTTTTTACAGCCGGTTTTCTAAAATTTCAGTTTAATGTTATTCTCTTGATTTTTCGCTCTTCGAAGTTGCCAATGGCCAAAAAGTTTCCAAATTGTGGATAATTCTGTACGCATTTCTGGCCTCTTTTACCGACCTGTGTCCTTCAGCCACTTTAAGACCCTTGACACTTAACTGACAGGTTAGGTGTGTCTGATTTTGCATTTTACATTACAAGGTCCTACTCGATTAATCAACGCCGAGAAATAATAAATAAATGTTACCTCAAGAAACTAATCAAATTATTTTCTTCATTAATTTTTGCATTGGCGTTTGAGTACAGAAGTGTTTTAGTTTATTTAAAGACGCTGTGAGTGACCTGGAATAATTTACCTACTGTGTAGGATTTAATGATTGGGTTTTAGCGAAAAATTCATTGGAAGGGGCCTGGAAGGAAAGAGTCGTACCTAATTTAAATCCACAAAGGAACCCTAGAACAGTCGGTACCCAGTCTGAGATTCGAAACGCGTACCACCTGAATAGCCTACAAGACGTCAATATTACTTCTTGGACCACCATGGATGCCCGAGAGAACAGAGAATTTATGTGTATTTCGCTTTGCGTTTAGTTTAGAGCAGTGTTGCTAAACCTTTTTGCTCCCGGACCCCCTCGTCACTTCGAGAAAAAACCACGGATTTCCCACATTCTTGCTGCCATAAATGTAGGGTGTCCCGATGATAGGTATCAAAAATTAACACACACACACGCACACACACATACATATCAGATCTCATTTTAGACAGCTACTAGTTCATACCAGTAGCTAATGTAACAATGAATTAAATTATTTTATCTCAATTATAATGATTTCGCTTGCTGCGTGGGTAAAGTAAGTATTTGAATTAGATATTCTAACGGTCATACGAAATAAACATATGGGCAATTGAAGATGTTCCGCGATTATTTTAAAGTAACATTATTCCTTTAATTAAAACAGTAACTAAAATTTAAATCGCCATTACATAAAGGTGTCCACGGATCACCTGGGAACTGGTCGCGGATCCCTAAGGATCTGCGGAGCACACTTTGGGAACCACTGGTTTAGAGCTTTGGAATCCTTCCCAGGAAAGAGGGTTCTGGTGAAGAAACAGTACCTTTCACTATGACTGATATCATTACGATGTGAGCTCGGAGCGTAACAGTAAACCACGTGACATCTAATTGTAAAAAATAACAGATGCTTGCTTTTTGTGTTACAACTTTTTTTCATTAAAAAGGAAAATGTTGGGTTAATCAGATCATCGTTCCGTGTGTGTTTTTATTTTAACATTTGAACAATCTGACGTATTTTGACTGAAGTTGATACGAACATTACGCCATTATATGTCACCCCATCGCCGTGCAGCTTTTAATTTTCCATAACTAATTACGACAACGTGGCGTATTCGCGAACTGGACCGATGAGAGCGCCACTAGCGCCACTAGCCCCACTTTCTGTAGGGTTTCGAATGAAGGTTGGGAAAAGATGTAACTTTTGTTCAAATAATGTATATATAAACTAAACTCCGTGGCCTTAGTCCGCATGCGAACTATACCGACAGAGCGGCCGCCGCCGGTCGGCGAAGTTAGTGCCAACTTTTGCGGATAGAGGGGTGTCACGTGGTCAGCGCAACG
>Ga0131853_10009497_pt1 | contig 17791 bp, 10 predicted proteins | sample TergutLab28metaG_FD_92764 | JGI IMG/M metagenome (GOLD analysis project Ga0131853, IMG submission 92764) | Labiotermes labralis P1 segment gut microbial communities from Petit-Saut dam, French Guiana - Lab288 P1 (version 2) (version 2) | ecosystem: Host-associated > Arthropoda: Insects >... | reverse complement strand
TTTCATTATTTAATGCTCAACATGTTTCGGATGTTAATACATCCATCCTCAGGAGCTTGCGACTTATTTGTTGAGTTATTTCATGGGTTGTATTGCTCTGGTTCGATGTGTGTTGGTGTTATGGTGTGGTTTGGCTGGGGTGGTGTGGTATCCGGATGCAGGCTTCAGTCTGCATCCGGATACCAAGCTCTTGAGGATGGATGTATTAACACCCGAAACATGTTGAGCATTAAATGATGAAATAAAAAGGCAAGTGACATCAAGTTGGTCTCTCTTTACTCCCTAAAGGTATATGGAGGTGTGGAGGTGTGGTTCCACTCTTTTTTAACCTCAGCAGTATAAGGATGTGAGTGGTCAGCTAAAAGCCGCGATTGCTTTACCACCGAATAAAAGTATACGAAGGTACACTTTTGCGCTTATGTTATTATGATTCTCCCAGATGGTGGCCGACACAACGGCCGAAACATGTTGTAGAACATAGATAAATGCATGTTGTTTGGAGTGTTGTGTGTATTTTAAAAACAACAGCAGATGTTGAACATCAGGCACAACGGGATTGTGATACCAAACAGAAAGTATCTGCGATGTTATGGTGTTCAGATTGCATTATTACTCTTCGTCTTAGCATACCAACAGACATTCCGTGTTAGTTACCTATGCAGTTTAATGACATGAATAAACCTAACGTACGGTGTAACAGGGCGAAACTGTACCTAGTCATTGCTGTTCATATCAAAAGTACTTCAGTGGAACTGAGAGTCCACCTGTGGGCTGTATCGGTAACTAAATTACATCATTTCAGATAGTGATTACTATTCGTAATTATCATATATAGAAACAAAAACTATTATCATATTAAAATACCGCGCTCTCCAATTCCTACACCCAACTGGAATGGATTGTGTAGAGCATTATGGTGTTAACCAATTACCAGTTATCACGCCTTGTGACAACGTGGTTCAAACCGCACCACAGTCAGTGTAGTTGATAACTGCTTGCTAACCAGGTTCACCGTGTAATGTACGGTATTGTATGAAACAATAGTCCAATTAACGAATAATTTGTAGCAGCAAAATCCAAAGCGAAGGGTTTGGCGCAATGTGCGTTACTGAATGCAGATATTCTAGTAAACACATTGCACAGTTAACAGAGGGCACTTTCGACTGCTGACGTAACAGAGTACGAACGTTATCGATCACAGCTACACTTGATTTGTTCGCTGCTACATGTTTCGGCTTAGAAATCCATCCTCAAAGAGACGACACTGAACTCGATACGCAGGTGTTGAAGCTTTTAAGCATGCTTTGAATATGTAGAGAAATATTTTAATATCATACTGCCGTCCATGGCTAGAACTTCTAAGTGGTTGCTACCCTTCAGGTTTCTCCATAGAAATATATATATATATATATATATATATATATATATATATATTCTCCCTCATGCGTGCCACATGCTTCGTCCATATCATCAACCTTAATTTGATAATTCCGATAATATCCTGTGAGCATTTGACGTTCAGTTGACCGTGCATCGTGATAAATTCTTATAATAAACCAACCAGATGCACTAAAAAAGCAATGGTATATGTCATACAACTTTGCTGACAGCTGTCAGCAGACCTGTATGGCATATGCTATTGCTGTGTGTACAGTGAAAAACTCCTGATGATGGACAGAGGAACTGTCCGAAACATGTAGAGTTTTATTCCAAAAATAAATTTGAGAAGTTAGTGCATCTAGTTGGTTTATTATAAGAATTTTGTGAGCAGCACAAATCATGAACTTTCAGATGATTTTTGGCTACAATTATTATTTAATCAATTCTCTCTGTATATATTACATTGTTTAGCTTAAATAATTAATTAAATATCTCGTAAGGATGACGTATAAATACGTTATACGAAACATAAAGTCTTCAATGGAACATGAACTAAGGTTCATTCATCTTTGTTCAAACTGACGCATTTTTATCCCGTTTGCCCTTACACGTTAGGTGCCATTTATAGAGCAATGATTTTATGTTCCTAAACAGCAGTAGCTCATTGGATTTTACATTGGAAACAGCGTTTGTTATCTGTAAAGCAGGAACCGTCGTATACTACCGTCTTACGACTATACAGGTAGGAGAGTATTTCATTTATAAGTTATATATTTGTATTATTCAGTAACAGTACGGCAGAAAGTTCCGAAATTTAGAATACTTGTTGCCTAATACAGAAATTTCGACAAGACAGGAAGTCGGGGTAATCAATGTGAAGAATCAATGAAATAAAGCAATCAGGCCACCAAATGTCAACCAAAAGTCCAGCTTGGCTGACGAAATTGTTGTACCAAGTGGACTCATTATTGTACCCTGATCTCTCTTAAGCACGTGGTTATTTCATGATTCTAATGTTTAGAAGCTTCCAGTTCAATCCACTATCACGTGGAAACCAATGCCCAAATTTGCCTCATAAAAAGGCTTTACGAGACATATTCGGTGAGTTCATTTGTCACTGGAAAATCTGTCATTTTGCTACTGGAATCTTCGCTTCAAAACATCGACATTCCTCTAAAAACACATTTATAGTTTACAAATATCTATTCAGAACCAGCTCTAACAACACATCTTCAGATAATAAATAAGAAACTATTTACACATCATCGTGTGTTGTTGTTGACATGAATTTCAATACTTATATGTTCCAACGCACACAAGACTTACCTCTGGGTCAACACGTTCAAAATTCTACGTTCCCAACCCCCCATCGTCTTTAGGATACAACAGAACCTAATTGTTATGTATGATATATAAGAACTCCGAAGTACGGTTGACAAACTGAGAGCTCACGGACTCAGGCCTGTCACGAGAATACTTGTATACAGACTGAGATAAAATGTCATAGTTGACCTCAGCAGGGAATCGAAAGCGTGACAGTTTGCCTGACCGTCAGTGGTAAAACGACATGGGGTAGGGTGATTTAATGGGTTCAGAAATGGAGCGCGGTAAGTGTTCAATTTTCTACATATCTATAACAATATCTATAGCTGAGAAAGTATGTAGTCTATCCAAAGCTTCGTTATAAGTTGAAGTCCGTATGTCTTCCTAAACAAAACGACTTGTACAGGCGGTGCAAAGCACCCCAGAAATGATCTCTACACTTAGTGACACTTCACTTCAGCCTGACACCGCAGACGGTGACGAGAGCTTCCAGGCCATTTGGAAAGGCAACCAACTGCCAACCACTCGCTTAAATATGCTGAATCAGACCTGTCGACACCATTTCCTGAGTCAGGCGCTTTCACGCAATAACTGTGGACATTTACTTAAACAACTGTCCTGTGCCCATCCCACTTCCCCTCAAAATATATGCTCTTATCTTACAACTGGGAAATCACTTTTCAATAAATTCATATTTTGCCTACATGAAACGTAGTTTTTAAGAAAAATTTCAGGAGGGGTAAACGATGACATTTAACCAACTTCATGGTTAAAAAATACTTTTTAGAAGCTATGAATTTCCGCATTATATCGTAGTCCGGCGTTGATGCTTGTACAGAACAGACCATATAGGACCCCTTATAAGCCAGCTGAATCTTTCCACAACGCCAAGCCCTACGGTTGCAGATCTAACCTACTTTAAGTTTTCAGCACAAAATGTGTGCATTTTAGCTCTCTATTTCGTGCCAAGTCGCCTCCCATGACATATCCTTAGCTCCATCCATCCCGTAATATTCATCATTAAAATTTAAATTGAAATTTTTTTCAGAACAGTAGCATACTTCATAAAGCGTTGATTCATCCAGCAGCTAATTACAAACATAACTAAAGTTACATTCAATTTTCGTTCATGTATAAAGCAAAGTTTTAGGGTGGTGTGCAGTGTAGATGTTACAGCACGTTACCCGGCTAAAAGTATTTAGCGTCGAGACCCATTATATTAATTCTTCGCCAGATATTATTAGGGTGATCAAATTAAGAAGGGGGAATTGAGCGGGACAGTTGCATGTTGCGAATTTACACACAGGGTGTTTTGTGAAGATAAAGTACCGCACATGAAACGTAGGCACAAATTGGTAGTTAATGTTGAGAAGGGTTAGCTCATAAGTAGAAATATTTAACACAACGTTATTTTGGAAATTTTTTTCGACCTTAAGGGGTAATTATCAGGCTAATACGTAATAAAACACACACAAATATATAAAGTAACATAGAAGTGAGAACTAATTTTAGCAAAATGGTATTTTATAACATTTTCAGTGTTTTGTCAAGTATTAGCTTGATGATGACCCTTTAGGGTGGTAACATGTTGCTGTAAATATTACCAAAAATAAATTGGACATTCAGAGGACTGTGAATCGCAATATATTCTTACAATAAAACCAACGAGATGCACTAATTTCTCAAATTTATTTTTGGAATAGAACTCTACATGTTTCGGACAGTCTCTCTGTCCATCATCAGGAGTCCAGTTCCATCCTGATCCCGCTAGCAAGCAGTCAGCAAACCTGTATGACATGTACCTATTGCTGTGTGTACAGTGCTGGACTCCTGATGACGGACAGAGAGACTGTCCGAAACATGTAGAGTTCTATTCCAAAAATAAATTTGAGAAATTAGTGCATCTCGTTGGTTTTTTTACAAGAATACCAAAATTAAAGCCGTGTTAAAGGTTGTTACTTTTTAACTAATTATACGAGAACGCAACGAAATGTCTAAGTTCAAAAAAAGAGAAGAAAAAAGAGAAGGGTTCTTGGAGGAAAAGAACGAGAGTTTGTAAATTGATTGATATGCTTCAGGATGTGCTGCGACGTGTGGCTTTTGTGCAAGTGGTAACAAGTACGCGAGATACATAAAGAACAAACGACACCTTGAACAAACGTCATCCCATTGTGTTGTTAACAGCAAAAAAATTTTTAAAGACCAATTGTGAACTTATGGATGACCTGAGAGGGGTTTAAACATGTCGTTCTATGTTGAAGAAACCCAAAAAGATGCAGCAGTATGCAGATATTTATTTACTGCTAAATTACTCTTATTTATTTATTGCTAAATTACTAATTTAGCAGTAAATAAATATCTGGGTATTGTTGCATCTTTTTGGATTTCTTAAACCTAGAATTACGATGCACGGAAACATAAAATGGCCATGTTGGAGGGAGGCAGCTGCACAGTACCGGAGGCTGTAGTTACAGTTTTGTTTACCCCTGATGATGGGTGTGGTTGACACCCAAAACATGTAGAGTGAACTTGCAGAGTAATAAATAGACTGTTTGTGTTGCATCTCGTTGGGCAATTATTAATATAGTACATTTGACTCGAACCTGGGAAAATTCAATAATATCCTATCTGGTCTACCTAATATCGTGGTTTTTCACATGATGAAGCGCTATCGCGTAGACTACAAAGTTAATTACACTGCACTGAAAATTATGCCATACTCTGATTTTAAAAAATAATACATTTATTTAAAATTCATAAAAAGTTTACTCCATCGACATTCATGCTTGAGAAACAGCATTTGCTTATGTAACCAAAAAAGACACATGTTTTAAGGAAACCAAAGATTCGTCATCGAATTTCCAAGTATCCGCCAACGATCCTTATCCAGAATCATCTAGTTCACATCTTTACAATCCAATTCTCTAACATCCAGTTTAATATTATCCTCCTATTCTTAGTTTCAACTGCCACATTTCTCGAAAATATGTACTTAACAGTAAAAAAACAGTAATTTTAATCATTTTCAGCCTCGTATATACATCTACATCTAGCTCTCCCAAGTGTCTGCTTCCCGTCCGGTCTCTGACCGGAATATTGACTTACGGCTAAGGAGTGATATAAGAAATTACGTTTCATTGAACGTAAGCTGACAGTCGCTTAGCCAGTCAAGAAATATACTTTTATGGAAACCGGACTTTAATTTCTTCCTTTACATTCGTACGCCAAAGATTTCCATTTGTACGCCAAAGACTATTTCCTGAGCCAAATGAAACCAGCCCACATCTTACTGTAACGTCCCTTTTAGCATCGTCCATCCATTTACATCTACTTATTCAATATTACATATTTTGTTATTCAAATTTCGCTTTCTTTACGACTGTCGGCTGAGACTGTAGATTACTGAAAGAGGGTTTCAGTTTTTTGCTTTCTGAATTGAATACCCACATTTTTTACTAATGTTTAGCATGTAAATAGCGGATCACCGAAGAACGTGAGAATCTTGACGTGACAGAAGAGTACAATGAGTGTCACGCACCTATAATTACTGGCAAGGTGTAGCTAAAAGGTGTTTAAACACAAAACTGCGCTAGTATGGCTGACCTTCCTTGTAACATTATACATGCTGCACGCATCACCAAGCAAACAGCGCCAACATATAGCCTGCTTTAACAAGCCGACGGCCAATGCAGCGTCTCGGCTGGGTGAGCGGACCTCGTGACCCGAGTAATGGAGCCTCATTTCACGGTGCTGCTAGCAGTACGCCTAGAAATAACAAAGTCTACAAGCAATACACGCCAATAAGAAGAATACAAATTCAGGGTTATGATCCCTTATGGTCTGGTAGACAGGTGCACAGCTACGTCATTATTCATTGCAGCAGAGTGACTCATCCACTCCGAAGATGTAGACAGTAGGTTTGTCCGAAACGTCAGTGGCTATCTGTCAAAGTGTAGGTTTCACATCACAGCAGACCATAATTTTATCGGAGTTACAACGCGAAATCTCAGGTCAAGAGGGAACAGATAAGGGACAGGGCAGAAATTGTGTGTACTGTGTGCGAGAGACATACAGAGAGAGAATGGAGAATAGTAGCTTATGTTAGACATTAAATATACTGTGAATGGAAAATTATCGTACAGGTCGCCTGTACAGAACGACACTATGTCTGTGGATGGAAAAGGGGGGAATAACTCATTTACCGAAAAGTGTTAAGAAAATGGTTTCGAAACGCCATTATATTTGAGAATTACATAAATGCTGTAGTAGATGAACAGATGAGTGAAATGTGTGTGTGTGTTTGTGTGTGCGTGTGTGTGTATGCGCGTGTGCGCGCGCGTGTTTGCGTGTGTGCGCATGTGTGTGTGTGTGTGTGTGTGTTTGTGTGTATGTGTGTGTGTATGGAGAAATGGTGGAATGATAATGAGAAGAGAAAAACAAAGTAGTGGAGGAAGAGCCCTCGCCAACGTTATGTTCCCCACAACAAAACTCAGATATATTGGTTTCGACCTGACCCGAAGGCTCAGGGTGGAGAAGCCAGCAACTAACCGTATAAGACATGACAGGGCCGACGGCGATGGCATCGGGAATTACAGTGCTCTGACAGAAAGGAGCTTCGTAGTTTTATTGCAAAAGTTATTCCTCTGTATTTTGCACACGAATTAATATCTTGTCCACACGAGACTCTAAAGTAACACACGGTGCAGGACATAATGGTGTGTCCCTTCGCGTTCTCGTGTTCTTGTCAGAAGCTTCCTGTGTTCCAGTCACAACAGCACACTAAACAAACAAACAAAAAACCACACCATCGCTCACCATTCTCAATGACTATCCACCAGTACATCACGCCACAGAACTAAATACAGACAACCATTCTTAACTTCTAAAATTTTATACTCATCACTCTTTGACCACTTAACCAGAATTTTAACCAAAACTATGTGATTTTAACTGCGGAGTGATACAGACACACTATAAATATATTCATATTCTTGCACTTACCACCCTGACGATAGCCACATGACTGGCCGAATCATGTCGGTGGTCGCTATATAATGAAATTACATTCATACAACCAAAATGCATTTGTTGGTCTTGTTAATGCATGGAATCGAGAAGAAGGAGATGGAGGGGCATGTAGCACGTTTGGGAGAGAGGAGAGGCCTATACAGGGTTTTGATGGGTAAACCTGAGAGAAAGAGACCACTTGGGCGTAGATGGTAGGATAATATCAATATGGATTAGGAAGTAGGATGTGGGTGTATGGATTGGATCGAGCTGGATCAGGATAGGGATAGATGGCGGGCACTTGTGAATGCAGTAATGAACTTTCGGGTTCACTAAAATGCGGGGAATTTCTTGACTAGCTGAAAATCGGTTAGCTTCTCAAGAAGGACTCTGCACCATGCAGTAAGTAAGTAAGTAATATGGAACATAACAAACCTAACCTAACGAAACTACCCGACGAAGTACTAATTAATCCAGAGACAGAGTAAGAAAGTAAGTAAGTAAATAAGTAAGTAAAAGTAAACACAGGGCAGTGCACTGATATTATTGCGTAATGCAATAGTGTATCAATTACAGACGCAACGAATTATAATGTTCTTCAAGTGTGTGCAATAGCAGCAATGGAAATGGTGTAATCCGTGACGTAGCACGAAGATTGTAGCAAGACGTTCTTTACTTTGAATATGTTCTGCGGCTTGACCGTGCATACATTAACATAAATTCAGCTGCGCCCTTCAGGAAAGTACGGGCCTTCATGTTGCGGTGTTCATGAGATTCATACGCGCTCCGCAGTTTGAAGTGGCCACGTTCCACGCTGAATTGTATCCACGACGGAAGGAAACTTAAAAATACGGGAAAAATCTCACTGTGACGCAATTAATTAAAACACATCTTTCACTGTATCGATTTTTAAAGAAGTCATGTCTATGGAATTAAGTGGCGACATTCCATACTAAATTCTATCCGTATCGGTCATTAAATGTAGAAATTATGCTTAGAAAGTCATTTAAGCCCTTTAATCTTAGTAACTGGCCAACTTAATGCACAAATTCTTGTTTTATAATAAGTTTATTATATTTCCCTACATGTTTCGAGCGCTGTATTCTCATCATCAGGAGGTAAAAATTGTATTATACAGCATCTGGTATCGTCACACCTGTAGGTGGCCGTCCGGTGCACCAGACGGCCACCTACGTTGGTCAATTACTAAGATTATGCTGAGATGCATGGTGAGCAAAACATCAAAATAAGCCCTTTAACTAAAGCAAGACATATACTGCGCCGACTCTTCGCGAAACCCATGCTCGCTCGACAATATTATGTAAAGGATTTCTACGCAAAATTTCATAAGAATCCGCCAGACGGTTTAGCCGCCTATATCACGGACGGACAGGCGTGGTCTCCATATAAGCAGTTTTTTAACATTTCTTAAAGAGAACACAATTATGTAAATTACTTTATTAAATTTAGCATTAAAGCCGTTGTTGCCTGGTATTATTTTATTTTTTAAAATCAATACTTTTTTTTAAAGGAAAGCTACCAAAACCACATCACTTTCGTGCACTATATTACCCCGCATGCCTCGCTAACGTCCTTTATGTATGACCAACAGGTACTTCGTTGTGTAATGTTAAGGAATACAGTTTTTATTCTGGTTTTGCTGTGCGTTCATATCCCTCCCTTCTTCCCTTTTTTCTTCACTGTTCTTCCTTCGTATCTCCCTGTTTCATCCTCCCGGTCTTTCTTTTGTAAGAATGAACAATTTTGACCAGTTAGCCTTGCACAGCGGTACACATCACCATTTAACAATTCTATGTTTCCAGTAGGAAGACTGATCCTACTTGTTCTGATTTTTCAGACTTCTCGTATTCAGTAACATCAAAATTTCGGTCTAGTGTTCCTGGAAAGACAGAACGTCACGTAAACCTGCATTTAGCAGTAGCAAGTAAAAAAAAAGGGAAGGAAACAAAGAGATGGGAAGGGCAAAGGTTGTAACTGTGCTTGATTGTCTTCATGATGCTTCGTTTAGTACGCGGGATCTTATTTCGCATGGACGGTCGATATAGCGGTCTAGCGCCTGGGAGAATTGTTGCTAACACTTCAGCATTACACTGGCTGAACAGACTTGAGCTTCCAACTTTTACGTTTTCTTTTGCAGAGTCTATACTCCGCACAGAAGTAAAAAAAAAAAAGTAAAATTTTTAGAATAAAAGAATAGTTCCTTATTCAGTTAAAATTACTGTCATTCGGAATATACAAGTAAGGCAACGCATTCCGCTATAAACATTCCAAAGCTTGGTGACAAATTCTGTCTCCAATTTCAGAATTATCCTGAAGAAGGAGGCGGCGGATTCCTTAATAAGGGAAACAGAACGAGGCAGACCTGCCCTTTCGGATGGCTGGAAGCGAGATGCATCTGTCTTGAGTTACATTCTGAAAGTTGTTACTAAGGCATATAGTGAAATAATCGCATAGATTTTTAAAATAATTCAAATAATAAAAGTCAGAACAGATGGGCCCAAAATCGATATGTTACGCTCATCCACTACATTTTCATCCGAAGCATGAAAGCGCACTGCCAACCAGGCTGATGCAGTAACCGAATGACGTAACACTTATTACATAACCTTTGACATTCCTAGTTAGCAGTGTCTCAGACACGGAGTTCTTAGAATGTTCTGGCTGACTGTTCAGTTCATTCGTGAAATTGGCATCACAAAACATCACAATACGTTAGAGACCCGCGCCCCGACTTCAGACATCCCTTGCAGAGTATCGAAACTTCCCATATCGTGCGTTGCAGCAATGTACCCACAGTAGTAGTCACTTGGTGTTGACAATCTAACAAAGATAAGTCCAATAGTGCGGATACAGTGTTTGCAGTAAGACCGCAGCAAGTACCAAACACAAATCCACCCTTCCGTTCTCTTCCCTTGCAGTGTCTCCAGATAGCAGAACGAACCATTCCACCGCCCTTTGAACATGCTAATGTGTTGTGTGAACACGATAGATAAGAGAAGCTTGTCCTCGAGATGGTCAGCCCAGAATACATCAACGATAAAAGAGGCTTTCGTGGGTACCAAAGCCTGCAGAGAGGGAAGTAAATGCAATAGATAGCTATAATTTGTAGTCATGGCAGTTATAGAGACGTAAATAATAGCCGCTAGATGTACGGGGCTTATTTGAAGCTAAAAATAAGGTAAAACATGACCTTGCAAGGTGATTGAAATGTCATTCAGAATACGTCCAACAAAAAGACAAGGGCTGCATGCTTACTCTCTGGTCTCGAAGTTCACAACGCGTCTGGAATTTGTTCTGAGCATTTGGCATGTCGCTCAATTTGTTGCGGAAATTCAAACATCATGATGTGTAATAGCTAAAGCTGGATTAAGACATAATTGAAAGTGAGTGGTTACCTGGTGCACAGTTCTACCGGCAAGGCGTTACTGTTATATCCACTGAGCACAGGAACGTGCTGCAGGTTACGAAAAATCTTCACAAAATAACTATAACTTGTTTCGCTTGATATGGCTTTTAAACGCCACCCTATTCCCAAAAAACTGGTGAATCTTTACAATAGACCAATCACGTAGCCTGTTACCGATATATCGACTGATTTAAGCTGTACACTTTTCTATACTCTTACTACATTAAATAATCTGAATCATTCAGAATATTCCACTTCCTGAGAAGATTTATCGCTCTTGTTGAAGGTCATTGATGGGAAATATGATCGCTCACAACAAAATGATCAGAGTGCTTCAGAATAGGAGCGCTTGGTCAGAGGGATTCCCGATCCATCTGTAATTCAAAAAATTCAACCCATTGTTTGTAAGAATCCCCACTCGGCCCTCTCCTTAGATGTAATCAATCTACACTGCATTATCCAACCTATTGAAGATCTACTTTAATATTATTCTCCCATCTAACCCTAAGCCTACCAAATCGTTTCTTCCTTCCATGGTTTCCAAGCAAAACCTTTCAGAGCCCAGCAGATACTTTATGTACCGCCAGGTTTAACAACGAAGAGTTCTACATGGTGTTCACATTGGGTTTATGTATTGTACATGGATCTCCGAACAAAGAGCAAATTTTGCCTTGTACAGCATGAAAAGTCTGGTTTTGTATAACCGAGGTGCTGAGTGTTTACTGCGCGTTACGCACTGAGGCCTTAATATAAAGCACTTTTGTCCTTAAGGGGTTCAAATAGTTACCGTTAGTGTTTCAAGTATTCTAAATGGGGCCATTATCTCATCCTGCTTGATCTGATCCACGTTTTGTATTTCTTAAACAGAAACAATCAAGTAGCTCATTATGCTATCTCCTTTACCCTTCTCTCACATCCTGTCTCTGAAAATGCAATTATTTATCAGCATCCCCAAAACACGTTCCGCCTTGCGGGTCGTGATAATACGATATGCAGCCATAAAACCAACAAAGAAATTACTGTAAATTAATTTGTATACCGACGTAGGGTATTCACTGCATAATTAATGAAAAGGGAAAATACATTTACGCGTGTTTTAATTTATTTAACGATGATTCTAGTCTCTGAGATTTTATAGTTTTGAATGATCGGCTGGGAGTGGAAAACGAATTGCAAATTATGTGTATCGATCAGTTCCTAGCATTCTTCACAGTAATATACTAGGAGACACAAAAGAAACCATGAAAATTATAAAACAAAACAACCAGTGTGCTGGACAAGATTCGAAAAGGGCACGTCACGAGTATAAAGAGACGCTTTTATCACTGTTGCTGACTTTCTCAATGAAAAAAATAAATGCCCGAATGTCGAACATTCAAACAGGAGAAGATCAACATGCATACGTGGTTTATACAGCGAGTCAACGGACTATAAACAACATATTTCTTTATAGGAATATTCAAAAGAAGAAGCAAGAACTGCGGTTCAGATTGCTGTTAGCCTTTATGAAACAGAAGCGGAGCCATCAGCACTGTGTTCTGCATTACAGATCTGGCAAACGAAATTCTTTTATTTCGCAGATAAAGGTAAAGCAGCCCCTTACAGGCCTGGAGCGGCCCAGAGGGTTCCAGGAAGTTAAGGTTCCCAGATTTCGTGACAACTTCACGTGATAGTGGTAGGTTGTCAGCCTTACGCACCGGCCGCTTTTACCCCTAGAAAATACTCCTGGTACTCATTTCTGTTAGAGGCTGAGTCGACCCCAGGGCCATGGTGTGATCAGAAGGATTTTATGTCAATGAAAAATCCACTGACACCAGGTAGGATCGAACCAGCGACCTTCCGATTTGTAAAACAGCACCTTAACCACTGTGCTACTGCGTTACTCTTGACAGTAGGATCAGGACGTTCCGTCCTGATCCTACTCGCAAGCTGTCAGCAAACCTGTATGACATATATCATTGCTGTGTGTACAGTGAAAAACTCCTGATGATGGAGACAGGAACTGTCTGAAACATGTAGAATTTTATGCCAAAAATAAATTTGAGAAATTAGTGCATCTAGTTGGTTTTGTTATAAGAATTCACCCCAGACATTGACAATTACCATTATTAGTATATATATATATATCACATCATACGAAGTTTACTGCTTATGTGGCTGTTTCGTTTGTCACATTCTTTCATATTCTTTTGATTCTATTTGTCATCATTTTACATATGGATGTACGTTTTGTATGTTTCTGTTTAATTTTTAAATTACGTATTCTTATTGTTATGTATGTTCTGTTCAAATTCTTCTGTTTCATTGTGTTGTTCCGTGCACTGTTTGTGTATACACGTGTACTGTACTACTGCCACCGGGTGTCAACCCAGTTGCAGTTAACAAATATATCACATGCGTGAACTGCGTACTCACAAGAAAAGCTACGGTCCTTGTGTTTCGCAATGTGACGTATCCAAGCAGTCACTTACATTAGACGCATTGCGCCGTGCGCGCATGACGTCAGAAGGCGACAATTGGAGTATCTCTGAAACACAACACAGCACAGATGTTACATCATCGAGAGGTGAGGAGGGGTGAACGAGTGACTGGAAATTGCAATTACCCGGATGTGTAGTGTTACCGTACCGAAGGTACGGGGGTGCGGTCGGGGCTGGCTTTTAGCAATCCATGTCTCATTTCATTTGGAATGAGGTGCGTGTTGCGACGCCATATTATAAGGGAAAGGAAACCAGAGGGTGGTTATTAAAACGGGGGGGCTGAGGGTGCACCTTCCACGCTTCCTCTGTTCGTAATTTTAATATTTTTATTGCAGAATGTCATATGGTAGATTAAAATATATAAAACTTCATTTTCACTTCTTGTTTCGTACGGATGTGACATGGATGAATGCAGTTGAAACAGTCAGCTGAGAAGAATATGTGTGAAGGAGAGAGGAAAAGGAGAAGCGTGGACAAAACTGACTAACGGGGAGCTTTATAATACGTAATCTTGTAGCAGACACTATCAGAGAAGAAACCAAAGATTACACTGCAATAGGAGGAAATAAAGATCGTATATAACACTTCAGTGGAGAAACCTGAATAGGAATATTTGTTGGGAAACTAAGCGTAGACGGCAAGATAACATTGAAATGATGGTTTCAGGATGTGAATTGGATTAAGGTGACTCATTCTACAGTCCAGTGATGGTTTCTTGTGAGTAAGTCAGTGCAGTGTTAGTGCACTAAGTTGGTGCAGTGTTAGTGCAGTAAGTTAGTGCAGTGTTAGTGCAGTACGTTAGTGCAGTGTTAGTGCAGTGTTAGTGCAGTACGTTAGTGCAGTGTTCCCCGAAGGTTGTAACTCGCTGACCCCTTTTGTCTTCGAAAAATAACCCCGGATCCTAACATCCTTGTTCACGTAAATTGAGTGTCCGGATGACAGGTATCCAAAATTTAAATATTTGTATCTCATAACTGATTTTAGATAGCTACGAATACATATCAGTAGCATAAGTAATAACGCATTGCATGGTTTGATCTTAATAAAAATAATTAACTTTCATATGAAATAAACACATCACCAATTAAAAATTTCCGCGATTGTTTGTAACAAAACATAATTGCTTTAATTAAAAGTAAGGACATTTCAAAGTAGCCATTACAGAATTTATCCAGGGATCCCCTTGGAACTCGTCGCGGATCCCATGGAATCCGCGGAGCACACTTTGGGAAGCACTGCATTAATGAACTTTAGGATACCGTAAAAGTGCGGAATTCCTTGATTAATTACGTATAAGAGTCTACACCAAGGGACTGGTTATGTATTACGAAAGGCTGTACAAGGTACGTCCTACTCCAGGCTGTTTGTCGTCAGTTTACTTTATGTTCGTTTCACTTTTCATCATCGCCTGTGTTTCTATTTTCGAATACTGGTACAAAACGCGTCTGCGATGAGCAGAATATAAGAAGACTACGCCAGAATTCACGGTAATACTGAACAACGTGTGACACAATTGTTACTTCCTGTTTCATGTCATGTATCAATCTTCGGACGGCTCACACTGCTCCTAAAACCGAGGCGGCGAAAACAAAATCTTGGCCTTTAAAACAGTTCCCATTCATTTCGGGCAAAATCTTTCAAAAATCTATTTAAATATGAGGCTATTGCTCTTCTGACAATTTACGGAGCGTATGTTAGTAGATTTTGCCGACGTTTCGGACAATACATCCGTAAACAACCAGCGACATACGCCACATAAACCACTCATCTGGCTCGAACAGGAAAATCTGAGGCACAAGGCTCATCTTGAGGCCTTGCCCAGAGCACTGCGATTTTTGTGTCTCTTCGCGTTGAAGGTTGGGTCACAAAAATAGTGCCTCTCGGTCTTACAGGTGGGTACACGAGTTCACAAAATCCATAACTCAGCGTTTAAAAGTTCAGTTAGCAAGAGCATATGCCGACATAGAAGGAATGTGCTGTAGCTGAGGAATGTTGCACGCGAAGTCTTCCTGTTGCTGTAGTGTGCAATTGCGCAACAAAGTTTTGTGTCTTAACTGCAAATTTAAAATTTCCATCATGCCAATTTACAAAGTACAGGTTATGCGTTTAAAATTACCAAAATTCACTACGAGTTCGAAAATTTCAAACACAAACCAAATGTTAACCAATGCCTCTCCTTCCATGCATTGCACGTAATATCTGAGAAGAGAAAAGGCCTGAACTACACTTCAGCGGAAGCTGAAACCTTCGTTAGCTTTGTTTATTACATGAGTGCTGTAGAGAGAACACAGGAAGGAGTGAGGCAAGAGGCTACGGGACAAATGACAATGCGTTAAATGTCAAAGTGCTTCTCAACTGGTTAAAAACAAATTAAAATACCGAGACATATTAAGGAACTTAAGACGAAAGTAAATAAATCAAGAAAGAAAGTTAGTATGCAATTATAAAGTATAATAAATGAATGAAATGAACAAAGTAAGATAAAGAAAATATCGTGTAACCTTAACTTGTCTCTGCTGCTACGAGGGAGCTGAAGACTTGCGGGTGCTTGGCTCCAACCGATATACAGATATGCAGCGTGTAAGCCAACGAATAAATCAGCCAGAGATACAACACACGGTGATATTAACTGCCGCTCGCTTGGAAGGAGGGCGCCACCGGTAGTTTCGGGTAAAATTATTTCACGGCTTTCAGCTACCTAGCAGGCTATAGCAAGTATTATACGAGGGGTGTCCAGTCTTGTACGCAAACCTTCCCATTTTAAATTCCAAACATCTCTTGTTATTTGATTAGGGTCTTCGGTGTCAAATTTGGCACACTAATGAAGCTTTAAACACTCAGGTTTTACGACCACGATGTGAACCTCAGAACTATTTTTATGGTAACAAAGTAATAGGAAGGGGCAACATGTTCAAATTAACATCAGAATTGTGAGATGTGAGGTCCTCACAGCTGAAGATTAAAATCTTCACAGATATCAGATTGTGTCAGTCGGCATGGCGTGGAGGAGTGTACTATGCTCATCTTCAGGGTTTATTAGTGTATACAGCCAACAAAATAGGCTACATTTTAAGATTTCAGAATTACTCGTATAAACTAGAAGATATGATATGAAGGCATCATATATCCTTGTATGCACAGTATCCCATGCTACAGCTAGTAGTAGTGTTATATACTTTCGTGGTATTGGGAGCGTGGGGCATTTGTGAAGCATCTCCATCTGACTCTTTTCCCGCCAAACTCTTCACTTAGCTCCAACAGCTGCATCATCTACTTTTCTTATACATGCGTGCAACCCGGTGACACCCTAACAGAAATACTGATAAAATTTTGTATAGCAAACCATTCCTTCCAAAAATTCACAGAACTTTTGTGTTTCAAAGGGTTTCGCGGGTGAAGCCGCTTGGAATTATTGTCCTGGTCGCCTTTAAACCAATCGGATTTGAGGGTCAAAACCAGGTAGACACGGGGATGTTTGTCTTCACCGTGTCGTCTAGCCAGCTTTGAACTCTGCTTCTTTCTAACGGGTGTCGTAATATTAGACCTAAATCGGTACAAGACAGTTACAGAATTCCGACTCTGCACATTCACCAACATCACGTTCCGAAATTACGAATGGCTAGTTTCATCTATTCGTCGATCCTAGTGGCCGCGCGGTCTAAGGCGTGCGTCTGCGGCCGATCGAATTCTGGGATTGTGGGTTCGAATCCCTCAGGGAGCATGGATGTTTGCCTCTTGTAGGTCTTATGTGTTGTCAGGTAGAGGTCTATGCTTTGGGGTGATCACTCGTCCAGAGGATTCTCACCGAGTGTGGTGTGTCTAAGTGTGATCGTGTAGCCCCGTAAGGGGAAGCCATGACCCGAAATCGAGTCGAAGCGCCACAGGGAGAAAAAATTATCTATTCAGAAGATGACCCTGGGGCTCAAGACAAACTTTACCTCAGGCCTTCTTTACACTAATTTGAAACTTAATGCCATATTAAATTACAAACTTGGGAACGAAAGAAGAAAATCCATCATATGTTTACTGGACCCTGCATCATCTTGATAGATGAATAAAGAGAGACCAACTTGATGTCACTTGCTTTATTATTTCATTATTTACCGCTCAACATGTTTCGGATGTTAATACATCCATCCTCAGGAGCTTGCGACTTATTTGATGAGTTATTTCA
>Ga0131853_10009496_pt1 | contig 17792 bp, 13 predicted proteins | sample TergutLab28metaG_FD_92764 | JGI IMG/M metagenome (GOLD analysis project Ga0131853, IMG submission 92764) | Labiotermes labralis P1 segment gut microbial communities from Petit-Saut dam, French Guiana - Lab288 P1 (version 2) (version 2) | ecosystem: Host-associated > Arthropoda: Insects >... | reverse complement strand
GGAATTGACCCACTTGAAATTATTGACGAGTTTGGTGCAGATGTTTTACGCCTTATGCTTATAAACGGTAATGCGCCTGACAGCGACACCCGATTTTTCCGTGAAAGATTAGAGCCTGCCAGAAACTTTTTAAATAAACTTTGGAATGCAACACGTTTTGTAATAATGAATTTAGAGGATTTTAACGAAAATCTTAAAAAGTATGATGATGTTACAGATTTTGAAATAGAGGATAAGTGGATTTCATCAAGACTAAACAGCCTTGTTGCAGAAGTTACAAAAAACATGGAAGACCACGAACTTGGTATGGCAGCTCAAAAAATTGTGGACTTTATTTGGGACGAGTTTTGTGACTGGTATGTTGAAATGGTTAAACCTCGTTTGTATTGCACAGATGATAGCGAAAAGGCAAAAAAATCACGTTTTATTGCTCAAAATGTATTAGGTTCAGTTTTAAAAACAGCAATAAAACTTCTTCACCCTGTCACACCATTTATAACCGAGGACTTATTTCTTGCACTAGAAAATATAATAAGAGCAAATGCTCCGGAAGAAACAGTAATGAAAGCTTACTGGCCTATTGAAAACTATATTTTCCACAATGAAGAAGCAGAAAAAGCAATCGAACGTGTAAAAGAAGCTGTAAAAGGTGTGCGTATTATAAGAGCTGAAAAACAAGTAGCTCCTTCTCAAAAAATTGAAATTGTTGTTTTACCACAAGATAGTGAAGCAAAAGTACTTTTTGAGAAATGTAAAGCTTTTGTTGGCTCACTCTCCGGTGCAAAAAACGTAAGGGTTTTGGAAATGAATGAAAAACCTCCGGTAGGTGCAGTTTCTATAGTGGTTACAGATGCAACGCTTTACCTTCCAATGGACTCACTTGTAGATAAAGATAAAGAAATAATAAGGCTTACAAAGGAAAAGCAAAAGTTAGAGCAAGAAATAAATCGTATTGACATGAAACTCGCAAATGAAGGTTTTATGGCAAAAGCACCGCAAAACCTTGTTGAAACCGAACGCAGTAAGCGGGATGATTTTGCTTCCAAGTTAGCAAAAGTGGAGGATGAGTTGCAGAGTTTAAAGTAAATACGCCACCGGACGAAGGAGGCATTGATTAATTTATGATAAAATATATTCCAGCTTCCTTGTGGGATAGGCTCGCTTTTTGTTATTTTGATGCAGACTTTTTTCTAAAGGCATGTGGAAAAGGGTTTGTAAACCTTTTTGGCTTTTCAGATAGTAGTGAAGCCAAAGAGAAATTTTTTGATGTCCTCACATATTTCGGCTCACGAGAAATGAGAAGTAATATTGCCAGGGCGTTTAAAGAAGGTTCGTCGGATTTTGAACTTTATTTTGAGCCGCCAAATAATAAACCAATGTATCTTGATATTACTTTAACTCGGGAATCAGATGATATCGTCTTTTGTCAAGCTGTTGATGTTACTCACTACAGTGAAGCGTTAAACAGTGCACTTTTACATGAAGAAGAATCTAGGTCAAAAATAATTGAAGCTAATAAACGAGCAACACTGCTTTTGCACAATATGCCAATTGCCTGTGGGCTTCTTGATGATAACTATGAAATTATAGATTTTAACCGGTCAGCGGTTGAACTTTTTGCATTAAAAGAAGATGAACCTCTTTCATATACCAGCCCAAAAACCGGAGAATATTATAGTTGTAACATTGGATGCGACAAATGTAATAATCGTAAAAATATCCAGGAATGTACTGCTCATAAATGTTTGATAGAAAACTGGAAGTTTACAATCCCAAATTATGCAGAAGACCCTGATGCCTGGGTAGCGGCACGCCCAAGCTTTTTTAATCGAATATTAGAGCAGGGTTCATTAACAATAAATGCTGACCGCATTTCATTTTATGGTGAACCTATTTTTTGTGAAATTACTGTTGTTCCTGTTGAGTATAATAATAGTGTTGGTTTTGCATTGTATCTAAGGGATTTAAGGGAAACAAAACTTCGTGAAGCAGCTGAAAAAGAAAGCCATGAAAAAACACAGTTTCTAGCCAGAATGAGCCACGAACTACGTACGCCCTTAAATGCAATTTTAGGGATTTCTGATATTGAACTGAGAAAAAGTATTCACCCAAGTGAAACAGAAGAAGCATTGAAGCGGATATATAATGCTTCAAATATGCTTCAACAAATCATTAATGATATTTTAGACCTCTCGAAGGCAGAAGCCGGAAAAATGAATATTGTTCCGGTCGAGTATAGTATTTCTGATGTGGTAATTGATACAGTCCAAATTAATTTAATAAATATAGGCAGTAAGCGAATAAATTTTCAGCTAACAATTGATGAAGATATGCCAAGAGTAATGTATGGTGATGACCTACGATTGCGCCAGCTTTTAAACAACATGCTTTCAAATGCAATAAAATACACAAAAGAAGGACGAGTATCCCTTACTCTAAATGCAAAAAAAATCCCCAAGTCATCAAGGATAATGTTAATTATTCGTGTAGAGGATACAGGGCAGGGAATGTCAAGGGAGCAGCTTGCCAGTCTTTTTGAAAAAGAATATGTACGTTTTAACATAAAATCTAACCAAAACATTGAAGGCAGCGGACTTGGAATGAGTATTGTCTACCATCTAATTAACTTAATGGGTGGAAGCATTAATGTGGAAAGTAACTTAGGAAAAGGAAGTATTTTTACAATTTATCTACCTCAAGAAGCTGCATCAGATGATGTTATTGGCAGAGAAGCTGCAAAAAAACTTCAAAGTATTGAGTCTGTAAAACATTTGTACAAAAGATTTCCGGACGTAAATCGTATACAAATGCCTTACGGTTCTGTTTTAGTTGTTGATGATGTAGAATCAAATTTATTTGTAGCAACAGGAATGTTACTCCCTTATGGTTTAACTATTGAAACAGCAAGCAGCGGCAAAGATGCAATAAATCTAATAAAAAGTGGTAAAGAATATGGCATAATTTTCATGGATCATATGATGCCAGAGCTTGATGGTATAGAAGCAACAAGGCAAATTAAAGCACTCGGATATAAAAAGCCAATTGTAGCACTTACAGCAAATATAGTCCTTGGTCAAGAAGAAATTTTTATTGAAGCAGGTTTTGATGGATATATTTCAAAACCAATTGACGTAAAAAAACTTGATAAATATTTAAACGCCTTAATTCGTGACAAACAGCCTGATGAAGTTCTTGCAGCAAACCCCGTAATAGCATCATCAGGATTTATAGAAAAAACAAATGAAGTATCAGCCGCATTAATAGCTTCTTTTTTAAGAGATGCAAGAAGAGTGATTGAATCAATAAATAGTGTTGTTGACAAAAGCGACTATAGTGATGTTTCGTTGAAGTTATACGAGGTAAACGCCCATGCAATAAAAAGTGCCTTGGCAAATATACATGAAACAGAGCTTTCAAATGTTGCCTATACTCTTGAAGTTGCCGGGCGTGGTAAGGATATAAAAACTATTAATGCGCTTACACCTGATTTTTTGTTTAAACTTCACAGGGTCGTTGTTAAGCTAACTCCAAAAGAAGAACCAGATGTATCAGACGAAGACCCAGAATTTTTAGAGACACAGCTAAAAACCTTGTATGATGCATGTGAAAGATATAACAGAAGAGATGCAAAAGCTGCATTAAATCTTTTGCATAAGAAAACCTGGAGTAAAGCGACTAATTACAAGCTTAAAAGGATTTCGGAATTACTTTTACATTCTGAATTTGAGGAAATAACGCAGTTATTAGGGAAGTAAAAAAGTTTGTGAAACAAACTTTTAACAGAACAAGAGCGTGCCAAAGACACGCTTTGTTACCATTTGAAAAACTGGAAACCGTTGGTAGTTCCCTAGCATATAAAAAACCATGAATCGCAGCTATATAAAGCTTGCGGTTCATGGTTTTATTTATTCAACTCTGGTTTCCAGCTTTTAATTAGTCGTTCTATGCTCCAGGCTGCATTAGCCGGACTTGTGGACGGAACATAAATTATAGGAATAGAAAGATCAAGGTAGCAGCATAAGTTATATGCCTTTTTACCATTACATAGTATTTTTGTTATAGGTTTGTCACTAATGAATGTAGCAATATCGTTATAAACCGGCTTTCGTATTGATGAATCATCTGAGCCGGTTATTTCGCAGGATGCCAGTACATCCCACAATGCAATTCTATTTTCTAGCAGTAATGTCACTTTGTCTTCAATGGATTGTGGTATTTGTTGACTAAAACATTCTGCAAGCACCAACCAAAAGCGATTGCGGGGGTGTGAATAATAAAAATTTGCCTTGCGGGACTCAACACTTGGCATAGTTCCAAGTATTAGTGTGTGCGAAGATTTGTTTGCAATAGACTTGAATGAATGAATAACCGGAGTAATATTTTTATCAATCACTTATTAAAGACCTCCCTCACTTCTGCTTAAAAAAACTGCCCTGCAAAGTTATTATATCATGCAGGGCAGTTTTTTTAATCCAGTAAATGTTCCACATGCTTTGTCGTGGAGCTGAGGGGAGTCGAACCCCTGTCCGAAGACTCCTAGATAAGGACTTCTACCATCATAGCTTATTTATTTACGCAGGCTCTACCCTGCTGGTTCCCGTCTCCAAGCACGAATAAGCACGGTGAATGGGTCAGGTAGCTTTTAGTTCTTTTTCCGCTGCAAAGCTACTGGCGGAAAAGTGCCCTGCATATCGACGCTGGTTTTCCGGTATGCAAGTCTCCCGGACCAACGGCGGCTAATTAAGCCGCAAAAGCGTAATTATTATTGTCGTTTCTTTTTAAAAGGTTTGGTTTTTTGACGCAGTAACCTCTGCGGATGGCTATCCCTATTTTCAAAACCCCCGTCGAAACCATTACAGCCCCTGGGTAGAAGTATATATTACATAAAATCTTAGATTAATTCAAGTACCTGTTCACATCATCTATGGTGATTCCCGGGTGTAGGGCAATATTTAATGTGTTTGCTATTATATTTGAAAGACGGTTTATGACAGCGTCGACTTCTTTAGGGGTTACAAACATGTTTCCTTCATGAAGGATTTCTGTAATTAAGTTGTAGCGGTCGCTTTCTTCTAGGGTGCTTAGCATTGTAAAAAAAGTTTGCCCCTCGGGTAAGGCGTTTGAAAGAGTATGGAGCATTTTATCCATTGTATCATTTACCAGAGTTGCAGCATCTACTACTGTTGGTACTCCCACAGCAATTACAGGCACGCCCATTGTATTTTTGTTTATTGAAACTCTGCGATTGCCAAGTCCTGCTCCCGGGTTGACACCAGCGTCGGAAATTTGGATTGTGGCATTTATTCTTGAAGTTTTTCTGGCAGCTAAAGCATCAATTGCGATGATTAAATCCGGTTTAATTTTTTCTGCTACGCCTTTTATTATTTCGGCTGTTTCAATTCCTGTTATTCCCATTACACCAGGGGTTAATGCACTTACTGCTCGAAGTTTACCTTTTAGGCTTTCCGGGACATCTTCGCCAAGATGTCTTGTTGCAAAAATATTTTCGCAAACTTTTGGACCTAGTGCGTCAGGGGTTACGTAGCGGTTGCCAAGACCTACTATTAATATTACTGCATCACTTTTTAGGTTGTGCAATTTACCAAGTTTCTGCGCTAGGATTTTTGAAATTTCTTCATGGGTTTCGGGGTTGTTCTCTTTTATTGCATTTGATTCTAAAGTGATATAGTTTCCAATTGGTTTGCCCATTGCGGCAGCACCATTTTCGTTTGTAATTTCTACCCAATTTACTAAAATTCCAAGCTCCTCGTCTTCTTCAATTGTAATTTCTACTCCATTTATTTCTTCGCCACTTTCGTCATAAAGGCTTTCACGTATTTCAATAGCCAAGTCTGTACGAATATTTTTGCTCATAAAATTTCACCTCTTTCCATATTATTTACCAAAGGGGAGGAAATTATGAAGACTCCATATAATATTCGTAGACGGGCATTTTATTTTATGCTCTTTTTGCAAGTAGCAATTGTTTTACTTATTGGCAGGGTATTTTTTATTCAAATCCTGCGAGGTAGTGAACTTCAAGAAAAAGCCTTTGAGCAGCAAACTCGTGATAGGCTTATACGTCCAAACAGAGGCAGTATTTATGACAGAAATATGGTCGGTCTTGCAATGACAGAAACCGTTTCAAGTATTTCTGTAATTTATGCACAAGTAAAAGATTTGCCCGGAACAGCAGAAATGCTTGCACGTGAACTTGAAATGGAATATGAACCTTTGCTCGAAAAAATTTCGCAAAGGGTTGCGCTGGTGCGTGTTGCATATCAAGTTGAAAAAGATGTTGCAAACAGAATACGGGAAAACAATTATCCCGGTGTTGTAATTGATGAAGATGTAAGGCGTATTTACCCGTTTGGAAGTATGGCTTCACAAGTGATTGGTTTTGTTGGGCGTGACAACCAAGGGATAATTGGGCTGGAAGCAAAATATGATTCTGTTTTAGCAGGCTCGGAGGGTCGGATTTTAACAGAAACTGATGTTGCCGGAAGGCTTATTGGTGACGCACGAACCTACAGGATTGCACCGGAGGACGGCATGAACTTAGTATTAACCATTGATGCAGTTTTGCAATCCTACGCAGAGCAAGCAATTGAAATGCTTGTCACCCAAAAAAATGCACAGCGTGGTGTTGTTATACTTATGAATCCAATGAATGGGCAAATTTATGCACTTGCAAACAAGCCTGATTTTGATTTAAACGAACCTTTTACAATCAATAATCCGGAATTGGCAGCTATTTGGGATACTTTTAACCAAGAAGAACAAATGAATAAGCTAAATCAAATGTGGAGAAATTTTGCAATCCATGATACATATGAGCCGGGTTCTACTTTTAAAATAGTAACATCAGCGGCAGGGCTTGCAGAAGGGATTATAAATTTAGACTCACCATTTACATGCAGCGGCTCATTAACAGTTGGAGGCAGGCAAATAAAATGCTGGCGAAGCCCACGAAGCCACGGTGCGCAAACATTTATACAAGGCGTGCAAAACTCATGCAATCCTGTATTTATGGAAATAGGTGAACGTCTTGGGGCAGATTTATTTCATGATTACCTAATGCGATTTGGTTTTAACCAAAAAACAGGTATTGATTTGCCCGGTGAAGCGGCAGGAATAATGTACAAACCGGAAAATATGGGGCCTGTTGAACTGGCAACAATGGCATTTGGGCAAAGTTTAACAATTACACCGCTTCAACTTGTGAGTGCTGCGGCAACAGTAATAAATGGCGGTTATATTGTAACTCCTCATATTGGCAAGCGTTTAATTGATGCAAATGGTCAAATAATCGAAGACTTTGCACCGCCAATAGGCGAGCAGATTTTATCATACGAAGTTAGTGAGTCCATGCGTTTTATCCTTGAAACTGTGGTTTCAGTAGGAACAGGAAACCGTACTTATATTCCGGGTTATAGGGTTGGTGCAAAAACAGCAACAAGCCAAAAACTGCCTAGAGGCAGCAGAAAATATATTTCTTCAATTATGGCATTTGCACCGGCAGAAAATCCTGCCGTTGTAGCTCTTGTTTTAGTCGACGAACCACAAGGTGCTTATTACGGTGGGCAGGTTACAGGACCGATTATGCAGCTTTTGATGGAAAACATTTTGCCTTATCTTGGAGTTATGCCAATTTATGTAACAGATGTAGAACTTGAATCTGCACCAATCATTACTCCTTCTGTTCGTGGGCTAACCAGGCAGGAAGCTTTTGTTGTGCTGCGTGAATATGGGTTAAACTTTGAAGTAGTGGGGCAGGGAGACAATGTTATTGAACAATTTCCAATTCCTGGTGAGCTGGTAAACCGTGGCGAAAGGGTTTTACTTAGGGTTAAATAGTGGTATACTTGCTTTCTAAGATTTTTTCATGTGCTAGGAAACTGCTTCGCATTTTCCTGCCGAAACCTTTGGTTTCGGTTTTCACGACTGGTTGTGAAAAGTTTGCGAAGCAAACTTTTTTATTGCACATTATTGCATACGAGGTGTAAAAAATGCCACTGCCTACTGGAATAGAACCCTATTCACTTGGTGGAGTTATTAGTGGGGATAACTCTCTAACCCACTACAAGGCCATGAGCGAACAAGGTGATGCATACGTTGTAACAGAGTTTAACCCAGCTTACATGGTGACACGTGATGATGCTGGGGTGCTTGAAGTGTCTGAACGGTTTCAAAAGGAATTTGCAAATGATTTGGGTTCATTTATAAATCGTGCTGAGGCTATTCAGTTAATTCAAGATTCGAGTATTCACCCCATTGTTGATATTCTTGAAAGGAATAATACAGCTTATCTTGTACGGAGAGCTTGTAACATGGTAACGGTTGACTCATATATGGGTGGTCAACAAATGGATTATATTGAAGCATATCATTTTATACGTCCGGTGCTTCTTTCTATGGCGCAAGTTGCTGATGCTGGTGTGGCTTTTAATATACAATTCCAGGATTTTCGGGTTAGTGCTTCAAAGCAGCTTGTTCTTAGTGCGCCCCTTACCTGGGACAGTGATTTCCGACCTCAGCTTACGGAACTGGCGAGACTTTTTTATAAACTTGTAACAGGTGTTGAAGCTTCCGAGCAGGGTGCACCCGGTTTTGCTGTTTATGGTTTGGAAATTCCGCAAAGAGTTGAATCTCTTATTATGGATATACTTTCCGGGGATATAACTTATGGTTCGCTTGATGATTTTTACAAAACATTCCGCTCGCTCCTTGAAGCAGGCACTGATATCGACCCAAATGCAGGGAAACAAACAGTTAAAATTCTACAGGCTGTTGCAGGAGTTTTACTTGTTGTTTTGATTCTTGCAGTTGGTTTTATGGTAACAAGGTGGGTTAATGCCTACCAGTACAGTTTCTTTTGGACTAATCCAAGGATTTTTGCAAGTGCCGAGCTTCCGCCTCCACCAACTAATGATTTTAGTGAACTGGCGTTTACCCACCCACGAGATGTTTCTGACCCTCTTGGAGGAATTTTTAGTTATTTTAATGGTTTTGTTTTCTTTCGTAACCAAGAGGGTATGATTAGACGTCGTGTTGCAGAAATTTTTGCGATTCCGGGGGCAACAGGTGTTTTGGCGACTGTTGAAGATACAATAATAATTGAAGGTGTACGTCCGTCATTTATTGTAGGTCATGGCGAATTTATTTATTTTGTGGATACATCAAATGGCAGTTATATCTACAGGTCATATGTTAATGGTGACGAACTGGAACGTATTACTGATTTTGCGGCACTAAACTTGGCTGTCCTTGGAAATGGGCTTTTTTACACCAGACCGGACACCGGAAACCATTTATTCCGCATGAACTTGAACACATATTTACACGAACTAATCCTGCCTATGCCGGTGTTTAAAACACTTCCGGCAGTTCTTTTAAACAATGTTGGAGAAAGAAATGTTGAGCGTTTATTTGTGATGGCAGGTGAGCCAAACACAGCAAATTCCGGTTTATATATGCTTGATTTGGGTGGTCCTTCGGCAGCAGGTTTTGTTGAGCCGTCAATTGAAGGCTTTGTTGGAGGCGTGGGATTTGGTCTTCAAATTTTTAATGAAATGCTTTATTACTTGGACATGAATGGTCGTATAAATGTAATGACAGCATACGGGCGGCATATCCGCACCTTGCCTATTGAAAACGTGAGAAACTTTGATGTGTTTTTCCAGTGGGTAGTTTTCACGGAAAATGGTCGCCATATTCCAAGGGCATATGACATGGATTTTAACGAGTTTCATACTATTTCTTCTGTGCATTGGTTAAATTATGTATGGATTAATGAAGGTTTTATTTATGGGCTTGACCACCGTACCCCAAATCTTGTCCATGTTTTAAGCTTGCCGGTACTTGATGCAGATTAAACCCTTCAAACTCATGCAAACATTTTTGTTTGTCTAGCGTATATATCAATATAAAATGTATAATATTAATTTAAACTGGAGGTACACCATCATGCAAAACGAAAAAATGAGAGTGCTAGACTTACTAGAAAACGGAAAAATTAATGCAGAAGAAGCGGCAAATCTTTTAGAAGTTCTTGGAGCAAAATCAAACTTCATGAGCAAAGAAAACCGTGAGCAAGCAGAAGAAAAGTTTCATCAATTTGCAAAAGATGTGAAAGAATTTGCAAAAGAAGCCGGTTGCAAAATCCAAGATTTTTACAAAGATGTAGAGCCAAAAGTAAAAAAAGTGAGCCAACATGCTTTAGAAAAAGCAGCGGCAGCACTTGACAATTTAGCTTGCAGTATTAATGAATCACTTGAAAGACAAGAGTGTTGTGGAAAAGAAGAGAACTGTGCTTGTGGTGATGAAAAACCAAAAGCTGATGATGACAATACACCGATTCCTAATTAATTTAAAAAAACAGCCGTAACGGCTGTTTTTTTTATGTGCCTGGAAACTCCTAACAGTTTCCAGCAGCTTTGAGCAGTCCTGTATTGTTTTTCTTTTAAAAAAGTTAGTTCATGTTCGCTTCTTCAAATCTATCAAGTAAATTTTCAAAAACCGCAAGAGCGTCTTTAATTGGAGCAGGTGTTGTCAAACAGTGGAGTCTACACTTGCGTTTAGTGTGAGAAATGTATTATGCCTCGGTGAGCAACGATGTGCCGTGCCGAAGGCGAGGTTGTTCGCTCTAGCTCGTGCTTGCTAATGGGGTAATCTGACCAAGCACTTAAGAAAACCCTATCATATCGTGTTGCTACAATCAATCGGTAAACGCCACCCGCAACGCCACTGTTGCATTTACTTTGAGAATTTACTCTTGTAACAATTATGTAACAAAAAGCTATTCCATCTTGCATCGTTCGCATTTTCGATGTATAATTATTTTATTGGGTTAGCCTTTCAGATTGGAGTGGCAAATGGACTGGATGACTGTAAAAGAAGCGTCGGAGTTATGGGGAATAAGCGGTAGACGAGTGCAGATTCTCTGTAGTGCAAAAAAGGTAACAGGAGCCAAACGCTTAGGAAATATGTGGGTTATTCCACAAGACACGCCCAAGCCTATTGATGGTCGTACAAAGTCAGCCAAAGTATTGAAAAAATAAGGAGTTTGAACATATGACTGACTCACAACAAAAAATTGCCGCACAGAAGTTTGCTGACCTGTGGAAAAATAAGGGTTACGAAAAAGGCGATACCGCACCTTTTTGGTTGTCTTTACTTCGTGATGTTTTTGGCATAGAAAACCCAGAACAATTTATTTCGTTTGAAGATAAAGTCCTAATGGATAAGGCAAATGGCTTTATGGACGTGATGATACCATCAACAAAAGTCTTGATAGAACAAAAGAGCCTAAATATAGACCTGAGCAAGCCAATCAAACAATCCGATGGTACATTTTTAACACCATTTCAGCAAGCAAAACGCTACATAGTAGATTTGCCTGTTTCTCAGCATCCACGTTGGGTTGTTACTTGCAATTTCAGCACTTTTTTCATTTACGATATGGAGCGTCCGCATGGAGAACCTGAGAAAATCAGTTTAGAAGATTTACCGACTGAATACCACCGCCTTATTTTTTTGATTGACAGCGGTAACGAACGCATCAAGCGAGAAATGGAAGTTTCAATTGCCGCAGGTGAAATCGTTGGCTTACTTTATGATGCCTTCGCAAAGCAATATGTTGACCCTACAAACGAACAATCCCTTAAAAGCCTTAACGTGTTGTGCGTACGCCTTGTTTTCTGCCTGTATGCAGATGATGCAAGTATATTTGGACGCAGGGCAATGTTCCATAATTATCTTGAAGATTTTGAAGCGCGTCATATGCGGAAAGCTCTCATTGAGTTGTTCGATGTGTTGGACACACTTCCCGAAAACCGAGACCCTTATCTGGACGAGAACCTTGCCAAGTTCCCTTATGTAAACGGTGGCTTGTTTGATGAAAAAGACATAGAAATTCCACATTTTACAGATGAAATCAGAACCTTGCTCTTAACAAAAGCCAGCGAAAATTTCAATTGGTCGGAAATCAGTCCAACTATATTTGGTGCGGTATTTGAAAGTACATTAAATCCTACAACACGCCGTAGCGGTGGTATGCACTATACTTCGCTCGAAAACATACACAAGGTTATTGACCCATTGTTTTTTGATGATTTGAGAAAAGAGTTTGAGGATATTTGCAATATCGCTGTAGAAAAAACTAAAATGACAAAACTAGGTGCGTTTCAAACAAAACTTGCCTCTTTGTCATTTTTAGACCCTGCCTGTGGAAGCGGGAATTTTTTGACGGAGACATATATCAGCTTGAGACGTTTAGAGAATGAATTATTGAGTGTTAAGCAAAAAGGACAAATCCAAATCGGTGATGCTTTGCACAATCCGATACGGGTTTCAATCGGGCAGTTTTATGGCATTGAAGTCAATGACTTTGCCGTAACAGTTGCGCGTACTGCTTTATGGATAGCTGAAAGTCAAATGATGAAAGAAACAGAAATGGTTATTCATATGCAGCTAGATTTTCTTCCGCTAAAATCCTATGCAAACATCATTGAGGGTAATGCGCTGCGTGTTGATTGGGAGAGTGTTGTGCCGAAGCATAGGCTTTCACACGTCTTTGGCAATCCACCGTTTGTTGGCAAGAAGGAGCAGACGAAGGAACAGAAAGCGGATTTAGTAGCTGTATTTGAAAATCAAAAAGGCATAGGAAATCTCGACTATGTTTCTGCTTGGTATAAAAAAGCTGCATCGTTCATACAAGATGCAGACATACGTGCTGCTTTTGTTTCGACAAACTCTATTGCACAAGGCGAGCAACCTGCTGCATTGTGGAAAAGCCTCCTCAATACGATAAAGATTGATTTTGCTCATCGCACTTTCAAGTGGAACAGCGAAGCCAATGATAAGGCAGCTGTCCATTGCGTGATAATAGGCTTTAGCTCTAGGCATATTGCAACTGAGAAAATTATTTTTGATAGAGAAACAAAAATATCAGCAACAAACATCAATTCATATTTGGTGAATGCCCCGGATGTTCTTATTGAAAGTCGCACTAAGAGATTGTGCGATGCTCCGCAGATGGTGTATGGAAGTATGCCTATTGATGATGGTGCATTGATACTGTCGAAAGAAGAATGCGAAGAATTATTGAACACAGAGTCAACCGCAGATTTATTCATCCGTCGCTATGTCGGTGGCTATGAGTTGCTCAATAATTCTATACGCTATTGCTTGTGGCTAAAGGATATTCCACCAAATGATATTATGAAATCCAAGTTTGCAACAGAGCGAATAAAGAAATGTCGTGAGTTCAGGGAATCAAGTAACCGTCCACAAACTAAGGTATTGGCAAATACACCGCACTTGTTTGGCGAGATTAGGCAACCCGATAGCAATATGCTCGTTGTTCCTAAAGTATCATCTGAGAACAGGCGATACTTGCCGATAGGATTTCTAACTCCAGATATTATTGTAAACGGAAGTGCTTTAATAATTCCAAACGCAACGCCATATCACTTTGGTATACTATCATCGAATGTGCATAACGCATGGATGAGAGCGGTTTGCGGACGAATGAAAAGCGACTATCAATATTCAGCAAATATTGTGTATAACAATTTCCCGTGGTCTACAGGAACGGATGCACAGAAAGCTGAAATAGAAAAATTAGCACAGGCTGTTTTGGATGCAAGAGCTGAATATCCTGATAGCACCCTCGCTGATATGTACGGTGAAACGTCAATGCTGTTCCATACGGCTTTGCTAAACGCTCACCGTGAACTTGATTGCGCTGTAATGAAGTTGTACGGCTTCCCCCGCAAGGATTTTTCCGAATCGGATTGTGTTGCCGCACTAATGAAGCGTTATCAACAACTTGTTGGACATGGGGTGACTTCCAGTGGCTGATAATAGCAGGGCAATAAACAGGGTATTCACAAAAAACGTATTAACGGAATTGCTTGAAGATGGTAAAAACGAGGTTTTTGACTATGTTGTCAAACGCTATGTTAATGACCCCGAAAGCAAAACTCACGGAGAGCTTTTTAGTGAGATATATGCTTATTTGGGCAAGCAAAAACGAAATGAATATTACTATATGAATACCCTGCTCAATAGAATTTTAATAGGGTATCATTCGGTTAATACTACTTGCGCCTTATCCCAAGTACGAATCGGACAACATATCGCTGACTTTGTTATGATAAATGGTGAGGGCAAAGTTTATGAAATAAAGTCTAATCTTGATACATTTGATAGGCTGAGCGACCAATTGAGTGATTATTTTCGAGCATTTAGCAAAGTATCAGTCTTGACTACTCCCCATGAATACGAAAGGTTATTTACGCTGTTGGAAAGATTGGGCGACATGGGCGATGCTGTCGGTATTTTCATAATGAACGAAAAAGGTATTTACTTTAGCTCTACTGATAGGCGAGAGCCAAAGCTATTTATAGACATTCTTGAACATAGCTGTATTTTTAAGCTGTTACGCAAGAGTGAGTATGAAAACGTGGTAAAAAGCCATTTTGGTGAATTGCCCAAGACCATACCAGTGCGGCATTTTCGTGAGTGTTTGGAGTGGTTTTCCCAAATTCCAATTTTGACAGCACAAGATTTAGCCTACAAAGAGCTTAAAAAGCGAAACATAATAACCAAAACGGAATATGATAGTATACAGACTGAGTTGAAATCAGTTGTGTATTTTTCTGGCTTTGTAAGCAAACTGACGAATATAGAGCAACTACTACAAACCACCTACAGGAGGTAATAGAAAATGTATTTTCCTTATTTTAGGGGCAGACAATATGAAATGTTAGCCCTCAAAGAATTGGCTTCTGAGGGGTTACTCGGAAAGTCTATTATCCCTGTTGTTGAACCTGTTAAGCTAATGTCCACGTTCGACACCACCCTGCGTGTGTATGCTCAAAAAAAATGCCCTATTGCTCTTATATTTAATCCAGCAGTCGGAGATTTTGCGGGCAACGATAATTTCATTGAGGAATACGCTAGACGCTTTGGTACGGTCAACAATGCTACACCTGCATTGTTGATGAACCAACATACAACCACCGCTCTCACGGCTTTGATAAATAAAGGTATTGATTTATCAAGCATAGTTGCCATTCTCAACAGCAGAGATTTTATTAGTGAATATAAAGAGGCTTTCAGCGGTGGCACACCTAGTTATACGCTTTTCCCGGATGAACGTGAATTTAGACGTACAGCAAGTGGCTCAAAAATTATGTTTAAGGACAATTTCAGCAAAAAAGCAAGAAATGTAGACTATCCAGAGGATTCATTTTTTACAGACGACCATCTTTTTTACGTGGAGGATGGATTTGCAGGTTTTGGCGATTACTCTATAGTTGGGAATGACTTTGTTGATGGTGGATTTGCACCATATGCCGTGGCAATTCACATTGTTTATTTTGATAGTGATGATAACATGCGCGTGCGCCATTTTATCTCCGATTCCAACGAAGATATTTCCGACGTTGCAGGAAAGTTTAGTGAAGCTGTTACGAAGTTATCTGATTGGTATTATGCTGGTCAGCAACGACAAAATACCCATGCTCTTTCGACCTTATTAAAACACGCTGACGATGGGTACTATCCTGGACTGCCCACCATAAAGAAACTTTCAATTATGCACCATCTTGAACTTGTTGGAAAATTTCTTGATGGGGGCATGACAAGATGAATTGTTGCATAGAATGCTTTCGTGATTCGCACATCAGAGCTACAATAGAAAAATACGGCTCTATTGGTGGTTGTGATTTTTGTTCGCAGAAAAACATAGCTGTGTTTGACATTGATGATACAGCAAATCAAATTGCCGAAATGATTATATCTCTAGTTCAGATGTATTCTGTTTCAGATGATACGAATGCTAGACCGCTTAAAATAGCACTTCGCGATGATTGGGATATTTTCACTGCTGGCACAGAATCAATATTGGCACTTACGAAAAAACTATGTGAAGAAGCCTACTCTGTTGACGATGCGATTTTCGCCAAAAATGTTGCTATTCCTAGGCTTGCTGATGCAGATTTTTTGCAAGAATTTTGTGTAGTACGTGGGCATACTTGGGAAGAATTTTCTAATTCAATCAAGTACAGCAATCGTTTTCACAATCTAATGTTTAACGCAAAGGCATTTGCATCATTCTTGCCCATACTTGAGAATGTTTATCCATCTGGAACTAAGCTGTATAGAGCAAGGATTAGCTCAGAGAGCAATGGATTTACGCACGACAAAATGAGCGCACCGCCGCCTAACAAACGTACATCGGGTAGAATTAACCCCGAAGGCGTTGGTGTATTGTACTTAGCATCAGACCCTAAGACAACTCTTAACGAAGCACGAGCAACAGCTTTTGACTATGTGACCATTGGCACATTTCAAAACGAGCGTAGTGTTAAGGTTGTCAATCTTTCTGGTGTAGGTAGGACAAGCCCATTCTTGTATAGTGGTGAGCTAGAGGAATTTGCAGCAAACCGAACTGTATTTCAAGAGATTGCCGCAGAGATTGCCAAGCCTTTACGGAGGACAGACAGCCCATTGAGTTACCTTCCAACGCAATATATTGCAGAGTTCATAAAGAGCCAAAATTATGATGGCGTTGAATTTGCAAGCACACTAAGAGAAGGGGGGTATAATCTTGCAATTTTTAACGAAACGTTATTTGTTTGCACTGATACCCACACGGTAGAAATTTCACAAATTCTTTACAACACAAACCCATCGCTAGAAGCCTAACTGATGGCTACTAGTTTATTGGAGAAACAGTAAAAATTGAAATAAGTGATATTACATTAGCTTATACACAGACACATGAGGAAATTGATTTTAACGAATGGCAAGTAAGTCATTTTCAATTTGACGAAATACATGACTACATTGAATTTACAGTTGGAAGTTACCAATTTGCATATGATGTTGAGACTATAACCAGTGTACTTAGAAATGTTTCGCCAAAACCTTATCATATAGATGAAACTGTTGAAATATTTTATGTGATTGGTTCAAGTTGGTTTGCCGATTTAGTTAAATATGTAGACAGCGTATGGCGGTTTGTTCCACTTACCCCTCCTGTTGGAATTAATGTTGGAGGAATTAGCTTAAATTATGACTCTGACCCACATCTATTTAGTATATACAATGATGATTTTTTGTATGGGTTTTTACCCGGTACGTACCGCCTAGTTATGCCATTGGTAGAATTGAGTAAGGTATTTGCAGATTTTGAAAACGACAATTTTTCAGTTGAACATATATGGCACGGTGACGTGTGGGTTGAGTTTATAATAGAAGAGTCGTTCAATTACCATTGAAGTTAATTCATTATTTGAGTTAGGGTAAATAAAAACACTTGCTAAACGTCAAATCAAAATGACATTTTAGCAAGTGTTTTTTTACTAAAAAAATTATACAAAATAAAACTACATTCAAAAATAGTAATCACCATACGATTTAAATTTCTAATCCATTAAAACAAGACTCAAAAGCATCGCTAGTTTCAACTATTTTAGTATTTCTGTAAATCCCTTTGGTTGATTGTCTTCCAGTATTGCCTCGTCACTAACTCATACGCTGTACAGGGTAGCTAAAAAGCTACAGAATCCTCATACAAATCAGTTGACCCTGAAAAAACAATCACCCCAAGGTTTGAACCTTCCTGCAATATCTCTAAAGAAACAAACTTAAACAAACAACCCCGGCCGGGATTAAAACTAAATTATTGTTTATCAAGCTTTAAAGAAACAAAACAGTTACGGTTCGATTGTAAACAACAAGATGCCAACCCTATAAAAGTCGAGGCAATCATTACGGGG
>Ga0131853_10009495_pt1 | contig 17793 bp, 14 predicted proteins | sample TergutLab28metaG_FD_92764 | JGI IMG/M metagenome (GOLD analysis project Ga0131853, IMG submission 92764) | Labiotermes labralis P1 segment gut microbial communities from Petit-Saut dam, French Guiana - Lab288 P1 (version 2) (version 2) | ecosystem: Host-associated > Arthropoda: Insects >... | reverse complement strand
TCTTAAAGACCATGAGGTGTTGTCCGCTTGAGTAGACTGATAAAATACCCCGTTGTTGATGGCAGAGCTTGCAAGCTCTCTTTCAAAGCCTCTAAAGCCCACGAATGAATCTATAAACACTTTTGCGCCAAGATTGCTGTCATGTCTGGCATCAGTGAAAAGGAAAATTATGTCGTGGTCATATTTGCTTCTGCCATTATCCATTTGATATTGGTGAAGGATTGCTATTTCATTAACAAAAGCACCGATTCTTGCCGCCGCCGCTCCGCCGCCGCCGCTTCTTGGCACATCCATGCTAGTAGTCAATAATATTGCATCCGCAGCACCGCCGCTTCGTGTCGTATTGCCGGGAACTATAACAACAATATTAAATATTTCCCTATCCACAATAATTTGCATATTGTCGTCATCAGCAAAACGATTAAGCGTTTCCGGTCCTACGGTATATCTAAAATTAGGATTGCCCATAGGAAGATTGACCTGAGGTCGGCCGGCCAAAACCTCATGATTGCCAAAGCCTATAATAGAGGTTTGAGCCAAAGCCATATTGTGTCCGCCTACATTGGTCGGAGTCGGGTTATGCCATGAGTTGTTGATCGTAGGAGCGGTACCGCCTCTTATAGCCGATGCCGTTGGATAAAAAACAGTAAACTCATTATATGTGAAAATGATATCGCCCAATAACGGTCTGCCATGTTGGTCTAGTCTTGGGTTTCCGTCATTATCTAAAAGCACCTCACGATGGTGGCGGTCAACTGTGCTTGTCGCTTGACCGATGTTTATAACGGGAGTATCACTTGGGTTCGGCATAGTAAGCATATCCCAAAGCTCTCTTCTGACGGCCTGTGAGTCGTCCATAGATGTGTTTGGTGAAATAGCAGTGCTTGCCACGGCTTGAATGCGTTGTGCAAATAGAGCAGCATTGTCTCTTGCGGCGTTGTCTATCCTTGCGCCCGCAGTGTTTGGCACGGCAAAACCAGCGATTATTGTTATCGCTAATAATACAGTTAAGGCACAAAAATACACTCTTTTGAATATTTTCATTTTTTTTCTCCAGTCGGTAAATGTAAAATTTTACCAGTTGACTATAGTATGTCCATTATAGTGCCTTTCATTGTAACACACGGAGAAAACAATTTCAAATATTTGTAAGCGGTTTTTGACATTTTTATCGTTTTTTGAAAGAATTTTTCTGATTTTTTGGCGATTGGCGGGCAATGTTGTCCCTATCAGCGGGCATTCAGACCGCCTATGCAGCTATGTTTGAGAATGCTGAGACAAAATAAACAGCGATACTGCACCAGACAAGCAAGACGCTTGGGCAAACGGTGACGCAGCTGCAAGCAAAAGGGCGGCGAGGCGCCTTTCCCGACGGGAAAGGCGCTAAACGAGAAGCTTTTATGGAAGCTTTTATTTTAAAGCAGCCACGCTAAAAGCTTCTCGTTTATTATGGAGCGCTTTAAGCAAACGCTTTTTGAGCAGCTGCGGTTCTAAAAGCGCTCCATGCCTCGCCGACCCCTATGCCATGCCGCTCACTCTTTTGCCAGCTTGCCTTTTCTTAAAATTACCTTATCAAGCCGCCCGTTTTCACTAATCCCTAAAATCCATCCATGCAAATAGCGTTTGTAAAAAAGCCTCTTTTGTAAGCTTTGTTCCCTGCTCCATAATCTCAGCCGCCTTTTCGGTGGTCATTGTTTTACCCCACGTGTCTAGGTCTGTCGCCAGATTAAAGTCAAAATTGCTTGCGCTTGTGTTTTGATTGTTCATTTTTTTATACCTTCCTTAAAATTATATTTATATTATACCACTATATTGTTGACAACTGTATGTCAACAATATAAAATATTTTTAGGTTTTTTAAAAAAATTTTACAGCCGATCACCATAAGGAGTCCCACTATGCAATTCTCTGTTATACTCAGCATACTTTTATTTATCCTAAACAAACGCAAAAAAATCAGGAGAGAGGACCTCGCAAAGGAATACGAGCTGTCCACTCGCACAATTTCCCGTTATCTTGATGTAATAATAGCCGCAGGCGTCCCCCTAGAGGCAGACCGCGGATTAAATGGCGGGTTTAGTATTCCTGATACATATAGATTTGACCGCTCATTTTTCTCTAAAGAGGAATTAAAAAGACTGTCTAGCTGTGTTGCAGCTATGCAATCCAACTTTTTAGATGACATGAACAAAACGCTGCTAAATAAAATTTCTAACATGACCCTAAACAAGCAAGATGAAAAATATTTACTAAAAAGTGACAGCCTTATTGTTGACACAAGCTCATGGACAAACCCGGACGGCTATAGAGCTAAATTTGATGTTATCAATGAAGCCATAGCTCAAGAATTGGCATTAAAAATAAAATATATAGACAGAAATGAATTAAAAAGCGAAAGAATATATGACCCTTATAGCTTAGTTCTTAAAGAAGGCATTTGGTATCTTTATGGATGGTGTCATCTAAGGCGTGATTTTAGGCTGCTCAAGCTGTCCAGGATTAGGGATATGAGTATTTCGACAAAACAGTTTGCCAGACAAACGGGCGATGTTTATAAAAAGCTGAATGAAGCATTTGATGACACTGAATTGGTGGACATAGTCATTGAGTTTTCCAACACTATTTTGTGGCAAATTGAGGAGTGGCTGGGGATTGATGCTATTGAGGATACCGGAAGAATGTATCAAGCAAGCGCGTCTGTGTTTGGAGGCAGCGCATTAATAAATAAATTGCTATCCTTTGGCTCTAGCATAAAAGTATTGTCACCTAATGCCCTAAAAGAAGAATTGCTTCTTGAGTGCAAGAGAATATTAAACAACACCTAGTATAAATTATCTTTGCTTATCCAAAGCAGCTTCTCTTTTTGTTTCTCAGCCAGTTTCTATTACCGCTTTTTAGCCTTAAGGAATAAAGCTAACAAAACAAGCCCTCACCGATTTTGGCAAAGGCTTGTTTATTTTTCATCTTTAAAGATTGAACACTTAAAGCTTTAATTCAGCACCGCACGGGCGCTTCAACTCACCTATCACCCTCACTCCTCATTGCCTAAAAGCAATCCATGAACATTTCCGTCTTCATTATACTGATCAATCCAATCCAATATTCCGCCAATATTCACCACATTAGTAAAACCCATTTCTGCCAAAATTTGCGCCGCAATTATGGTCCTTATTCCGCGCAGTCAATAGAGTATAATCAGAGTGTCCTTGCCCTGTCCTTCAAACATTTCGGCAATCCAACTCATAATCAACGCCTCATTGTCTATTAGCTGTGAATAATGAATATGTCTTGTACCATACAGCCTTGCCGTCGAATATTCTTCGGCAAACCTAACATCAAGCAATACAAAGCTTAAGTACGGTCTGGTAGTGCCATTGGGTCCCCAGCCTTGATTCCACATGTATGCTTGTGCATATTCTAACTCCCAAGTTTCAACATCCTCAGGCGCCGTTACTCTAAACTCTAAATCATTAGCCGCCTCAACATTTGCAAGTGTCCAAGCAGCCGACTGGTTGATTGCAAAAAGCGCAGTGCCAAATTGAGTGGGCAATCTCGTATCCCCGCGCCAAACCTCAACTCTATATACTCTTGCCCCTGATGCGTTGTTTAAGCCTAGCGTAAACTCAACATTACTTCCCTCCTCAACCAAAGCACCGCTTGCAATCAATTGTCCGTTTACTCTGGCTGTTACAGGGATGCTATATTCACCGTCAGGAGCAATCAATGTCCATGATACAGCATGGCTGACAGGCTCTTCTGCATCCTCGTCACAACAGCCGCCGGCAATAAATGCAACCGACAGCATCAGTGCCATTATCACAATAATTGCAAAAATTCTTTTTTTCATAAGATTTTCCTCCCATATAGTTTATAATTGTATTGCTATAACTATACATAATAAAAAGTGAGTCTGTCAAGCAAAAATGCCCCGCTTAATCAAAAAACTATATAAAATCGCTTTACAAACAAATATTATAGGAGTATACTATGCAAAATACATTACATAAGGAGAAAAAGTCTTATGAAAAGAAAATTATTTATGCTTGGCTTAGTTTGCTCATTAGTTTTGTCAAGCATAGCTATCCTTTCGGCAGGTGATTGTAATGGAAATAAGTATGAGTATCATGCTTTATTCATAGCCAGACACGATGCCGTTATTGTCAATGCCATTGTTGGCAACACAGCCATAACAAGCTCAGTTAGGGACGGTGCTTTATTGAGGCTAAATTGGGAGCTTTGTGAGGACGAGGTTGAGGCGATGAATCTGTCTGACACCACCAATCTGGTGCTTGAAATCCTAAGAGGCAACCAAATTATTTATACAATTTATGATGCCTTTGACGGAACCAACACCAGCAGCGGCTATATCACACACCAAATGACCGGCGATGCTTCTTTTTCATTCAATATCCGTCAGCTGTCATCCACTCTTTTAAATCCTACTCAAGGCAGAGTAAGAATACATCAATTGACAACAGCCCAAACAGATTTTGTTATTTTAGATGTGCGCCTTTTGCATGAGTTTTTAGAAGTAAGGATTCAAGGCTCTGTTTTGATTCCCTATCAGCAATTGGCCGGGCGTGCTTTGGCTGAATTGCCTGACAGGAATATGCCGATTTTGATTTATTGAAGAGCCGGCAGAAGAAGCCGCGTTGCGGCTGGAATTTTAAGAGGGTTCGGATATACAAATGTTTATGATTTTGGCGGATTATTATATGATACTCCCGGCGAGGGAATTGGCTGGATAGGCAGAGAATATCCTACGATAAGCGGCTGCTCAGACAACTGCTTGCATCCTGATTTGAGCTTAGTCTATTTTGGCGGAGATGTATGTCAGTGTCCTCCTCCCAGTACAGCCTGTCCATTTTGTGATGAGGAAATTATCGCACAGCATGCTTGCACTTGCTATGGAACAATGATTAAGTTTAGCTTTTCTTCTATGTTTGTAGGCGGCTCATCTAACTGGACAGACTTTGTAATCATTGGTTTATTTGATGATGAGGATTATGAGGTTGAGTTGCGGTCTATGAATTTTAGGGCACCCAGACCGCATGAAACAACTGATTTAGATGAAATCATTGTCAACGGCGGACATTTAATAGGATTTATAGATTTTGACGGCTCTCCTGTTACACTGAGATTTAGGTTTGAAAACCTAGTCGGAATTCTAGAGGCTAACATAGCAATTGACGGCAGCTGGCCTCTGCAACACCATATAGGTGAAAGCTATACCTATGTTGAGATAGAAATCAATGGCTGGGATTTAGATGTAAACGGAGTGATAAACATAAACATCCATGTCGCATATGATTGAGCTGTATGATAGAATAATATAAAAAGCACCCGTGCGGTGCTAAATGATAATTGAAAAAGTCGGTGCTTAATTCTTATGTGAATAAGCACCGACTTTTTTTATTTTATCTTTATTTACCAATTTTGGGCATACAAAAAGCAGTTAATTGTTGTCATCCTGAGGCAAAGCCGAAGGATCTCCTTCAGAAACACAGGATAATTCCTACTCTACCTATGAGATCCTTCGGCTTTGCCTTAGGATAACAGCCATGATTCAAAACCATTCGCTTGTCATCAACCACCCCGCCCCATGGCGAGGAAGTGTTCGTGAGGCACCCTTCCAAAGGAGGGGAATTTTCCACCGATAACTGCCGGCGACAAAACACTGCCAACTAGCTGTCCGCCGCCGTCTGCCAAGCATCTGCCAGCAACAATCACCGACCGTCAACCAAGCAGTTCTCAACCAATGATTGACCGCAAATCACTATAAGCCCATTCTTTAATACAATTGATTACAGCGTTTAATTCTGCAAGCCCAATAAAAACTGCTCGCATGAGGGCAATTTTAAATCAGAGAAAGCATCAATCAATTCATCTAAATTATTAATCTGCTTAAACTCTAGCTTTCTGACAATTTTAGAATAAACTATACAATCAATCGCCTCATGAATATAACCATCTCTCTCACTGTTGTTTTTGGCTCCGCACGCCGCCACATATACCCTCACAAATTCCTCAATTTGCCTCAAAACCCTGTTACCAAACGAAATTCTGTATGGCAAAAGCAGCTTTTCTACCTTTTTAATCGTATCATTGCTCTCAGCATCAAACACAATGCTCTTGCACTCATCAAACATTGCTCTCAGCTGCTGCATGGTTACAAATTTCTTAGGATACTCAACCGCACCATTGGTTGCTGCCTTTGGCGCCCTCTTATCAAAATTCATTGTCTGTGCCCTGTCATACACCTTGTCGCTTATTTCAAATGTACTCTCATCTCTGTTAGCCGTACCGACAAACCAAATATTGTTTGACACATCAAGCGTATGCCCGCCGCCCAGACTCAAATACTCTTCTCTCTCGTCAGTTTCAGGATATAATTGAACATCAAATAGCTTAATCCTTCTTTGACTTTCCTCCGCCTCCATAAGCGACAAAAAGTCAGAAAAATAATACTCAATACGCGATAAATTCATCTCATCCAATACAATAAACACAGGTGTATCCTTATTTAATGATGCCTTGTATAGAGCTTGAGTAAATGCCTTCGGAGTAAATTTTTTATTAAACTCATTATAATAGCCTAGCAATTCATTTTTATCTCTCCAGCTAGATTCAACGGCTATCATCTCACAAATGCCCCCAATCGCTTCAGCAAATATCTTAGGCAAGCTTGTTTTTCCTGTTCCGCTCATACCTTGCAAAATGCTTAAACGAGATGCCCCAAGCCCTGCAATAAATGTCCTTATCTCTTTTCTTCCATAGCTTAGGTTTTGCGGAGAATACTTTGCATAATCAATGATGTGGTCTACTAACGAGGGCAGCGTGATCCCTTCAAATTTATATGCAAGGTTGCTTTGATACGCCGCCTCAAACATATCCGCCAAACCATCTATTTCAGAAAAAGCAGGAATAGGGTCATAGCCTGTTATCTCCGGCTCCTCTTTTTGCTTGTCCTTATCACCGCCAAGTCCTCCCCCTCTTTTTCTTTCGCCCCCCTTAGCATATACCTTATACTCAATATTCTGCCGGTTAGCTGTCAATTTAACAAACAATAATCCCAGCACATACATTCCAAACAATGCAAGCGGGATATACGCAAAGGTATACCAAAAGACCATAAAAACAGGATTGAAGGTCGGCGGCAAAAGAAACGGCAAATCAGAAACCAGCATCGCATAGTTTGCGCCTATTATAAAATAAACTACTAGTGCAGAAACCCCCAAAATATTGTTAAATTTATTAAACTGCACAAAGATTTTTTTGTTGCCCACATATAATAAAAGATTTATTATGAAAGAGAAAAAGCACACTATCAAAAACAATACAATAATAACTCTATAGGCTGAGGAGGATGGCATATATCTAAGGATGTCATTCCTCCCAAGCAATATACCAATACCGTTTAGTCTATACATTGGACCAAAGATGTACACCGGCGTAAACAATATGCTTATTACCAGCACAAATAATACAAATGCCGTAGCAATTGACAGACGGGATTTTTCAAATTCCTCATTTTTGGCTTGCTTAAACACAATGTTTAAGGCTAGCTTGATTATTAGGAGTATTAGACCTATTACAAATGCGCCCGTACCGCCGCTTCTTACATTATGGTGAGAGGCCGTGATGCCATATATGTTTCTAAAATTTGTGCTGATAAGCACACTGATAAACAACAATACTAGGATGACTGACATTGAAATGTCAGTAAATGTCCCTATATCATCCCTTTTTTTGTTGACTAAAACAAATATGTTTGCGATTACTATAATGAGCAATGCAACAGCAAAAATTGTATAAAATGCCCTTGCCACCCAATATGAAAGATCGGGAATAAAGAGAGGGGAAAACAATTGCTCTGCAGAAAAGCCGGATGGTGTAAAAATAAGGTTGAAGGGAGTGATACGAATAGAAGAAGCTAAACCCATTCCGCCTCTTATGATGGGTGAAGCCAATGCAATTAATGCAACTAAGCACAAAATCATACTAAGGGAAAATGCTATGATTTTGCCGCCTTTTCCTTTTGTGTTGAACTTTGAGGCAACCAATTGTCTTATGTCGCTGAATTTTAGGGCTGGAGCGGCGGTAGAAGCTGATGCTTGACCACCGACAGCCGGTACACTCCTGCTGCCCCCTCCTTCTTGAGTGGTGCGCATGACTGGCGGGGCGGGTTGCGGCTGAAAATGAGAATAATACGGCGGAGTGTTTATTTGAGATGCGGCTTGGGTAGGGTGCGGCGGCGATTGTTGAAAGCTGTTGTCTTCAGCTTCCACTTCTTCAAAGCCATGCACAAAAGGCTGTGTGATTATTTTTTCAGCCCGCACCTTAGACTCAGCAATAGAATCAGACCTTATGTCCGCCATTGCTTCGGTTTGTGTTTGCGCCTTTTTTTTGCGAGGCTTCTTTGCCTCAACCTCTTGTTTTTCTATTTCTTCGTTTTTCATAATTTAAGTATTCCTTTCTTTAATTGTGAAATTGGAAATATATTGTGTAAGGGTTAATTCTCTATACTTAATATATTATACAAGCCCCTCTCTAATCCTTCTCTCTAGCTCAATTTGCACCAGCACCTCAACCTCTGCCATGGTGAACGGAATAGCCGGATTATTCAACAAAGTCTGCACCCATTCTTGAGCTAAATAATACTCTCTTATCTCATTTCTTATTTCATACCACTCGTCATACCCGTCCAAAATGTTTCTTATAATCTGAATTACTACAAGCCTAAACTCATTGCTGTCTATTATCAGCTCTAATAAATCATCTAAAAAATTCTCCTCGTCCAGAATGCCCTCAACAATAAGCGCCATCACAGCTTCCTCACCCAGCAATCTGACAAACATATTTATAAGCGCCGTATCACCTATGACCGCCAAAATATCAATATATTTAAGCGCCTCCTCTAAATCAATAAAATCTAATAAATCAATATCTCTGAGCAAAAGCTCTATATCCTCAGGCGTCAATAAATTAGGAATCAGGTCAAGAATGTTTATATGCTCTAAAATAGCATCCAAATTGTTTATTATAGACCCCATAAGCATCTCCATCATCGTTTCATTGTTCACTATATGCATCAGCACTGCAGCGGCCAATACTCCCACCATACCGCCATTGCTTATAATATCATCAAAAAGCAGTCTTGAAATAATCAGTCTTTCTTGATCATTGGCAAAAAAATCACGAATTATATTTTTAATATCATCCTCGTTTATTAGTCCGTCACCCAAGAATTCTATTAATTCGTCACGGGTAAAAAAGTCTTCAATGTCCAATTGATCAATGATTTCTTGGATAATTTCACGGGTCAATACATCTGTCCAGTCAACTCTCGCCAATATTTCAGTCCAGTTCAGTCCTCCGAAAATGTCCAAATCCGGCGGCAGCTCTTCAAGATAAAACCCGCAGGCTGCTGCTATCAGCCCCATCAATAGAAACATAATACCTGCTATTGCTATTTTAATTTTCTTCATAATTTTTTTTCTCCTTTACTCCCCTGACAATTGGGACATATTTCATTTATAATTTTGAATTCTATATTGCTTTTTGCTCCGTCCACTCTTGTCGCCGCATATCTATGACCGCATCCGCACACCGTTTCTTCAATGACAAGCCTGCATCTTTTGCACCTGCCTTGTGCAATTCCTTCGCCGCAAAATGCACAAAGGTTTTTATCCCTGTCCGCAACTAACATCGCCTCTAAAATCAATCTTTGAAATTTCCTAAAACTGTTGATGTCAATGATTGATATGGGCAAAAACTCCCCCTCGCACTCAAACGGCTCACAAAATATAATTTTATCATAAGCCCCGCCCAGCCTGTCCTTAATATACCCATAATTTTTAATTCTGTCACTTCCTAAATAATAGGCATTGGGAATAAACAAATATTTCACTCTCGCCTTTTTATGCCCAACAACCAGTTCAAGTGCATTTATATCCAAAAACTCTAATTTCTTAGGCTTAATCCCCGCCTTCCATTTATTAAACTCCAGCATTTCATCAAAATTAAAATTCCTTAAGCTGAACAGCATCAAATACTCGCAAAATTTTTCATATGCTCTCTGTCCTTTTTGCTGTCCTTCTATGTCCGGTTCGTCCTCATTATCACCGCTTCCAAGGCTTTGATACAAAGCATAAACAACCTTATAATCCTTGTGCATAAGCAAGATGTTGGTCTGTTTTGCCGGACCTATGATAGCTTTTGCATTTAGGTTTTTAGCATACACAGGGTGACCTAGATATCTGGCTAAAAGCTTTAATAATTGCTTAATTTTTCTAATCGCTCCGCTGGTTTCTTCCGCCTCTTCCATATTAAAAAATCCCGAATACAAAAGTCCTATAGCCCCATAATATTGCTCATGATTAAGCCTTGAAAAAGCGTCAATGCTGACTGCCTCATTATATAACTGTTGTGAAACTGATAGATAGTATAGCTGCTTTTTAAGTAGCCTTAGAACCTTGTCTATCAAGGTTTTGAATACAATGTTTTCATAAATAGAAAAATCGTCATCATAGGTTTTGGTCAGCACACTTTTGGGAACAATGCTTCCCTTTTTTATGCATTCCCAGTTTTCTGAATGAACCATCAGATGCCTTACTGTTTTGGCAGTGATGTGCTTTGCGGTGTCTACCGGGACGATAGTTTCTAATTCTATCAGGTGAGTAACCGGTCGGCGAAAGACTTCTATAAGATGGGGCATTGCGGCGGAGATTTGGTCTATCAGATTGTTGATATAGTCAATATCGCAATACTTAAAAAATGTACAAAGCACCAAATCATTTTTTAGTGCCTTTTCAAATTGACTAATATTTAGCTTTGGATTTTCAAAATGAAAATCAAGTATTTCTTTATAGTGGTCATAGACACCAGAGCCCTCGGCACTGACAGCAAAGCCTAAATCATAATCCTCATTTTTAGCACTCTCTTCATCTATTAAAAAGCTGTTTAATGCTGCAGTTTTTTTCCTTCCGTCATCAATACTTATCCTATTATCCTGTCTTGTCAAAATAGCCGAATGCTCAAACAAATAGCAGCGCTTTCTATGAAACACCAGCCTTTTTTTGAATGCTTTATTAACTTTTCTGGCAGGACCAGTTTTCATTATCACCTTTACCCTAACATATGAAAATCAAAAAGTCAACTGAATTAACTATAAAATTACAAGGGTGCATATTTCTCTATTATGTTTTGTATGACAAAAAGAGACAAGACAATCTTTGAGTCGTTGCAAAAAAAAATTCTCCCGCAATAGATACAACTCAAAGCTGTATTAGGTTACAAAAAACTTTTATTTTTATTCAACACCATTTTTATACCCAATATATCATAAACAAGCTCCCCTGTCAAGCAATATTTTTAATAAATTTATGTCATTATGCTAATTAAGCTTAAATCTAAAAAGCACCTTGTTTTTATTTGCTTTTTAATAAGCTGCTGTGCTAGAATATTTGTATGAGTGCAAGATTCGATTATAAAAAAACCATTGTCGGCTCTGACTGCAACCCCAAGCTTATTTTGAGCACCGGCATGGCAATGACACTTTTGGCTGATTGCGAGCATATGCAAATCCATCACGATAAATTTGTAAGTGATTATCTTAATGCAAACAATTATGCTTGGTTTATAAGTGCCCGAAGCGTTGAAATTGTGTCGTTGCCAAGGTTTATGGATGAGGTGCGGATTACTACCGCTATGTATGAAATAAACACTTTGACCGGCAATAGAAACACCTTTATTTATGACAAGGATGGCAAGGTGCTGATAAAGAGCAATGCTTTTGGAGTGCTTGTAGATTTGGCCAGCGGGCGGGCAATCAGAAGTGATGCGTTTAAAGATTATAAATTGCATGAAAATTTGGGGTTTTCGGCGCTATCAAGAAAGATTGAATATGACAGAGAAACAGGCATCAAAGTGGACCATATAATTATGCCTAAATATTTTTTGGATCATTATGACCATGTAAACAATGCCAACTATGTCAAGCTTGCAACAGAGTATTTGGATAGAGAGTTTGATAAAGGGATTATCAGAGTAGAGTTTAGAGCAGCTGCAAAAAACGGAGATAGTGTGGAAGTATTTGTGTATGAAGAAAAAAATAGAACTGTGGTAGATTTAAGAAGCTCAAATGAAAAAAGCTATTGCCTTATAGAGTTTTCAAAGTAAATTAAAACAGCTGCAGAGTATAATGTTGCTCTGTAGCTGTTTTTTATATAAAAAGATGCATCCATTAATCCCTGATCTCACTCTCTAAAGGCGGCCGTTCTAGCACACTCAAATTTCTAATTAACTTTTTCATTAATTTTAAGGTGAAAGCCAAATACAATCCATCAATACACCTATCATCAATGGTCAGTCCCATCTGAAAAACCTTGTCAACCGCAAGCTCCCCCTCCCCATTAACCACAGGCATAACCTGCTCTTTTCCTAGTGCCACAAAAAAGGGGCAATTTCCAAAATTATATAAATGATGAAAAATATATTCAAGTCCAATAGACTTTAGGTCCGTGAAAAAAATTGACGAGTGAAAGGGTGAAACCTTAAATAAAAACCTTTTGGACAGCCAGCCAAAATGGTCAAAAATTCTCAGCATTCTTACGGACAGTCTAAGCAAAAGCATGGGCATCCTTGCCAGACTCTTTGCCGTTTTGTCGCTCTCTGTACTGGTTTTTATTGCAGCCTCAATGGCATTGTCAAAAATCTCTTTGACCTCTTTTATCGTTTCATCACCGCTAAAGCTAGCCTTAGCCACTACCTCAGGAGTATCTCCCTTAAAGGATTTATGAACCATCATTGATATGTCAATGCTGTTTCTTTGATAAAAGCGCTTGGCGACGATGAAACGATTTAGGCGCGGCAAACACTTTAAGACTCTTACCATTATGGCAACGACAATATCTCTATAGGTATAGGTGATTTTGTCTGTTTCTTGCTTTTGCTTTATAAAATCATCAAAATATTTTGTTGTGTCACTAAACAAGTATTTGTTGACACTGCCCTCACGACTTGGCAAAAACAACGGCATTAGCTTTGCAACACCCTCTAAATCCTTGACCCTTTTGCCGTCCCTTCTTCTATAAAACATTTAATTTTTCCTTTAGCTTATTCTCTTAGTTGATGACAGTTATTCTATCAGTATTTATTTCTAAAAGGACACCGCATTGCGGGCAGATGATATCATACTCCTCAACCTCGGCACCGCAAGAATCGCAAGTCATAAAATACACCTCACAAAAAATACTATGCCTAATTATACCATAAGAAACAACACTTGCAAACTAATTTTAATATAAAAAATTTAATCATAATAAATATCGCATAAACAATTATGCCCTTTGGTGTGCCGTCCTAAACACCCCGCCTGCTGCCATTAAACATAATATACAAAAAACGAAAGCCACTGCCCTCGTTTGCTTTGCTTTATTTTATAGCATCTTTATTGACATCACTCTGCACAGTCTTTTTTTTCTTGCCTTAATTTCTTAAAATGCTCTTTTAAAATTATAGCACACTCTTTCTCCATCACCCCCCCAACAACCAACGCCCTATGATTTAATTTATCCCAAGCCGCCAAATTAATCAGCGTGCCGCATGCCCCAAACCTAGGGTCATATGCCCCAAAATATACTGTCTTCAGCCTGGCATTAACTATAGCCCCTGCACACATAACACACGGCTCCATTGACACAAACATCTCACAATCAGTCAAATTCCATCGCCCAAGCCTCTTGCCCGCCTTGCGTATAGCCACCACCTCAGCATGAGCAGTCGCATCAAACCTATTTACCCTCAAGTTATGACCCCGCGCAATAATCTTTTTATCCAATACCACAACAGCGCCCACAGGAATCTCCCCCATAGCCGCCCCTTTTTGCGCCTCTTTTATGGCCTCTTTCATAAATTTTATTTGCAGCTTTTCGTCCATTGTCTTCGCTTATCCTAACCAAAAAAAAACAACATTTGCGTTTGAGCCTGCAAGCCAATTAGCATGCCATCTGCTATCTGCCTCAGCGCGCCCGTGTATATAAATAGTCTGATCGGTTGTCCACATCCAAAACGCCCTAGCACCAATCAATATCACTGAATAAGAGATACTTATTCTAGTTAAACTGGTCGCACCTCTAAACGCATCATCTCCAATCTGAAAAACTAAATTAGGAATATTTATACTGGTCAAGCTTGTTGCACCCCAAAATGTTTCTGATTCAATAGCTCTCAACTGACTATCCTCTTCAAATGTTACAGTTGTCAAACTTATCGCACCCATAAAGGCACTCTCTCCAATATATCTTACTGATGCAGGGATAGCTATATCAGTTAAGCTTATTGCATTCCTAAATGCACTACTCCCAATACTAGTCAGCTGACTGCCTTCTTCAAAGGTTATAGTGGTTAAGCTTGCAGCATGGTAAAACGCCCAACTTCCAATAATTGTTACTGAAGCAGGGATGGTTATTTCAGTCAAACTTGTTGTCCAACTAAACGCCCAATCTCCAATATTTTCCAATTGACTGCCTTCTTCAAATATAACAGTAGTCAGATTTGTCGAAAAGTGAAACGCATTACGCCCAATACTCAATACTGATGCTGGGATGGTTATGCCGACTAAGCTGGTGACATAACTAAACGCAAACTCCTCAATACTTGTCAATTGGCTGCCTTCTTCAAATGTAACAGTGGTCAAGCTTGTTGCACCCTCAAACGCCAAATTTCCAATCCTTATTACAGAAGCAGGGATATTCACTACGCTAATACCCCCCGGTGCCGCAACTAAAGTAGTTATATCAATATTATACAGCACACCGTCTATTGTGGCAAAGTGTATGTTGCCGCTTTCTATATTAATTGCTGATAGACTTGAAGTGTTTGCAAATGCACCACCGCTAATCCATGTTAGAGAAGCAGGAATTGTTATACTGGTCAAATTTGTTGCACCAAAAAACGCATGACTCCCAATAATCGTCAGCTGACTATCCTCTTCAAATGTTACAGTAGTTAAAGTTGCACTATTAAACGCATCATGTCCAATAATTGTTACTGAAGCCGGAATTAAAAGTGTTGATTGCTCTCTGCCCAATTCAGTTAAAGAAATCAATTGATTGTTGATATCTATGACAAAAAAATCATAGTTTGCTGCCGCCGTCCATCTTGCATACAGCGTTGTATCATAATTAAGCATAAAAGGAAAGGTCGCATTTATGGCAAAATTAGTATCCTTGTACCAGCCTTCAAATCTATATAAAGCTCTTGCAGGGTCTGACGGCTGCCAAATGAGTGTGCCTTGCGGAGCGGTGACAGGGGCTAGGCTTGTGTTTTCAAATGAGAGGATAAAGCTTTGAGGAGTTGTAGGCGGACGACGCAGCCATTCTAAAAAATCCTCATAAGTCCCTTCATGACCTGCTTCAAGCCAAATTTCAAAAGCGCTTCTTCCGTCATTCGGCTGATTTGGCGGTTGCCAAACACAGGCACCAGATATAACTGTCGCCAGAATCGTCATCGCTAAGATTGATATAATAATCACAATTTTCTTTTTCATAGCCAGCTCCTAAAAAGCACTAAGACCTCTCCCCTTTGTCTTGCCTATTTTGCCTAAGCAAACTGCTATTACGCATTCCAAACAATGGTTGCATTTGAATCAGCAAAGCTAAAATTTGGATTTGGCTGCGGTCTTGATTGCATATAAATTGTTTGATTTGCCGTCCAGCCATGAAAAGCATTGTTACTCACTGTCGCAGAGCGAGGAATAGTAATCGACAAAACATTTATTGTGCGATAAAATGCAAAAGCTCCGATAGCTTGCAATTGTGTGTCAGGCGCAAACGATATGACAGTCGGGCTGTCTGCATAAAAGCCAACCCTGTTAAATGCCCAATCCTGTATTGTCCTAAGTGACGGCGGAAGGCTTATTGAAACTATACTTGTTGCCAATAAAAATGCACTGGGCTCTATGACTGTCAGCTGGCTGCCTGCTTCAAAATCCACAGTCACCAAAGCCCCAGCCTCAGTAAATAAGCCTTCAGAAAGTCTTGTCAACAATCTAGGGAGAGTTATTGCGGTTATGCCGGATTGGTTAAATGCCCCGCTTTCAATGCTTGTCAGCTGACTGTCAGCTTCAAATGTAATAGTGGTTAGGCTTGGCGTCCTAGAAAACGCAGCTGAGCCTATTCTGCTGACAGAAGCAGGAATCTCAATTGCAGCCAAACTTTCTGCATACCTAAAAGCAAGCGCACCTATTTGAATCAATTGACTGCCCTGTTCAAATTCAATAGACCTAAGTCCTGTCCCTGCAAATGCATAATCATCAATGTATAAAACAGCTGCAGGAATAAATATTTCATCCAAATTTTCTGTATCTTGAAAAGCACGATTGCCTATTCTGACAAGCCTTGACGGCAGCTTTATGTTATTTAAGCTTCTCGCCCCCATAAACACGCTGTCTCCCATACCCACCGGCTGACCGCCACCATCCAAAAATATTACGCTCTCCAGTCCCGTTGCTCCCTCAAACACCTCATCACCTATCGTTGTTATTGATGCGGGTATGGTTATAGAAACCAAATTTGTCAGCCTTCTAAATGCTCTATTGTCAATTGCTTCAAGCTGGCTTCCCTCTTCAAAAACAACTGTGGTTAAATGAGCTGCACTTTCAAAAGCGTTTGCACCGATTGTTTTTATGGATGCAGGAACAATAATTTGTGTTTGCAGTCTTCCTATTATAGATAGGTTTGTAATTGTGTTATTATTTATCACAAAAAAATCATAATTGACTGTTGGCGCCCCTTCATACGGCGTCATTATAAAAATATACGGTGCAGACCAATCAGAATTAACAAACTCCGTGCCGCCGCCCATAGCTTGCACATATAATCTGTATGTGCCGCCCACCCTTAGGTCTAGCGGCAAATTTAATCTTGTTTGACCATGCACAGTTATAGGAAACCTTGCGTTGATGCGCACACGATAATGCTGTGCGTTTATGGCAGCGTCCCATGTCAGCACCCCTTCATTGACGGCAAGACCGACGGGGGGCAATAGCTGTAAATCTACCGGGTCCTCTTCATCACAGCAGCAAGGCTCTGGGATGTCATCACAACAGCACGGCTCATTGTTGTCGCAGGCACCCAGTGTAAATGTGCTTATTAAAACCATAAATAACACAATGATTAATATCAAAAACTTATTTTTCATTTGACTTATTCCTTTTTTTATTTTATGTAATGACCATATTATAATGCTTGAATTTTAGTTTGTCAAGAAATTCTTTATGGATTTTATCTTTTTCTCTCGCCCGCCAGCAGCTGCAAAAGACTCAAATTTACATCCAGATCCTCATCCAATAATTCACTATCCAAAGGATGCTCATGCCTATCATCAATAATCTCTATGGTAAGCGCCGTCAGCCCAAGCCTATCAATACACCAATCCTTATACCCGCCGCTGCTTGCCAAATCCCCGTCCACCCTTAAATACCCTAGGTGCCTTGCCACCCTTCTTGCAATATCAAAATCCCTGCGCATAGCCTCCCCTTTTTGAAAAAACTCCCAATAAACCTCGCGCCCTTTTGCATGATAGCTAATGGTCATACTTGGTCTTATTCTTAAAGTAAAATTTCCTAAAGCAGCACTCTCCTTCTCGCTAAATGCTTGCTCGCCCATATATCCTTGACTCGCCGGATAATCAACCTGCCCTGCTCCTTTGCCAAATCTCGCATCAAAATTATTATTAAGATCCACGCCGTTTATATTAGCCTTCCATAAAGAAAAATCCCTGCTTCCTCCG
>Ga0131853_10009492_pt1 | contig 17796 bp, 23 predicted proteins | sample TergutLab28metaG_FD_92764 | JGI IMG/M metagenome (GOLD analysis project Ga0131853, IMG submission 92764) | Labiotermes labralis P1 segment gut microbial communities from Petit-Saut dam, French Guiana - Lab288 P1 (version 2) (version 2) | ecosystem: Host-associated > Arthropoda: Insects >... | reverse complement strand
CAGCGCGGGACTGATGTACGGACTCACCGCCGCGGTTATGCTCATGGGGCTCGGATGTAGCGCTGCGGGCCTAAGGGGCGGCGTTGAACGCGTGGGCAAATACATGATGGGTGCCTTCTTTGTCGTGGCCCTCGTGTTGATCGTCCGCGCTCTGACCCTGCCGGGCGCGCTGGAAGGCGTTCGCTTCATCATGATTCCCAACCTGTATGCCATGCGGGAGCACGGCGTCATGTTTGTCCTCCACATGGCTCTGGGCCAGGCGCTCTTCTCCCTGTCTGTCGGTATTGGCGGTATGCTCATCTTCGGCAGCTATTTCGGGAAAGAGAGACGGCTGTTCGGAGATGCCATTACCGTCGGCATTCTGGATGTCACCGTGATTGTGGTCATGCTCTTCGTGATCTTCCCGGCGGCGTTTGCGTTCAACATCGCGCCGGCCACTGGTGAGGGCCTCCTCTTCCTGACCATGCCCAACGTGCTCAACGCGATGCCCGCTTCTTATGTCTGGTCTTTGATTTTCTACTTTGGCCTCTTCTTTGTGGCCTTTTCCACCGTCGTTGCGATTTTAGAAGCCTGTATCGCCAACTGCATGGACAAATTTGGCTGGAGCCGCTCCAAAACCGTCCTCATTAACATCGCGGTCTTCGCAATTCTGATCCTGCCGGGCGCGCTTGGGCGCAATCTCTGGGCACCGGCACCGGGAACCCTCATCTTGAATCAGTTCCCCCACTGGGGTGCCTTCATCGCCACCATGCTCACGGAAATCCTATTGCCGATCGGTGCCTTCTCTATGCTGCTCTACGTCACACGCAGCAAGGGTGCCTGGGGCTGGGACAACTTTATGGCCAATGCCAACATGGGCAAAACCGGCATGAAATTCCCGCAAGGTCTGCGTTTCTACATGAGCTACATTTTGCCCGCCGTTGTCGCCTTCGTATTCATATGGGGCAACCTGCAGAGATGGGTGTTCTAAGGCTAGTTCAACAGTGAGCAAAAACCGTGTTTTCAGGGGGCCTCCGCCCCCTGAAAACTTTTTTTGATGACACACAGAAAGAATTGATTTTGAGCGACATTTGCTGTATACTAAAAACAGCTACAAATACCTCAGAGGAGAGCAGAGCAAATCACTCCACATACAGGTCCCTTTGCGAATTGAGATCAGGAGGAATGAGTCCATGCAAAATGAGAAGCGCGGGTTCAACAAGAACCTTGCAGAAACACTAAAAGGCGGCGTGATCATGGATGTCACAACGCCAGAGCAGGCAAAAATCGCCGAGGCGGCTGGCGCTGTGGCCGTGATGGCTCTAGAGCGAATCCCAGCAGATATCCGCGTGGCAGGCGGGGTCTCCCGCATGAGCGATCCGAAAATGATCCGTGGCATCCAAACAGTGGTCTCCATCCCCGTGATGGCCAAGTGTCGGATTGGTCATTTCACGGAAGCCCAGATTCTAGAGGCAATTTCTATTGACTTCATCGACGAGAGTGAGGTCCTCTCTCCGGCAGATGGCATATATCACATCAACAAACGGCAATTTGCCGCCCCCTTCGTTTGCGGCGCCCAAGACCTCGGCGAGGCTCTGCGGCGCATCAATGAAGGTGCCTCCATGATCCGCACCAAGGGCGAGCCGGGCACAGGCGATGTCATCCAGGCCGTGCGACATATGCGCACCATGCAAGCGCAAATCCGCGCCCTCGCCTCCATGAACAAAGATGAGCTCTATCACGCCGCGAAGGAACTGCAAGTGCCCTACGAACTGGTCGCCTATGTGGGCGAACATGGGAGGCTCCCAGTTGTAAACTTCTCCGCCGGAGGTGTCGCAACCCCAGCCGACGCGGCTTTGATGATGCAACTTGGCGCGGAAGGTGTGTTTGTTGGCTCAGGGATATTTAAGTCCGGCGACCCCGCGAAACGCGCGAAGGCCATCGTCCGGGCTGTGGCAAACTATAAAGACCCCGCTGTCCTCGCGGAGGTCTCAGAGGACCTAGGCGAAGCCATGGTGGGGATCAACGAGCAGGAAATCGATCTCATCATGGCCCAACGGGGCATTTAGTTGGAAGCAAAACAACATGCGAGGGCGTCACAGAGTGTGACGCCCTTCGTTTTCCAGAGAGGTGAGAAACATGGACATACACCTTCGCGCCTGGAGACCGGAAGATGCCCCAGCCCTCTCCCATCTCCTAAACAACAAAAACATCCTAGACAATCTAAGAGACGGCCCCCCCTACCCCTACACCCCCAACGACGCAAAGGACTATATCGAAGCCATGCTACAAGCCGACCCCGATACAACCTTCGCCTGGGCCATTACAACCGACGATCAGCCCATTGGGAGCATCGGCATATTCCGCAAGGACAACATCCACCGCCGTACCGCCGAACTGGGCTATTACGTGGCAGAACCATACTGGGGCAAAGGCGCGGGCACAACGGCAGTGAAAAAAGCCTGTGACCTTGTTTTTGCAAACACGGATATCTTAAGAATTTTCGCCGAGCCTTTTTCTGTAAATGCCGCCTCTTGCCGTATCCTGGAAAAGGCCGGCTTTGTATTTGAGGGTCCCCTGCGGAAAAACGCCCTCAAGAATGGCGTGATTCTGGATATGAAGATGTATGCTCTCATAAAGCCATAGAGGCGGATTCCATATCCGCCCCTACGTCCCAGAGGATTCCGCCCCAAATCTAAGGAAAAGTGGCGCAGCCTCAGGGTGCTGCCCGTTGGTCTGCAACAATATCGGTACGCGTTTTGCTGTCTACGCACAAATTGTCCCCATCCCCTCCCTCCCGTTTCCCTTGGAGCTCATTAAATGTGATGTAGGTCTCCAAGGCTCGAAAGATGCTCCAGGTCAGTTGCTCCATTTGAGCGATTCGCTGTTGCAGTTCTTCTAATGCTGATCTTTCCATGAAAAGTCCCCTCCACTGGAACAAATTCTATTTGCAGTGTACGACAAGCGCGGCGAACAAAACGAACAACTTCTCACTTTGACAAAAATTAATGCGACAAACAAAAAGCGGCCAATCTCTTTGGCCGCTTTTGCCCGCATATCACAAGGTCTCTCAGTCGATAAACACACGACGGTTCTGCAGCAGATACTCCCCCCCCGAATACACCGTGGTCAGGAGAATCGCCCCCACCGAGAGGTCATCCACCGGCAGATTCCCTAAAACAGCCTGGTCATGGAGGGGGCTCAACATCAGGATAATGCCCAAAAAAGTCACCACTGTCTTCACCTTGCCGCTCCAACCGGCGGCAATCACGATGCCGGAGGCCGCCGCCATCATCCGCATACCGCTGACGGCAAACTCCCGAGTGAGAACCACCATAAGCGCCCAAGCGGGCATCCGCCCCCACTGGACAAAGAGCAGAAGAGCCGCCGTCACCAAAAGCTTATCGGCCAAAGGGTCCATAAATTTGCCGAAATTGGAAATCTGATTATAATTCCGCGCAATATACCCATCAACCCAGTCCGTGGCGCTCGCGAAAACAAATAGTGCGAGGGCCGCAAGCGGATAACCTAAAAGCGCCACCGCCATAAAGACCGGAATAAGCAAAACCCGCGCAACAGTGATTTTACTGGCTGTGGTCATTGGTTTACAACCTCCAGATTCGTAGGGGCGAACTGTGTTCGCCCGCTTTCAGGCCCGGTATGAATTGAAATGGGCGGGCGAACACAGTTCGCCCCTACACTACCATTCCTGTGAGTTCACCATCGTGCTCCTCAGTATAACGCACCCGGTAAAAGCACCCCGGAGTCAAAGCCTCTTCCGTCTCCAACCAAATAATCCCATCAATCTCCGGACTCTCGGCATAACTGCGGCCATAGCAAAGACCTTCCGTCTCGTCATAGCCGGTGCAGAGCACCAAGTCCTCCTTGCCGATACGACTCTGGTTAAAGCGGTCTAAAACTGGAATCTGAGCCCGCATCAGACGCTCCGCCCGACATTGGGCCTCCTCTTCGGAGGGCCGGTGGGGCATCTCTGCCGCTGGAGTCCCTTCTTGGGGGGAATAGGGGAACACACCCACCCGCTCAATCTGAAATTCCTCCAGAAAAGCGGCCAGCTCTTCCAGTTCCGCCTCCCCTTCGCCGGGGAGACCCGTGATCAAACTGGTGCGCAACACAAGGCCCGGCAAAGCCGCCCGCAGCTTTTGAAAGAGAGCGCGAATCTCCCCACCGCTGGTCCGACGGTTCATGGCCCTTAATATCCCATCATTGATATGCTGAACCGGGATGTCCAAATAGCGAAGCACTTGAGGAGTCTCCCCCATCGCCAAAATAAGCGCGTCATCTATCCCGTCTGGGTAGAGATAATGGAGCCGTATCCAGCGGAGCCCCGAAATCTCCGCCAGGGCCCGGATCAGGTCCGAAAGCCGCCGCTCCCCATAGAGGTCCATGCCGTACTGGGTGATGTCCTGAGCCACCAAAATGAGCTCTCCGGCCCCCCCCTCCACAAGTCCGCGGGCCTCCCGCAAAAGACTCTCCATAGACCGAGAGCGGAACCGCCCCCGAAGGCTAGGGATCACACAATAAGCGCAACAGTTATCACAGCCGTCGGCAATCCGCAGATAGGCCCAACCAGGGGAGTCCACCACAATGCGCTCTCGCTCCAAAAGCGGCGCGTCGATGTCCCCAAAGAGAGCCACCCGCTCCCCTGAAAGCACCCACTCTACGGCGCTCACGATCTCATAATAGCTCCCGGTACCCAAAACCGCGTCTACCTCCGGCAACTCCCTGAGCATCTCCTCCCCATATCGCTGACTCAGGCAGCCCGTGACAATGATGTGAGAAAGCCCCCCCGGACCCTTATATTGGGCCACATCTAAAATCTGCTCAATGGCCTCACTCTTGGCCGTGTCAATGAAGCCGCAGGTATTGACAATCGCCACATCCGCGTCCTCGGCCGAGGCTACAGTCTTGTGCCCGGCCTGATCCAAGAGATAGAGCATCTCCTCCGCGTTGACCTGATTTTTGGCACAGCCTAAAGAGATAAGTGCAATCTTTGCCATTATAATTCCTCTGAATATCTTGATGTAAGGGCGGGTTCCATATCCGCCGCCTATGCCGGGCGGATATGGAACCCGCCCCTACAGTGCATCTTTATATCGCCTAAGTGCCTCACTAATCGCATCCCAATCGTAGCCCCGCCGTCGAAGGGCATCGGCCACACGCTTTTCTTCAGCCCTATCCGGCTCCACCCCTCGGAGTTTCAAGTGGATAAATCGGTCCAGGGCCTCGTCTCCCTCTGGCATCTCCTGGAGGGCCGCGTCCCAGAGGTCCTTCCCTATCCCACGCCGCCAAAGCTCCTCTGTCAGGCGTTGCCGTCCATAGCCCTTCCCGGCGTAATGGCGAACGATCTGTTCGGCATAGTCCCCATCGTTCAAAAACCGCTTCTCTACCAGCCAGTCAGCCACTGCCACCGCTGCCGACTCCTCTTCACCCTTCCCGACCAGCTTGTCAATGAGCTCACGACGGCTCATAGCCCGGCGCCCCAACATCTCCAGGGCACGGCGGCAAATGGCCTCCTCCAGCCTCTCTGCTTCCATCATTCGTCGTCAAATTCCTCAGCAGTCACATCCACCGCCCGACCGGCGGCCTTTGCCGCAAGCTTCGCCTGGGGTGTGAGCAGTTTGTCGGCATTCCCCCGGATACTGGCCTCCAGCTTCTCCGCCTCCGCTGGATGTTCTCGCAGAAAATCCTTCAGGTTGTCTTTGCCCTGGAAGCGATGCTCTCCAAAGGTATACCAGGAACCGCCTTTTTCAATGAGCTCTAAGCGGATGCCAAGGTCTATCATCTCGCCAAACTTGCTGATGCCCTGGCCATACATGATGTCAAATTCCGCCTCTTTAAAGGGCGGGGCCACCTTATTCTTAATGACTCGAACCCGGGTCCGGTTCCCCACCATCTCCGTGCCGTTTTTGATGGTCTCCACCCGGCGCACATCCAAACGGACGCTTGCGAAATACTTCAGCGCCCGCCCGCCCGGCGTGGTCTCAGGGTTGCCGTACACAACGCCAATCTTCTCCCGAAGCTGGTTGATGAACACCACCACGCAGTTGGTCTTGGAGATGGAACTGGCGAGTTTCCGCAGGGCCTGGCTCATAAGCCGAGCGATCACCCCCACGCTGGACTCTCCCATGCTCCCCTCAATCTCCGCCCGCGGCGTGAGGGCCGCCACAGAGTCAATGACCACAACGTCCACCGCCCCAGAGCGCACCAAAACCTCCGTGATCTCCAGCGCCTGCTCCCCCGTGTCCGGCTGGGCGATGATGAGGCTGTCGATATCCACCCCCAAAGCCCTGGCATAGGCGGGCTCTAAGGCGTGCTCCGCGTCTACATAGGCCACCTCGCCGCCGCCCCTCTGGGCCTCAGCCACGATATGAAGCGCAAGGGTCGTCTTACCAGACGATTCAGGCCCATAAATCTCCACAATCCGGCCCCGAGGAACCCCACCAATGCCGAGGGCCAAATCCAAAGACAAAGACCCCGTGGAAATGGCCTCCACATGGAAGGCCTGTCGATCTCCCATGCGCATGATAGAGCCTTTGCCAAAGTCCTTTTCAATCTTGCTCATGGCCGTCTCTAGGGCCTTCTGCTTGTCCTCGGCAGGCGCCGCTGAAACCACCTGAGGCTTTTTCTTATCTGCCATCGCGATTTTCCCTCCCCTATTTGTCGAACTGACCTACCACAACCCGTTCAATGCCCAGTGTATCTCTGCATCGGATAATCCTTGTCATACCGTTGGTGATGAAAATATCCGCCACGTCGGCGGCCTGATCCACGCCGCACTCGAAAAGAAGAGCTCCCTCCGGTTTTAATATCTTCTTCCACTCAGAGGTAATCACCCGATAGAACTCTAAGCCGTCGGGGCCGCCGTCTAGGGCCAAAACAGGCTCATGCTCTCGCACCGTGTCACAGAGTCCGGCGATATCTTCTGTCGGTATGTAGGGCGGGTTGGAGACAATGAGGTCAAACTCACCCAAAAGCGAATACGGCGGCGACCGTCGAGCGTCCACAATGGCACAACTCACCCGACCGGTGAGCTTGTTCAAAACCACATTGGCCCGGCTCACCTTCATCGCCTCCGGCGACATGTCCGCCAAAACCACCTTCACCTGAGGCAGATTTTTGGCGATGGCAAGTCCCACACAGCCGCTCCCACAACAGAGGTCCAGCACCCGACTGCCCGCCGGGAGCCATTTCGCCATCGCAATGGCTTGGCTCACCAGCACCTCCGTATCAATCCGCGGGATCATCACGTCCCGTGTCACCTGGACGGGGATGCCATAGAACTCCCAACTTCCAATAATATAGGCCAAAGGCTCCCCAGTGAGCCTGCGGGAAAGGAGCCCGTCCACTTTCTCTTCAAAGCCCCGATTGACGTAGAGCTTCATATCTCGCGCGAACTCTTCTTTCGTCTTCTCCGCTGCGGAAGAAGTCAAAAGCCGCGCCTCTAAGCTATAGCCTTCAATCTCCGCGTCTCTGAGCTCCCGGCGCACCCGCATAAAAATATCATTATAAGTCTTCGGCATATTCCCACCCCCTTTCCACTTCGCAATTCAAAATTCAGCGTGAGCCTCTTATCTCTACTGAATCGGCAAGCGCACAATAACAGAAAGACCTTTATCTTCTGCGTTTTTGATCTCAAGGCGACCATTGTGGTAGCGAACAATCTCTTCGCAGACAGCCAGACCAATTCCACTGCCCCGCTCTTTCGCGTTTTTGCCCTTGAAGAACTTCATCTTCACAAAGTCCATCTCATCCGCCGGAATGCCAGGGCCAAAATCCCGGATTTCCACAGCCACACAACCCTCTTCCACAGCCAGACCCACAGCGATTTTGCCACCATCTCGGCCATGTTTTGCCGCATTGTCCAAGATGTTATAAAGCACCTGTCGAAGCCGCTCTGGGTCACCGGGAATAGCGGGTAAGTTCCCCTCGTAAGGCGTATAGCCAAGCTCTATTCCGTCTCTCCGCAGATGCTCTCGATAAGTGAAAATCGTCTCTCCCAATTCCTGGGTCAAGTCAATCTGCTGGATGTTCAAAGTAAAGCGTCCATCCTCCATGCGGGTGAACTCCAAAAGCTCCTCCACCAGCTTAGAAAGCCGCCTCGCCTCACCTAAGATAATCTCCAGTCCCCGACGACTGTCCGCCGTGAGGCTCTCGTCGTAGAGCAGGGTCTCACCCCAGCCGGCAATGGCGGTAAGAGGGGTCCGAAGTTCGTGGGAAATGGAGGAGATAAAGTCTGTCTTCAGCGCCTCCGCCTGGCTGATGCGCAAAGACATGTTGTTGATGGCGTCTGTCAGGTCACCGACCTCATCTTCATGCCGCTTCGGGGTTTGTATCCCATAGCTCCCCTCACTGATCCGGTAAGCCACCGCCGTAAGCTGGTCTAGGGGTTTCACAATGGAACGGATGAAGTAAATGTTGGTCATAAACATGGCCACAATAATGGCAAGTCCCACACCCAAAGCAATGAGAAAGGCGGTCTGGACCAAATAGTCCTCCTGAGCAAAAAGAGCAAGTCCCCCCAGGGCGATAGCCGCGAAGGCCAAGACCACAAAAAAGCTCGATAACAGCCAACGACGACGGATGCCATATAGATAACCCCGCCTCTTTGCTGTTTTTTCTGTCACTGTCCGCTGCGACATAGGGCGCTGCTCGGTCCGGCCCTCGCCCTTCGCCCCCACAGTTTTCATTTGTTTGCCTAAAAGCCCCATTTATATCCAAAGCCCCAAACTGTCGTGATGTAAGTCGGATTGGTGGCATCGTCCTCAATCTTAATCCGAAGCCGCCGGATGTTCACGTCCACAATCTTGAGCTCTCCGCAATAGTCCCGCCCCCAAACCGTAGAGAGAATCTCTTCTCGGGAGAGGGCCTTGCCGGGGCTCTCCATAAACATGTACATGATGGAATATTCCACCTGGGTCAAGCGAATCCGCTCGCCATTTTTCTCCAAGGTCCGGTTTTTCGTGTTCAGCAAAAACGGCCCATGCAAAAGCTCCCCCTGGCCCTCCACCTCGCCGGCGGTGCGCCGAAAGAGCGCGTCGACCCGGGCGGTGAGTTCTACGGGCGAGAAGGGCTTGGTCACATAGTCGTCGGCCCCGGTCATGAGCCCGGTCACCTTGTCCATCTCCTGGCTCTTGGCTGAGAGCATGATAATCCCGAGCTTCGGGTTCGCCGCCCGAAGTCTGCGGCAGACCTCAAACCCGTCCATCTCGTCAGGGAGCATAATATCTAGGAGCGCAACCTTGATGTCGGGATGGGCCTTCATCTGCTCAAAAGCCTCTGCCCCAGTGACGGCTTCAATGGGCTCATAGCCGCCCCGGCGCAAATTGATCACCACAAAGCTGCGAATGCTGGCTTCATCTTCCAGCACTAAAACCTTTTTCATGGATAAAAGAACCTCCTGTCTACGCCACGTTCCGGCACCCCATTCTCTCCACACACTTCACACCAGGATACCATAACTCTATTAGTCTACCACATCACGGGAGGAATTGGTAGTCTTTTTCTTTCCCTTTTTTCCCAGATGTGCTATGCTGTGTCCATGATACTCTATTGCACCCCCTACGCCCCCATCCCAGACCCGTCGGCGCTCCAAGCCCTCATGCCCCCCGCCCGACGGCAAGCGGCCCAGGAAATCCCTCCCGGGCCGCTCTTCGCTTACGCCCTCTTGGCCTGGACCCTAGACCGACACCACGCCATCGCCGCAAAAGATGCCATCGCATACACCGAAGCGGGCAAACCTTATCTGCCAAAAGAGGACAAGCTCCATCTCTCCCTCAGCCACAGCAAAACCCATGCCCTCTGCGCCCTAGCCCCTTTCCCAATCGGCTGCGATATCGAGACCCACCGGCCTCTTTCCCAGCGAATCCAGCACCGGGTCCTAGGCAATACCGAAGCCCCGGAAAACTTCTTTGCCTACTGGACACTAAAAGAAAGCTACGTCAAGCTCACCGGAGACCTACAGCGGCCTTTTTCCACCCTCACCTTCACCCTCACAGGCGACCAAGCCCAAGGGCAAAACACCCACGGGTGGCTCTACCAAGACCTCCCTGATAGCACCATCGCTCTCCTCGCAAAGGAACCCTTCCCACGCCCAAAACTCACAATTTTGACCCCGGAAACAATTTTTGCCTACGCCAGCGAAAAAGGGGCTTGAACTGGGGAGCGTTATCAGGTATAATAGCTCCGCCGAGATGATACAATCCGCCGGTGTGATGGAATGGTAGACGTAGTGGACTCAAAATCCACCGCCTTCACGGGCATGTCGGTTCGAGTCCGACCACCGGCACCAAAACAGTTAAATCCGAACCCTGGCCAATAGGCAATGGGTTCGGATTTGTCATTTGGTTTGAGTAAAACAGCAAGAGGGTGAGGGTGATTGTGGAGACAGGAAATCACTCTTGCACTTCGTGCATTATTCTGCTATAATTACAGCATAATAAAAGCGAGGTGATTGAGATGCCACAAATCAGACCGATAACCGATTTGCGAAATACAACTGAAATCTCAGAGTTGTGCCACAGAAAGCCGGAGCCCATTTTTATCACCAAAAATGGGTATGGCGATATGGTCATTATGAGCCTGGAAACCTATGAGCAGAGAATGGCACTAGCTGATATTTATGAAAAACTGGCCGTTGCCGAAAAGCAAATCCAAAATGATGATTTGCTGGACGGTGAGGCTGTCTTTGCAAAATTGAGGGCAAAACATGGACGCTGAGCACAGACTTAAAGTCACTCCGGCGGCTGCGGGTGACCTTGACGCAATAGACATATACATCACCAATACCTTATTCGCGCCAGCGGCCACACAAGATTTGATGGCCGACTTTGAAAAAAGTTTCCGCTCGCTCTGCGATGCGCCTTACCGATGTGAATTGTCACGGAATGCGACGCTCAGAGAAAAAGGGTACCGCAGGTTGGTCGTGAACAATTATGTGAGCTTGTACTTAGTAGACGAAACGAAAAAGCTCATCACCATTGCTCGCGTCTTTTACGGCGCGATGGATTATGAAAGATATGTGTAATATTGATTTCAACGAATTTCTGATAGAACCCAGGGGTTTTTCACGTCTCCACAAAGGAAATGGAAATGAATAAATATTTCGAATTCACAAAAGAAGAAGAATATATCCTGCAAGATATGCTATTAAAGGATGACGCACGCCTATCTGAGTATGCAACCAAAAATATCACTGGAGTACGCAGACATCAAAGTAAAAAGTATGACGATTATTTCGGTGATCGACTCAGAAACAATTTCGCAATCGACGTAGACAAAATCATACATTCTCCCTTATTCAACCGAGGAACAGATAAAACACAGGTATTTTCTTTCTATCACAATGATGATATCACAAGGCGTTCTTCCCATGTACAATTAGTCTCACGAATTGCGCGCATCATCGGAAAGCCCCTCGGGTTAAATCTTGACCTGATTGAGGCCATCGCAATTGGCCACGACATAGGGCATACACCCTTTGGACACCAAGGCGAACGCTTCTTAAGCAAGCTCTATCACGCTGAAACTGGGAGATACTTCAACCACAATGTCCACAGCATAAGAATTCTGGACAAACTTACAAGTTGTAATTTGACTTTTCAAACCTTAGATGGAATCCTTTGTCACAATGGAGAGAAAAGGTTTGAGGAAGAATTTTATCCGAAAAGCAATTCCGATTTCTATCAGCTCGACGATATGATAGACGACTGCTACACAAGAAAAAAGGCCACTGACGCTCTGCGTCCTAGCACCTTGGAGGGTTGTGTCGTTCGCCTGAGTGATATGATTGCATACCTCGGTAAAGATCGACAGGATGCTCGGAAAGTCAGGCTACAAAAAGAAGAGTACGAACCAAATTTATTGCCGAGCAAAAATGCGGAAATCATTACCTACCTCGTGTGTAACGTCATAAAAAACAGCCTGGGGAAGCCCTACATAAAGCTAGATAAAGAAGTTACGGATGCCATTTCAGATATGAGAAAGGAAAATGGAGAAAAAATTTACTTTCACCCCGAAATCGCAACACCTTACAATGATTGGGTCAAGCCCATGATGGAAAAGCTCTTTAAAAGACTGCTGGCGGATGTCGTCACAAAAAACCAGTATTCGCCCATATATCTACACCATATCAATAACCCCATTATCCAAAAAGCCTACCAAAATTCAAAGCATGATAGAGCAATTGTTGAAAGTCCAGTCGAAATTGCCGTAGATTTCATCGCAAGCATGACCGATGATTATTTTGTCGAAATTTTCAAATATTTATTTGAGGATGATCCGCTCAATGCTCAAATCTGCTATGTGAACTATTTTGATCAGCGATATCTATGATTCTCGCGTTTTGTTTCCTCATACTCACCCCCACCCATCTCCCGTAGCCTCAACAGCTACAGGAGATTTTCATTTGTCACAATTCACAAAATCCCACCAATCATCCAAGGGCCAATTGTTGACAAAATATATGGCCTGATATATGATAACCATAGACAAAGTTCTTATCTACCCAAGCAGCAAAAATAGTGCCAGGAGGTTGCTTACACATGCGGAAGCTAAAAGCCCTGCTGATCGCCCTCTGTCTGGTGTTAGCGATCCTGCTCCTAAACATTCCAGATGTAAATTACGGCCACGGTCCAGGGCCTATTCCCGATCCCACTTACAACAACCAATACGAATATAAGGAATCCGAAGCAGAATACGACGACACCGACAGCTAGCACAAAGATTCGGCGCCGTTGTGCGAGCCGTTCTTTAGTTGATGGAATAAACGCAAGGGAGAGGGTCGGTTTGCCGCTATTATTTCTGGGGTTCTGGATCATTCTCAATGGCCGCATAGCGCTTGAGGTCGTACTCCTCGGCATCTTTGTGAGCGCGGCCATGTCCCTCTTTACCTACCGTTTGATCGGCTTCCCCTTCACGGAAGAAAAGAAAGTCTGGGCAAGCTTCGGCCTCCACCTGATCCCTTATTTTCTCTTGCTACTGAAAGGCATCGTCATCGCGAATTTCCAAATGATCCGCATTATCTTGTCCCCCCGCATGGACATTCAACCTCAGATTGTCTACTTCAAATCCCCTGTCAAGTCGGATTTCTCAAAAATCCTGCTGATGTACTCCATCCAGCTTACGCCCGGAACCGTACTCTGCGAATTGGAAGGAGACCGCTTTGGCATCCACGCCATAAGCCCCGCCATGGCAGATGGAATCGACAATACAATTTTTGCGCGCAAACTAAAGCGCATCGAACAGCAAGACAGCGAAGGAGGGCAGTGATGTGTTTGTCTACGCCGATGCCGTCCGCTTGCTCTTGTATTTTGGCACCTTCTATCTTGCCATCACCATGTGCCTCTGCCTCATTCGCGCCGTAAAAGGCCCCAAACTGGCAGATCGGATCATTGCCACCAACATGATAGGCGTAAAAACGATTTTGCTCATCGTGATCATCGGCATCAACATCGACGAGGCCTTTTTGGTAGATGTGGCCCTGGTCTATGCCCTCCTCAGCTTTCTAGCGGTCGTTGTCTTTACTCGTTTTATGCTGCAAGTGAAGCTAAATAAAGCAAAACCACCCACCTTAGCGGATAAACAGAAAGAGGAGTGAACAAATATGGATATCCTTCGCTTTGCCCTCGCCGCCCTATTCCTACTCTCTGGCCTATTTATCCTGGGTGTCGCCACCCTGGGCCTCTTCCGCCTAGATAGCGCCTTAAACCGCCTCCACGCCGCCGCAAAGTGCGACACCTTGGGGGCTCTGCTAGTCCTCATTGGCATGTCTATCATTGTCGGCTGGGGCTTTACGGCCTTGAAGTTCCTGATCCTCATCACCTTCATCTGGCTCACAAACCCCGTGGCTGTTTTCATGATAGGCCGTGCTGAAGTGCTCACAAATCCCCATGTCGAAGACGAATGTGAAGTGACGGAATTATGATACTGCTGGAATACATGCTCCTCACCTTTTTAATCGCCTGTTCCCTGGCCGTCTCCCTGACCCGCAAGGTGATTTCGGCTGTCATCATCTTCATGTCCTACAGCATTGTCATGTCCCTCGTCTGGGTGCTGTTAGAAGCGCCAGACCTAGCCCTCACAGAGGCCGCCATCGGCGCTGGCATCACCAGTGTCCTGTTTTTCCTCGCAATCAGGCGCATCAACGCCATGGAGCGCGGACCCGAGCGAGAAGAGGGGGAATAGCCGTGGCAAACAACAACGGAATGGAAAAAAACGACAAAATAAAGCGCTTTCTAAGCTGGGTCAACGCAGACGAAGGCCTCCCAAATCACGAGGAAGAGTCCTACTCCGAGCACGACCACCACGACGACCACAGCCATCCTCACACCTCAGAAGAGCTAGAAGGCAACGGCGAGTCCACTCAAAAAGCCAACACCGACGAACTCACAGAGGACTACGAGGGCGACGACGAATTTGAATACCCCGACGAAATCGCCTCCGAAGCGGAGCAAGATGCCGAAGATGCCCTCGACTACGCCGATACGCCTCCCGAGCCTACACATCTCATGACCAAAAAGCAAAAGCTCCAAATGAAGCGCTTCCGTGTATTTTATTTGGTATTGTCCGCCATCTTAGCCCTCAACGTCATCGTCGTCTTGCTCATCACCGTGAACCATCTGCCTCCCTTTGGAGCCACCGAAACCCCCGCCGTAAACGAGGTCTATGTCCGATACATAGAGCAAGGCATGGCGGAAACCGGCGCACCCAACATTGTCGCCGCGATTTTATTCTCCTACCGCTCCTTCGACACCTTGGGCGAAGCCCTCGTGCTCTTCACCGCCGCCATGGGCGTCATGTTATTATTGCGGGAAACTAAGGATGAAGCAGGGCAAAAGAAGAAAGGTGACTAACTTGCGAAAAAAGAGCAACGTTTACCGCGACTTACAGGCCTTAAACGACCAGCCCTTTGTCCTCCGGGCGGTGATTGGCCCTCTCACGCCCTTCGTCATGATTTACGGCATCTACATCCTCATGAATGGCCATCTCTCCCCTGGCGGCGGCTTTTCCGGCGGCACCATCCTCGGAACAGGGCTAGTCCTCTGTTCCCTGGCCTATGGTCCCGCCAAAGTCCGCACCTTCTTCACCTTCAAGACCTTTGCCCTCCTCATTTCGGCCTCTCTGGGCTTTTACGCCATCGCCAAAGGCTACTCCTTCATGATGGGTGCCGCTGGTCTCCCCACAGGTATCCCCCTCGGCACACCGGGAAACATTTTGAGCGCCGGGCTGATTCTACCCCTATCCATCAGCGTGGGGATTGTCGTCGCCTGTACCATCTATAGCTTTTACGTACTCTTTTCCGACGGCGAGGTGTAGCGCTTGGGCGGTTTCATTACAAATCACTTTGAAGCGGCTGCCATGATTTTATTTGGCATCGGTTTTGTCACGCTTTTGCTGCAAAAAAACCTCATCAAAAAAATCATCGGACTCAACATCATGGACACCGCCATCTTCCTCTTCCTCGCAGCAAGAGGGTATATCACAGGCAGAAGCGCCCCCATCATCATTGACGGCATCACCCAGATAGAATACTACATAAACCCTCTCCCAAGCGCCCTGGTGCTGACAGGCATTGTTGTCGCGGTGAGCATCACGGCATTTGCGCTGGCCTTGTCTTTGAAGCTGTATAAAAAATACGGCACACTGGATATGGACAAAATTTACTTGCTCGCTGGTGGAGGCAAAGGCTGATATGGGTATCGCGTTTCATTTTCCGCTGATCATCATCTTTCTCCCCATGCTGGGAGCCCTCGCCATGCCCCTTGTCCGAAGTGGGAGTGTAGCGAGAGCCATCACCCTCGCCATCCAGGCCACCCTCATCTGTCTCTCCCTCTGGCTCGCGACAGCGCTGTGGAATGCCCCCATTGCGTATTTTACTTACCAAATGGGCTATTTCCCCGCCCCCTGGGGCAACGAACTCCGGGCAGGCATGTTAGAAGCCCTGCTGGCCACTGCCTTTGCAACTGTCATGCTCTTTTCGATTCTAGGTACGAAATATGACCTAGAGCGAGACATTGACGGCAACAAACAATACCTCTATTACTGCATGGTCGGCCTCCTCTCCACCTCTCTCATGGCGCTGGTATTCACCAACGACCTCTTCACCGCCTATGTCTTCATCGAAGTGAGCACCATCGCCGCCTGCGCCATCGTCGTCGCGAAAGAAACCGGTGAAACCCTCAAGGCCACCATCAAATACCTCTTTCTCAGCGTCATGGGCTCCGGCCTCTTCCTCCTCGCCACCGCCATCCTCCTCTCCATCACTGGGCATCTGCTGATGGAGCCCACCCACGAGGTCATCACAGCCCTCATGGCCTCCGGCGAATACCGCTTCCCTCTCACCATGACAATCCTCCTCTTCATCGTATCTATGGCGGTAAAAAGTGCCCTCTTCCCCTTCCACACCTGGCTCCCCGACGCCCACGCTTCCGCCACCACCTCTTCTTCCGCCATCCTCTCAGGTCTTGTCCTCAAAGGCTATGTGGTGCTGCTCTTAAAACTCCTCTATCGGGTTTACGGCCTCGAGACCATCGCGGCGTTAAACGTATTCCCTGTCCTCTTTGTCCTGGGGATCACGGGCATCATCGCAGGCTCTCTGATGGCCTGCTTCCAAACCAAACTAAAACGGCTCATCGCCTACTCTTCCGTCGGGCAAATCGGGTATATCTTCATGGGCATGGGCCTCGCCACCCAGGGCGGCTTCACCATCGCAAGCTACCATATCATCGCCCACTCTGTTACAAAAAGCATGTTATTTATCGCCGCTGGCGCGCTGATCAATGCCGCGGGGGGCTCTTACCTGATCTCCGACCTGACCGGCGCCGGCAGAAAAAACAAAATCGCCGGCATCGCCTTTACCGTCGGAGCCCTATCTATGGCAGGCATCCCCCTCTTTGCGGGCTTCGTGTCAAAGTTCTACTTGGCCGGTGCCGCCGTCCACGGAGGACACAATATCTGGGTCACCCTGCCTGTGCTGGCCATCAGCGCCTTCCTGAGCGGCGTGTACTTCTTCCCCGTCCTATTCAAAATCTACTCCCGAGAAACCAGCGAAGCAAGTCCCACAAAAGACACCACCCCGGCTCTTGCCATCACCCCAGAAACCGGAGGCTTCTCCCGCAACGTCACCCTCATCTGCCTGATGGCCGCCAATGTCGCCCTAGGTATGCTCTTCGTACCTCTGCTGGAGATGCTAGAAACCGGGTTCTTGTGGTTGGGCTAATGACCAACATATATATTTTGTAGGGACGAGCTGTGTTCGCCCCTACAATTTGAAGGAGATGGTACTATGCTGCCCGTAGCGATCATGATGCTCCTCATTGTCACGGCTGTTGTAATCCTCGTTGCAAAAGCCAAGGACCTCGCAAAAAGACTCGCGATTTTGGCGCATGTCTTGGCCCTCGGACTCTCTGCGGCAATACTTTTTATAACTGCCGACAGAGGGCCCATCACCATGACCATTGGCGCAGAGCCTTGGAATTTTTATGTGCTGGTCACCCAGTTAGACGCCTTCATGGTCTCCCTCTTCATCAGCATCAGCCTCCTCATCCTCTGGGCTTCTCTCACCATGATCGACCACGACGTGGAAGAAAAGCGAATCCCCTTCTATTATGCCCTCATGTGTGCTCTAATTGCCTCCCTTTGCGGCGTTGTGATTTTTGAAAACTTTTTCAACATCTTCCTCATGGTAGAACTCAGTTCCTTTGCCGCCGTTGGCATCGTCATCATCAAAAACAAGCCCGAAAATATGCGGGCGGGCCTCAAATACCTCACCCTGTCGATTCTGGGCTCCAGCTTCATTCT
>Ga0131853_10009491_pt1 | contig 17796 bp, 10 predicted proteins | sample TergutLab28metaG_FD_92764 | JGI IMG/M metagenome (GOLD analysis project Ga0131853, IMG submission 92764) | Labiotermes labralis P1 segment gut microbial communities from Petit-Saut dam, French Guiana - Lab288 P1 (version 2) (version 2) | ecosystem: Host-associated > Arthropoda: Insects >... | reverse complement strand
TAGATGACACTTGCTTTATTATCTACTGCTCAACATGTTTCAGACGTTAATACGTCCATCTTCAGGAGCCTGCGACTACTTGTTGCGTTGTGTAGGCTGACTTGAGGCGTGCTGGTGTTATGTGGCAGATTGGCTGTTGGTGATATGGTATCCGAGTGCAGGTTGAACCACTAGTCGCAAGCTCCTGAAGATGGACGTATTAACGTCTGAAACATGTTGAGCAGTAGATAATAAAGCAAGTGTCATCTAGTTGGTCAACCTTTATTCAAATATCTGTATCTTGTCTGCAGTTATATACCCTCCCAACCAAAGTCCATAATTTATTTTTGTTAAACGTTTAACGAACAGTGAGTTTTGTAGTTGATGGAACTTCATGTATGCCAGTCATTTTTCCTGAGCTTGTTTAATTTTCTACGCAATTCTTCATTGCATAGTTTTTATTTTCTCTGTGTCTCTTTGTCTGGTAAGCAGAGACATCTCTTCATTATTTTATGGCGTTTTAAGAATCTGTATTGACGTAGTCATAGAGTGAAATATCTTCCCAGGTCCGGGTTTTGAAGCTTGTGCAAACTATCATATGTACTTCTCCTACGGTGTGGAGAAATTGTCGTGCGCTTGGCACCATGTTGCCTGGCTCGTGCCCTAGAATGAAGCTGTTGGCATGTGATGGCCCAGAAACACTTGTCTGAGATACGGATGTCTAGTATAGTGACTTCGGTGGTTCGATGAACGGCTTCCAGTGTGTCTGTTTACATAAACGAGCGTTCTATGGGCGAGTGGTGTGTTTTCCCTCTTCTAGACGCGTTCGCAAAATGGCGAAAAATCGACTACTCGCGTCGTCGGGTCTCTCCGTCCGTCCGCATGGAACAACTGGACTTCCATTGGACAGATTCTTATTAAATTTGAGTATTTTTCGAAAGTCTGTTGACCAAATTCAACTTGGATTAAAATATGTCAGTAGTAATGGGTACTTTTACATGAAAACCATAGTACAGTCATGATAATACCATTGCATTCTTCTTAGAATGAGAAATGTTTCAGACAAAAGTTGTAGATGAAATCGAAACACGCATTTTGTGTACAATAGTTTTGTTCCCGAATATTGTGCCGTTTATGAGATAATGTCGAAAAACACGGTACAGCCGGAAAGGCCACATATGACAATATAATACTGCGCATGCGCCTTGCGTGCTGGATCACTAGGGCTACAGACACATTCAGTCTCTAATACGTATTGCTTTTCCACTGCAACAGTGGTTTCGCGAACGCTCCTCCGTGTTACGTTATACGTACATGGCCGGTCTTGCTTCTTCCGCCCCCCCTTCCCCCATCCCCGGCCAGTAACTGACATCAGCCGTCCGAGAGAAATCTTTCTGAACCGCACAACGGAAACTTGTAAGACCATGTACAGCCAGAAATTGATATTTACAAACAATGGCATCTACGCAGTTCTTTTTTGACATTTTAAGGTAGAGTCCAGTTCTTGTTTGATGTCTATATTCGGGTTTTCCAGGATATCTCCTTGTAACTTCAGAAGTTCTAACAGAATAAAACAAGAATTTTGAGCATCCTATCAGTCCAAATCCCAGAAAGATTTGCCTTGTGATGCTTCTGTCCCTTGAGCTTAGGTCTGCATATCCTTTGAGAAGAGCGGATATTTCTGAATTCTCGGTCTCGTGCAGTCTTTTTGTACTTCACTGTACATTATTATGGCCCCTACAAAGTAATATATTCTACGGTGTGTAATTTTCGAAAATGTGTTAACAAGATGTCGAATGTTACTACTGCAGTACTGATTCACACTAATACGTGTTGATAAGTGGTATGTCCATACGAGCATGGAATGACCGGGGTACAAGTTACGAGTGTCAACTTTCGTAACGAACAGTGGTGACATATCAGCATGGAATTATTTTATTACATACATTCTTTAAATTTCTCACAGAATTGAAATACGTGTAACTATAATGTGAACACACCTTCGGGTAATCATATCAAGAAGAATGAGATGGGCGGAGCGGGTGGCACGTATGCGAGACAGGAGAGGTTTATAAAGGGCTTTGGTGGGGAGACCAACGGCAAGTGTACCACTTGGAAGACCTAGGCGTAGATGGGAGGATAATGTTAAAATGGGTCTTCCAGGAGAGGCATGGAGAGGTATGGACCGGGATGATCTGGCTTAGGATAGAGACAAGTGGCGGGCGCTTGTGAATACGGTAATGAGGATCTGTCAGCTTTTCTGGAAGGACCTTTCTCCGTGGTATTAGTTGGTTAGTTAGTTATTATGTCAACACATACTGTCTGAGGAACATTCGTATATTTTACTGATTTAAAGTGTGTCGTCTAAGGCTTAGGTTCAGAGCGCGTTTTCGTAATACCGATTTTTTCCGTAATTTTCTCTTTCTCTTTCTCTCTCTCTCTCTCTCTGTCTTTCTCTCTGTGTCTGACTGCAGTTTTTTGATCGCCATCGTGCTTTAGACAACTTTCGGTTTAACGCGTGAAATGCCTCCATTCGCTGCTTCATCTCTTCAGAAAGCCTTTCGTAAAATTATGCACAGGCAGCGTTTCTTCAACATCAAGGAACTTGGAAATGGTCATTGAATGACAGGCCTTAGCTGAAGTGATTAACGTGTGACGGGCGACACACCCACATGAAATGAGTACGTACAGCATTATATAAACGACTTCATAATCCATTTAAAAATATATTAACCTCTGTACGCTTTATTAAATAACGTACCGAGTTGTATGAAAATGTCACAATCCCTTAGGCTGTGGCCAAAAATACAGTAAGCTTAAAAAATGAAAGGGGCTTGGATTACACAACTGACTGTATATTATTCATGTGCATTGTGGTGTAACCCTAATAACGTCTTCATAAATACAAGACGTTCTGCAAAATTCTGGTAAAGCTTTTGGAGATAACAAGAAGACAGGCGCTTGACATATAACGTAACTGTGAGGCGCATTCGTGCAGCCAATCGAAAAGCAATACGTATTAGAGATTGAGTGCGTGCATGTAGCCTTAGGTATCCAGCACGCAAAGCGCATGCGCCGTGTTGTGTTGTCATCTGTGGCCTGTCCGGCTCTACAGTATTTTCCCACATTATCTCATAAACGTCACGATTTTCGAAAAAGGCTATTGAACGTAAAATGCATATTTTGATTTTCTTTACAACTGTTGTCCGAAACATTTCTCAGTCTGAGAAAAATTCAGCGAGATAGGATCATAATTTCACATTGATCTTCATGTAAAGTCCGTTATTATTGTCAGATGTTAACGAAACTTGAATTTGCTCGACAGACTTACGAAGAAAATTACTCAAATATCAAATTTCATGAAAATCCGTCCAGTGGGAGCCTAGTTGTTCTGTGCGGACAGACGGATAGACAGACATGACGAAGCTAATAGCCTCTTTTCACAATTTTGCAAATGCGCCTAAAAATTGGTACAAAAAAGGTGTTCATAGTTAGAATAAAATTTATAGTTGCTTTTACTTTATTCTCTGGACACAGTCATAAAAATAACAGACATTTACGATAGAACTGCAGTAACATGTAATGTGATAAGTTGAGAATAATAATCCGTATTTAAGGAATGAGGTGGAGAAACTGAGTTTAATCAGGCTCCGGTAACAAACCCTTCCTTTATTTTCTCGGGGATTTTAATGTCTGTCCCCAATCCCGAAAGTAGTTCGAGTTAATACCTTATACATATGCACCGCTTCTTAAACGCCAAAATTATGTACGTCCTTAAGCGCCTCTTTAAATAATTCACCCAAATATTAACATTTATGCATTAAAAGAAACATGTATTAGCAACACGATGTTCAAGAGCAGAATGTAAATATTTTGGGTTTCATTCGGGCTAGAATAAAGGAAAGTCGGTCTTCGGTCTGATAATGGTAACACGTTTTGAAGCTGAACTTTGTGATGGGGTTGAGTGCTCCTAGGGCCGGGCCACATAAGACTAAACCTTCGGCCCATGCAGAAATGCGACATGTTCCCTTCAGTATTTCGGGAAGTTCTGAGTTCCAGTTAACATTTTCCTTTTACTGTTGTGCAAATTCCGTTGAAGGAAAAAATTTGGATTTCATAATTTATACTGTTGCAGTTTCAGTTAATAATGTATATTTTATTACGTTAAGTATATTTTCCCCCATAAATTTTCACGTTAACGCATTCCGTTATTTTACTCACCATTTTATTTTAGTTCGCGTGATATAGTAGGAGCTAGTATTTGTGTCATTAAGCAAGCTCTACATCATCGTGCACTGTATTTACCCATGCTTTATCACAGCGTCTCTTGTTTTTGAGGGTATCGAAGCAGATGTTCCGTTTTTAGAATTCAGCATAAATGTTTACGTTTTATTCCTTTTTGTTAATTTAATCTTAGGTTTCTCCCGATTTGTTAGGTTCTTTATTATTCTAAGTTACAACACCAGAAATTTCTTGATCAGCCAAGGTACTTTTAAGCTTCTCGATGAGGACTGCTCCATGGAGATATTTTATTGATTGTTGTGGGAAGGACTGAAATATGAATTGCCTTGGGGTTTCAGTTAAACGATTTTTGTAGGTAACATGGAGTGTGTACGTAGGGTTACCGAAATACTTACATACCTAGCCCTGTCTGCTGAATGTTTTGTAGCTCATTGTAGTGACGACTGTGTGTGAGGATGCACGCGGAAGAATAAATCTGTAGCCTCCCTCTTTGATGTTTGATGTGACGGCTTTCAGTTACTTAAAAGATGCAGCTGGCGGTCTGCACAGACTTGTTTGAGAGATGTTACTGGAGGAATGTTAGTGCGTTGTTTGTGATGGTCCAACCGCTATTTTTTAATGTAAGGCAGACACTTGCCATCCTCGGAGAACTGTCCTAGGTTTTATAAAAGATTAGCGTCAGTTTATACTGGTTACAAGGTACACAAAATGTCGTGCTAGAGCTTCGCATGAAGTTCTGATCTGCATGGGACAATAATGCGAGAACGAGTGAAGACTACGGAGTATAATAGTAAGTTTCCAGAGCTGTACTGAAGTCATCCTTATCTGTATCCCTGTACCAATCAACTACTGCACTTACTGGCTGCATTGCCCTATTCCAGTGGGCAAAGTTTTCTGAGCGCCTATCCCCACACCAGAATTACTAAAGGGTTTATAAAGTCAGTTTACCCCTAAGGCAAGGGGCGCCTCGGCTATTGTCCCGCCAGAAACCGTCAGGGTAGCTGGAGCACCTCACCTGCCTTACAGATCCCGAACTACGATAATGAAAAATCAAGTATTTCCCTTTCTCTAATTATATAAACGGGGTTAGTCGTCGTTGTATCAGTGTATACTTCGTCGTTGAGGGCACTGTCCCAGTCTGGAACTCGGACCTTGAGCATATACGAGTATTATTATAAACTGACTGCCTCATAAGGGCTTCTGAATTATGTCCATTGTGGTCTTTACCAGCGGAACTGGTTTAAGAATGCGTGAGCTGCCAAAACTACTATCCATTGGTAGAACCAAAAGACCTCACGTAGTTAATTGAAAATGCTAAGATATTTTGGCGCTGTTCCCTGCGGAAACACTTACCAAATTACTTTATGCTGACAAAGTGAAGGAAGAGAAATCATACATAATTCCACGTGTTAAATTATAATACCGACTACCATTTGGTACACAACAACAGCCTTCGCCATTTCTGTCCCGGAAATGTACAGAGGATTGTTTTGAAGAGAGCAGAGTGAAGTAAGCAATATTGCTTCATTTAGCTTATGGTGAGAATGAACTGACCGCAAATACGGCACCTCCGAACACTTAATTGCACTACGTATTTGCAGTCAGACTAATGTATACGGATGTGCTGGACGTATTTAGGCCGCGAACTAATCTGAATGTAATGATGTAAATTAATTTTCGACACAAACTTAGTAGATTCATTTTATACCTAATGGTGCAGAGATTTTGCTAGTAGCTAGCCAATTTCTTGCAGTATTCGGCGTCGATTCATGTCTTCTTCCATTTCATTTTTCTCTTAGTATGTTCTGAATATTCTCTTCCCAGATTAGTTTGGATCTCCCTGCTGCCCGTTTTGCTTGATACTGCCCAAAGTTAACTTTCGCTTTTCATTCTACATCGTCTCCATATTCGAACCGCCAGAACTGTGAATTATCTATTATTGCATTTAGTACTTTAATATGTAAACTAGTTTATATTTTTTGTTAAAGAGTATAACTATATCTGTTCTTCTCCACTGTGGTTTCATGGCAGGTTGTAGGTTGAACTTCGGCTTTTACTTCTTATTTTTACTTTAATAATTTCATTAAAGTGGACAGCACTTCTGGCTGACATTCAGCACCGGGTTCAAATCTCTTACGGAAGACCTACTATCCAACCTGAAGATTTTTGTGATTTTATTCGTCAAATGTGATTCCGAGGTTGAGAATGAGTGGATTTGTATCTCCACTTTCCCTATACGCGTTCATTGCGTATGCAGGGACAACTTTACCTATACCCTTGCTTATTGCCTCCACATAATGTGGAATTCCTTACTATTACTCACTAACCTTTCTACCATTATCCACAACGTTCTAATAACTAGTGTTAGTTTATTTAATTTTTGCGAAGAAAATAATGATAATAATAATAATCTAGTTACCGAGTTCAAACCATCCTTTTCTTGGGACTGCTTTCCGATTAACCCCGGGGTATGAACTACTGACAACTTCGTTAAATTAGCTGTAGCAATAAATGCATAAATCAATAGTTAAAATGCTTTCTTTAATCATATATCTACTTCTTTCGTATATCTACTTCTTTCATTTGCCTGTAACAGGTTCCAACATGAATAATGCATGCATGCAGCGTGATGCCAGCGATTTAGCACTGAATGCCTAATACAGAAACGGTCGTTAGCTCTCAGATTTATACAACCTAACTGGTAGTGTCAGGTCACAGGCGATGTGACTTCGCGATGAGCTCTTCACAGGCGGCACACGACCGCTCAGGTAACGCGCGGAATTTCAATGCCGTCATCGGTTGTGTCACATGTCCACAGTACTCCGTCAGCTGTGTTCCTGTTACAGTTCTGCGTTATGTCGAACAGCAAAATGGGCGTGACTTTGTCCTTACTGCCGCCTCTCGAAAACGGTTCTCTTTGTTCAATCAGTGTTACGCATTACTGACACTTTTTTATGACAGCTTCAGTTCACGTGACCGTCAAGTTAAACTGGACAGGTGGGACTTTCGTAACGAGTTTCCATTTTGTCCGTAAAGGTGGGAACACTAGCACATTCTCTTGCAATGTAATGTGTAACGCAATAATACTGTGGTTCGGTATTTACGAGGTTCAGGTGTGTAAGACCTCGCGAATTCTAAGGAACAGGTCTTACTGTACCAACTTTTTTTCAAGTTTCGTAAACAAACAGGCAGTAGCATGGATCGAGCGTGACGTGAAGCGATCAGGGAATGGACGATATAGTTATGCATGGAGTCTGCTTGCTGGTATTTTTGTGTGACCTTGACATTAAATAAATGTCTAATAGCCGCATACATACAGAAGGCTTGAGAGAATTCTGTGGTGTAAACTTTCTGGCTGTCGTCTGTAGCTTGTCAAGATTCAGCTGAGAATGTCGGCACATAAATTTACAAAATCAGTTCCACTCCGCTTTTTTTGGGACGGGGGTCTTTACCAGAAAATAGGTGCGAAATGCCGTTCTTAATTGCTAGTTGAAATTTTCACCCGGATGCCCTTCTCGGTAGTAAGGACAAGAGTGTTTTTCCATACAAACAAGAAACCGGTGCATTTTCGGGGGCTTAAAATAAGACGCGGTTCCTACCAGTTCGAGTATTATTTCAGTACTTTTTACACTCCACATAACCTAATGATGTTCTTCCTATGAGCCATTAGTGTCCGCATTTTGTCTTTCGTACACATGTTATAGCTCTTTACGTCCATCTGTAACCATGAATTCGACTTTGTTGAAAAGAGATGTAAAAGATTTTGATTGGCTATTTAATCGCTGAGAACGAAATATGGACAACACTTGTCGGACGAATTTAGGCGGATATATAATTTTCTGGAGATTCTGAGTTGTGTAGGGTGTCCTCAGGATGGATAACCAGTCATTCGCTGAGTGAGTTTGGTGGTAGTTAACCTCAGGGCCTCCAAACATGTCCGTTTTCTTTAGGGGTGTGCTCCCTTAGCCGAAAGTCTCGGTTTTGAGGCCTGGAGACGGAACGGGCCAAATGGCCCAACCCTGGATGTTTATGATGATGATGATGATATAATTTTCTGTGCCTTTACTGTGAAAATGACACTGATTATTACACATCGACAAGCGTACGGACGAAGCTGCAGTTCGGTACGTAGTTCTGCAGTCTTAGAAGTTGGAGAAATTAGTGAGAAACGTACCTTTTGGATTCAAAAGGTTATTAAGTAGAATGTTGCCAGGTATTTCAAGACGAGACGCTGTTGTAAAGCACTCCACAACCACCTGTTACTCTCCCCTTCAGTCAAGGTTGACTGATACACAAGGTGGCACCATTGAAGGTACGGGTTGCGTTACTCCGTAGCAACGGCGAGTGAAATTGGGCGTGCGTGCGAGAGGAGGCACGCTTCCCGTGTAGTTGCCGCTTGCGAGATATCTGTTGCTGAAGTACGGGGAAAACAGCGTGTGTTGTGTGAAAAACGGAAAGGCACATTTCAGATGCTCACGTATTTCGTGTTATTCTTGAAATTAATTACGGCTCTTTAACATCATCTAGGGACAAAAACAGCGAATGCTTGGAGGGTAACGGGCTAACAGGTGCATCAAAGGAATGCGATTTTACCCAACAACAAGAAACTTAGCGAGACAACCGCACCGACCCTCCTCGCTCTAAGCTAGGAGATAGCTTATAGAACAGACCTGCTCAACCGTGCGTGATTTCAGGCTTCCGCCGCAAAGCAGTTGAGAACCGCGCTGTTCTGACATTACGTAGCGTATATTGAAGATGGGACCCATCGGTTGTCCCGAAACGTCGGTAAGGAATTACTACTACTCGCTGCGTAATACCCCAGAAGAGCGCAGTTCTCATCTTCTCAACCCTATATGTGGTACGGTGAAACGTTGGCAAATTTTGTTCAGTATTCGGACGACATAACATTCAATGCACAGAATGAAAAATGAATCAGTGGCTATACGCATAATTAAATGTGGAATTTTGCGTATTTATTTGTTTGTACAGCGCGTGCAATAAAAAATATACTGATAATGGGTAGAAAAATTTATGAAAAATGCAGTACACAACAGAAGCTACGGCGCCACTATTTTAGCACATTTTTAAGAGTGAATTAACAAACAGCCCATGGGTTCTCAAAATTGCTTCAACTTTCTAGCTCTGCTTTGCCTGGAACAGGGTCACAAAACGAACACTCATGTCAAATGTCATTCTGAGGGCAACATGTTACCTCTGTCTACCGGTTGAGTGGGTCTGGCTTAGAGAGGGGCGGGTGTTGTGTAGGTGCCTGGGTAAATATCTTGTTGGTTAGTCACGTTTCTGCCATGCACCTGTAATCCTCCATGCAACATGCTTGCAGTGCACCCATACCCCTACTCTCCGCGAACATTTCTTAATTTCTTATTACTACTACTGCTACTATTACTTCCACCACCAACATCACCATCACTACTAATACCACCACCTTCCATTTTCATTTTTATTCTACTTCTTCCACATTAAAATTAGCCATAACTCAAAGACAAAGTGTCAAAGGGTCCATGTTTAAACCAACTGTTTTCTTATTTCGTTGTCTTTATATATAGAACACACTTCTACAGTGACGTCGCGTGTTTTAGAAACACTATATAGGGAATTATATTGATATGTATTACTGATAATGCGAGTAGTCACCTGCCTGCGTTATTGCCCTATAACAATACATAAGCGAGAAGTGTTCCTGGGTGAAAGTAGCGGATCTCGTGTTGTCCACAATGTTGTGTGTGCTTGTGATTGTAGAGGGCTCCACATGGCCGATTTCACATCGTCACAGCCACATGACTCCTGAATGGTAAATTGTTAAACGGAAATGAGGCATCCCAATAAATAATATAATTTTTATACTTTACAAAGACACACAACACCGAAACGTAGAGGATCACTTCGCTTATGCAACTGGAATAATGAAACTTTTGAAAATAGTATAATTTATTCTGTCTCTCTCTGTCCTACCGGAATAGGTGTGGAATAATAGCTTCCGTAAACATTACTAGCATTGTGGCATTCAAAAGAACTATAGTGCGTGCTGCGTTTATGGCTAACAAACTAATTAGTCTACATTGAAATACAGGTAGACCTGAACATATGCGCTGTCATGAAACCGTGACCTGGAAGAAAGTCATCGCTGAAGTTATTACATGATTTGGAAATACTTACAGTGCCAGCAAACAACAAAAGAAACTTATGGAATTTATGTTAATAATGAAATTAGAAGAATTCATTCCGCAAATGTCTTTGTCATGCAGTTCAGAAATACGGTGGACAGTGCCTGTTAATATTAAAAATTTTAGGTATGAATTTTTATTGCTTTACGTATGCAAGTCTTGAGGTTGTCACATCGGTGTGTTTAACGACTCCCTTCTTCTGAGTTATGACGCCGCGTCATTTGGTAATCGGTTGCCGAGCTTTCGAAACGTCGGGAGCGAATTACCCAGTGACACGTTGCAATGTCCCAGAAGAATGCAGGCCGTATATGTAATTTACAGTTTTGTGTGAAAGATGTGTTAACATGGGTCTAAATTTTTTGTGAAATTCGGTATAAAAGTTTGTAATTGGGCACTGCCTGTAGATAGATGCGTTAGGTAACTTACAGTGAATAATTTGAACAGTTATCAGTACAAAGCAAGATGTGTGTGGTGTACATAATGCGTATATTCTTCACGCCTGTTTTGTATTTAATGTTTGGGTATGGTTTGTTAACCGAATCAAATAGTACAAACAAATAGCATTATCTTTGTTTCTGATACCGATATATTCAATGGGCGTTCTCTCTCGGTTAATATGACTAACTAGTATCTTATACTTTTACTTCATAAGTCTTTGAACTGTCTAAACCTTTGATCTTACTGTAAATATAACCTTTAAGTGTGCTGTGTATATTAGATGCTGTTAATTTTATATATTTTGTGCTAGTTCTAAATCGAATTATCATTACTGATTTTCAGCTTTTGTGGGCAGAGTTATAGCTATAGTTAGTCACCGAATTAGATTTTGAACCATATTTTAAGGCAGAAACACGTTTCACATGAGTTAAGGTTTTAATTATTTAGATAAAATGAGCTTTAGTTTAAGCTGTATGTCTATTTTTGTCAGTCTGTAGTGACTTAAATATCTTGAGAAGGCAAATTGCCACACTTTGCCTGTTTTGATGATTAGTTTAATATTGTGAGGTATGCTAATTAGTTAAGTTTTCTCTCGTTTGGGTTGTATGTGTATGTTTCATATGTGCCCTGTTTATTGCCCTTTATTATTTATGTGTGTATGATGTTCTGTTTCTGTAATGGACCATCTGGCTGTTGACTCGGCACGTTAATAAAAGTTAATTGAATTGAGTAGTTTTTCTTTTGACTTATGAAATATTTCAACGAATTAGAAAACACAAGGGGAAGCAATAGTGGGTGTACATAAATGCCAGTTGTGAAGAAGCGTGTTTTATTTGGACGGGAGAACAGTGTTTGAGTTTCAAGTGGTTGATAACAAAGTGGTCGGGAAAATATTTGGACCTAAGATTGGAGAAGTAGGCTGAGGTGTTCAGTTGCGTTGTCACATAACGAGAAACTTATAATAATAATAATAATTATTATTATTATTTATATGGAACACCTGGTGTCGTAAAGGGTGGTGAAGTGCTGAAGACTGTGCTCAGTAGACAAGGCATGTTTAGCTTGGATGGCTGAGGTCATCAATTTTGGTGAGGATACCTTTGGACTGTGTTGCTTGGAAGGCCAACGAGTAGATTGGAGGATAATATTAATATTGATCTGTAATTAGGAATGTACCATTATAGTACACAAAATCGATGTCAAAGTTTTCGACATGTTTCTGTCGTAGGATCATTTAGGCAAAACTTATTAAAACACATTTATTGCAACATTACCGCAGCTTTTACCACACGACAAATAAAAATACAGTACAATATTGCATATGTGACAATGTTTTGTACCAGGATATACGGTATTATCTTAGAAAAAATAAGTTAAAATTTATTCACATCTTATAAAATGTGGTTCTTTTGCATTCTTTAGTACATTTGCTTAAGAAGTTTTATTGTTTACGTAATATTATTTTCCAGTTAATTGTTGTGTCTCGATATTCATTATTAATACATTTTATCGTGTGTTACGTACTTTACAGTATTGATCATATATTATTCAGAGCTCTAAAAACCGTAGTTCCTGCTGGCCTTTATTTAATAGACGTCGGAATTATGCCGTATGATGTAACAAATGTAACCTTATTGATACTCTTTTTTTGTTTTATTCTGAGGTCGTTAAGCTGAATTACATATATGTTACACAAGGTTTAGTGCTGAATGACAATTTATTTTGTCGAAGTTAAGCAGGAACTACATGTTCCTTTGTGTATCTAGCCCATTTCAGTGGTCACTTCATGGACCGGTTTGCATGGCGGCAGGCACCGCAACTGTCGCCGCTGTTCCAATTTGCCGTGAGTCGGAGTTCACGCGTTATATTTCAGTGTGTTGCAGTTATTATAATTTTGCACACAACATTTAAAAAAAAAGTGTGGAAAAGTCATTAATGTTACTGCAACATGTTTTGGCCCATTTTACAGTGCCATATTTAGGGAGTGTTGTTTTAAAACCGTGTAGTTTAATCTGTGGCTTTCTTTAACCTTTTGACGCCTAATGTCAACTATAGTGGTCGTACCGCATCGCTAATCTCTAAAGTTGCATTTTATATATTTATTCAACAAATATATGTACTGAATATTTTAAACACGGTATATACTCTCCGTTTCTTTCTCTTAAAAATGCGGTTTGTTTCATAATTCTAACATATTTGGTTCCTGTATTATTCACATTTTATATACAGGATGTGTTAAAATTAAAAAAAATTCCGGTGCCAAAAGGTTAATAAGCCTTTCAGGGCTAGCCACTCTTCATGGCGTTAAAATATATACATTCATATGAAGTGATTAGTTTTATTTTCTCGTTTTTTATATCTCTTTTTTTTATAAGTTTAGATCTTTTTATATCTTGTTTGTCTTTGACCTGGGATAAATGCCAAATAAAATATAAAGTGTTCTAAACCAAAGGTTTGTAGTTTATACTTCGGACGTGCGTTTTGCGACATATTTAGGTACCTCGCCAGGCACGTCATTGCGTTTTGACATAGGCCAGTAGAATGTTTCCAGAGCGACAGTTCTTCCGCTCCACATGGTTGGCATAGCTTCTATACCAGATCACGAAAGCGTAACCCGGCGCTCGCATTTCGTACCTCGCACCATGCGCGTGTATTCTAGACTCTCGATCATGATTACGATAAGAAGGACTTCTTCCTGCTGTATTTTCACACAAAGGAATTTGTTCAGTAATGACTGACTGAACGACTTTGCCAACAGCTCTACTGCTTAGCGTAGAATGGTAGGTTCATCAGTGAGTAATGGAGTGACAGGGCGTGGAACGTAGCGATCATGGCCTGTTTGTGGTGCTGCCCCAGCATTTGCCTGGGTGGACTGAGGAAAATCAGGAACGTCTCAGGATAGTCTGTGTACCAGACGAGATTCGAAGAGAGCTCCTCCCGAATATAAGTCAGAATTGCTGTCGGTGGAACTAAGTCACTCCGTGATTCCGGCCTTCAAATTTTTAATCTGCATCACTGATGATAACATTTCATGCAGATCTGATTGATACATCGGTCGAAGCGCACTGCGCCACGATGGCGTAACTGGTTTGCAAACTGCGCTTTTGGGCTTGTGTCGTAAATAATTTGCGACGTTTTGTCCGAGTATGAACGCTGTTTGCGAAGATTAAGTGCCTAAAGTTATAATTATTTAAGGCAGGTAATTAACAAGAAACTTGCGCGCAAGAACGTTCCTTAGACTAACAGAATTACTGGCAACTTCGTATTCCTTGTGTGAAGCTTGACCCCCCCCCCAGGGTTTCCTTTTCCATTTACCGTATGTGAAAGGTATTTGAGATGGAGTATGTTCCACGCCATTGCCCTGGTTACAAATCGGTTTGCGCGTTAGGTACAAGGTTGATATTAACCTGGCATTAGTGAAGCGTAAATTTTTAGCGTCGTGTGTTTTAAAGCCCTGATAAACAGGAAGATTGACAGGATATGTAACACGCATGGGAATATCGGAGATTGACAGTCCTAAAAGTTTATAATTATAAAGTTAGAGATCCCTTTGTGTTTTCGTATCATTAAAGGAGTAAGAACCTTTAATACAACCATATTTTAGTATTTATTACAACACGTTTCGACCTTAAAGAGTTATCATCGAGATAAATACTCATTAAAACACTACAAAAGGCTATACAATTGCTTCTACCACACTGAGATCTCAGTGTTTTACAATAACAATTATAAAAAACTACATTGTTACAGTCGTTATTACAAAAACCGTGATCTCAGTTTGGTACAAGCAGTTGTATAGCCTTTTATGGTGTTTTAATATGTATTTAACCTGGTAATGATCCTTTGGGGTCGAAACATGTTGTGATAAATACTACAAATAAAGTTATGTTAACGGTTTTTACTCTAAACTATAAACTTGGACTCTGAGGACCCAAAGACCATAACCCGGCGCAGGTAACGGATAATATAAAGAAGGGTTTTAGAGAAATGGGGTGGTTAGATTGTGAGGTGGGTTTGTCTGGTTCAGAACAGGAACCCGTTAACGCGGCAGTGAACCCTAGGACGTCATGAATACGGGAATTTTTTTCGACCAGTTTAACAACTGTGAGCTTTTCAGGGTGGTCTGTCTTGGTACGGGTTAATTATGCAACAAGTCGGACCTATTGACTTCACTAATTGTGACAGCGCTCTTATACCGGACAGTGGTTTGCAAGTCTTAAGTTTCTGACAGCTGTCTGATTTTGGCCCGGGGAGTTGCACAGCGATAGGTATGTGGGGTGGGGGGGGGAATTATTTATATTGGATATCCTAGTATTTTTCATCTCCACACCAGACAGCTTAATCATGCAGGGCGGAATGGATTTTCAGATAGAGAGAGGGTTATCGTTCTTTCGTCGTCGTCGTCGTCGTCGTCATCATCATCATCCTCATCTCGACTATATATTCGTCCTTGATCAGGACCAGATTGCTGGGATCGCTTCACTAGATCACAACCGATAAGTGACTTCTGCGTCATTTTCTCTCGAAGTATGGACCTTATGTCACTAGAGGCCACAAGTTCTTCTTACTTTTTAATTAACTGCTGTCAGCCATATAAATGTGGCTTTTGGGTAAACGTCGGAGTTGAGAATGAGTCTCCTGGTTTAATGGTTACAGGGTTTCCATGGAAAACAAACGGCAGTTTGAGTTACGATAACACCACTAGTTGGCAACAGTCCGAAGGAGAATATTTAACGTGTGGTTTGGTCTCTGCCCAATAGTTTGCATTCACTATTGGTTTGTGTGTGAAGTCACGCACGTGTTGATTTTAGCATGTGAATATTGTGTTAGGCCCGTCGTATAACGGACCCATTTCAGGAGCTCTTTTCTGAGGTCATTTTCTGTCAAAAATGGCATGTAAACGTGGGTCAGATTCTCAAGGTTACGAATTTATTGCTATCTGAATGGTCTAAAAATAATGGGCAGTAAAGTAAATTACATAAACCTTTTATTGCTGACTTTACAATAAGTCTTAGTGGCCAGCATCAGCCCATGCCGTGAATCAAGTGTGCATAGCAGGATTACATCCACAAAGTCCCCGTCATTTTTCAAGACAACATACATCGCGAGTCTTACACAACTTGCGTTCCTCATACCTGAGTCACATGAATGCAGCTGCTACGTAAGCAGACGAATACTGGCACCACTACCGCTCTGATTCCAGAAACACACTGATGTACGCGCCTACGGCTTCGCGCACTCTCGTGACTTGTGATTTCGGCCTGGCTCGCTAACGTTACTTACGCCTGAAGCTCGATACTGTATGGAATTAATTCTGCTATAGCTCGCATCTGTTCGTTATAATTTTCCGTTAGACGTGTTGCAACATCCAAAATGGGACGGAGCAGCGCTTTTTGTGTTTATACGCTTTGTTGTTAGGTCTATACCAGATTGTTCGTGTGTCCCCAAAGACAAATGTATAGGGAGTTGTGGTCTGGAGATGTGAGTGGCCCAATCTTTGGACCACCTCGACCATTAAAGTGATGACTGGTATACGTTTTCACTGCACGGTAAAAATTTGCAAGAGCTTCATTTCCTCCCAGTACAGACGCTGTCGTGTTTCCAAAAGTATATGTAATAGATGCGACAGTTCTGCAAAAATTGTAGATGTCACCTATTTGACGAATGAAACAGACAAAAAGACCAGTTAGCTGATTGTGGCGAATACCATACAATACATTTAGACGCAATTAATGTTCATAATTACTGTCCACGGGGAGGGGACCGCGGTAGCACAGTGGTTAAGATGCTGTGCTACAAATCGGAAGATCGCTGGTTCCATCCCAGTGGATTTTTCATTGACATAAGTTCCTTCCGATCGCACAATGGCCCTGGGGTCGACTCAGCCTCTAACAGAAATGAGTACCAGGAGTATTTCCTGGGGGTAAAGGCGGCCGGTGCGTAAGGCTGACAACCTACCACCATCCTGTGCCGTCACGAAATCTGGGACCCTTAACTTCCTGAAACCCTCTGGGCCACTCCAGGCCTGTAATGGGACTGCTTAAAAATTACTGTCCACGGTGCATCGAGGATTCATGTCTGATCACAAATAACGTGAGTTGCGAGAATTACTGAGCCTCGTCGCAGAACGAAATGTCTCGATGCAGTTGTCGGTCGGCATTCAGCCAGTTACAGGGTCTCAACCGTTAGTCATGGTCAGTAGGCCCGATATTCTGAACACGCTGTACACGCTTATGTATTAGGCCTGTGGGTACTTGCCTTGGGTGCCATTTGCCGTACCGTCTTTTGAGGAACGTAATGACACTGTTGACAGCCTTTAGCGCAGCAAGACAGGAACGACTCTATATTATCTGGATGAAGTTTTTTTTTGTCCCAGCCACATCTCTTCAATCTAAAATTCGTCGATTTCACGTTCGTCCTTGCTGTTATGCAGCGGTAGCGGCATACGTATTACATGCAGCCAACTAAGTTGTGTTTTGACTGATGATTTATTCTTTTTTTATACGTATTACGGTTGCAAAACTCTTATACAGACATCATATTGTCATATTCGGCATTTTAATACGTACAAGACATCCTTAAGACATGCGTTATTGCAAACATCTATAGTTGCATACCGCTTGAAGATATGACATATGTTGGTGTGACATTTCTGACTGAACTGCGACTGTTGAAATAGTAAGTCGTGAACCACTGTGTACACTAAGCATTGTGTTCGATGGCAGTAGAGCTAAGGTTGGTTGTTGTGTATGACGGCTGTTGTCGAAATGGAATTCATATGCCATCAGTCAATATAAATGGTCGGTTTGTTGTGTAATTAGTATATATTTCCTGTTGGACAGGGACGTATTTGGGGGGGGGGGGGGGGGTGGGGGGGCCGCCCCGGGGGGGCAGGGGGGGTGTTTTTATTTGGAAAGGTTTTTTTTTTCACCCTATAATGGGTTTATATTTT
>Ga0131853_10009490_pt1 | contig 17797 bp, 12 predicted proteins | sample TergutLab28metaG_FD_92764 | JGI IMG/M metagenome (GOLD analysis project Ga0131853, IMG submission 92764) | Labiotermes labralis P1 segment gut microbial communities from Petit-Saut dam, French Guiana - Lab288 P1 (version 2) (version 2) | ecosystem: Host-associated > Arthropoda: Insects >... | reverse complement strand
CCCGACGCTTGTTTTGAATCGCTCTTCTTAACTTTTTCAATGTTTCACAATATCTCTCAGAGTTTATTGTTGAACCACGTTTGAGGAAATCCACCAGAAGCACACCCTCCCTGTCCCAAAAAAGTCGCCATGATCTTTCTTGCTGACAAAGTTTGCAAACATTTCCTTTGTCTTTTGGGAAAACTTGTGTGTCCCAACTCCATAGACTGTTTTTTGGTCTCACAAGTCACATGTTTTACCCAAGTCTCGTCCCCAGTTACGACACAATCGAGAAGTGAGTCACCATCTTTCTCGTAGGCCTCGAGAAATGTCAATGATGCTGCCACGCGCTGTTTTTTGTGGTCTTCTGACAAGAGTTTCGGTACCCATCTGGCACAAAATTTATGGTAGCCTAGCTTTTCCATCACAATCTCATGCAACAAACTTCGTGAAATTTGAGGAAACTCAAGCGAGAACTCTGTAATTGTGAAGCGGCAGTTTTCATGAATCTTTTCATTGATTTTCGCCACCAGTTCATCAGTCACAATGGTCGGTCGGCCACTTCGCTCTTCATCGTGAACATCAGTGCGGCCATTTTTAAACATAATGCACCACTGCCTTACTCCGCCTTCACTCATTACTTCATTTCCATACACCTTACAATGTTGCCGATGAATTTCAATTGGTTTCTATTGCAGCACACATTTTAAAAATTCACTGCTAACAAAGCAGAAGCAGCACAAACCGCACGCTACCACAGCTGGTTGCATACTTAGTGAGGGGGCGCTCTGACACCAAAATGGCTGCGCTAGCCCCGCCCATCGCCTCGCCACACCAAAACGTAAGTTACTTTCTGGATAGCCCTCGTATAAAACGGCACACAATATTTGTTTTAATTTCTTTTCATTTATTTTTGTAATCTGTATTTTATGACATGAAATGACAATCCCAGAACAAAACCCCCAATTCATAACCCTGCCTTTATGCACAGTACATATTCATATGATGGCCCACTCCTTGACCGTCATACAGAAATCCGTTGGGTTGCTTGTAAAAGTGTCACCTGTATAAATTAAACTTCCATTGTTTGTGCCCAAACTTTGACTTAGTACTCACCGGAGTGCAGAACGCAGCGACAAGCGTCGTCGCCATCGCCGATACTTCATAACCTCAAAGAATGACTGAAGTACTTCACACCGATTATTTTGGTCACGCCTCAAGCAGAAGAATTCAAGCTCCTCCATGAATGGCTCCATCCCCAACAGCATCTGTAGGGTGGCATTCATCCAACAACGGTTGCTGCCAGGTGGGTTTGGAAAACTGCAAGTTACAATCTCCTGAAGTGGAATGATTCTAATGTTGTTGAATGGACAGTACATCAAAAAGCAGTCAAATAGGCCTTCCATAAAACTGTGGAACATTCAGGCACTAAGCATAATAAGTCCCCAACTTAACAGCGCTCAAAGTAATGCAGATCCATAGACACACGCACATAGAAGAACTAGTTTCATTTGAACAGTTGAGGCAATATGACTTCTGCAGTCAACAGTACCAAATGTACACAGTTTATTGTGCAAACACATTAATTATATTTCGTCTTTACTCTGAAATTGCTCTCCACACAAATTTTTTATAATTTTGCAGTTTGTTTTCAGCTGTAACTATATTTTGAAACAAATATAGATGTCAAAAATACATTGCGCTGTTAGACTCCTCACTTACACAGAAACTTCCAGAACAAACTAACCATGCACACCAGTGACCTACTGCAGTATCTGGCCTTTCACAAACCCCAGTCAAGCACAAACTCACCCTATGTCCTGTGGCAATACTTCTCGTATGGGTGTACCAGCCAATACAATGGCAGGCAAGCTGTTGATCTGTTCTTGGTCTGGAACCTGGCCCCCCGCTGACACACCTATGTAGCACATAATCATACAATGTCACATAATCCAGGCCACAAGTGATGTTCAGTAAGTATGGTTCTGCAGATCATAAAAACCAAATGACAACTCATTATGTTACATGTAGCTCACTTACTCCACTGCAGTACAACCTCCAGCTCAGCCAAAAGACTTAACACCCTTGTCCTATCCTGGCATAAAATTCAAAGTTTCATTGTGGTAGCAATTGGGCTCGTGCACTCTCAACCTTTCACATACAGCCATTGCCACATCCTCTTTATGGTGGAACTGGTGAACTCAAAGTGTTGATTCAATGACTCAAAGATATGGATGATACTGACATGCAGTGTGTCAAGTTGCACTGTCATGTTGAAGGATCACAGTTCATAACAGGCCATTGAAACAACACTTGGGAGGTCACCAATTCCACAGCAACAACAAATTGAAAATGGCTGCTCACAAATGGTTGTGCTTGCCTGGTTTCTGCTGTGACAAAATGTTTAACCTCATGCAAAGATGGGAGAAATACCTCAAGGTGCTTAAGGATGGTGTTTAAAGACTGCAGTGCAATAAATAAGCTACATTTAACTTTGTAATGACTTCTCATCTGTTATGACCTTGGGAACGTTCAGCTGCCCGTTCGACATCAACCATTTAAAGCCATCTAACAGAAAGTGACAACAACATGCAATGTCACTTAACCATCACATACGTGTATGTTTCAAACTAACACGAAAACAATTCAAAAGCCACTTCTGCTTCCACCTTCAGCAAAGCTACAAAATAAATTTGACACAGAACTACCAAATCATGCCTGGTCCAGGCCATGTCAAGGCTCATGCAGTCAGTTGCCAGTCTCTCACAAAGAAGGACCCAGTTCAATCCCAGGCCAGTGCACATGGAATCAGTGGTGGACAAAGTGGCACTGGGACAGGTCTTTCTGCTAAGACTATGACTGTCCTCTGTCAGTGTCATTCCATGAATGCACCATACTCATTCATTAATCTATCACTGTCAATATATATTCTTAGCAACTGATAGCATCTTTAAATAACACACCTAAAAATAACAGAAGTCTAGTTATTTACATGTCAGTGCTCATTTATAGCAATGTAATGCTCCATTACAAATATGGTACCACCTACTGGTGAGAACTGGCTCATCACCATCAGAATTGGTCTCCAGTGTCTGAAGGATCTTGTGCATGCCAGCTTTCTCAGCTACTTGGTCCCAGTTTTCTTTGTCACCTTCATTCATGACTGAGGGATGTACAGACTTGACAGGACTGCAACAAGAGACACTCTGATTAGGTCTGCCCATTTTGTCAATCAAGCACTTCAACTGATCAGCCCTGTGCGTTACAAACAATGAAACATTCAAAAACAAAGAATCACTCTGCATGCCCCACCCATCTCACCCTCTTTTATTTCACTACCCAAACAACGGCTGGCAAAGAGTACTAATGATGATGCTCCTAATCATGTAATTTTTGCCACCTTCCCATTAATTTCTCACACAGATGCTATTATTCCATGCCCCATACCACATCATCCTTCTCCTGTTAAGGGTATCAACAAGCAAAGCTGGTTCTAAACACAACGTTAGCACACAGTGCCCCCAACACCTATCTCAGGAATCTCTTACAATACACTTACACATGATCCAGCTGTGTGTAGAGGAGAGTGCGCTTTGCACGACAGTCCTCAGACAAAAGCAGGCGTGAACCAGAGACTCGGCTCTGCTTCCTGGGTGGTGAGCTCAAGCTGCAACACACCAACAATCATGACAAATGCTGACCTACACACCTATCCTGGTTCAGCTCAATTCTGTTCGTGTGTTGAAACCTACATCTCTGAGATGCCTTTTAATATTATATTCTCACAATCATCTGATCTCCAAGATCGTATTTTCCATTGCCATTTAACTAACACATTACATTAGCAGAACCATTAGATTCAACACCACCTGAGTCAGTAGTAGTAGTAGTAACAGGTGGGTGTAGAGGCACATCAGCACAGACATGTGCCTATCTTTGAAGTACCAAGGGGTTAAAAAGCACACACAATTGTTAAAAATCAGGGCAAAATCACTTTGTCCCACCACAAATCCCACTAGGACTGGCCTTGGACTGAATCCAGGCCTCTGCAGCTTACTGCTCAAAACATGGCAGAGCCCTGCTAAGCAGAAGAATCCCAGTATCAATGCCAATTACAGTAAATCACACAGAAGTTAGACAGTAAAAATGAATAACAGCAAACTGGAAGTCATTACCTGGTTCTGGAGGGTTGCAACTTGCGCCTAGCAATGGAAGGCATGCTCTGTGATTCTGATGATGACTGTACTGAATTTATAGTCACATTTACATCTTTCAATACGGGAGAGAGTGGTCTGCCACTTGCATCCCTCCTCCTACATCTGAAAGAAACATGTTCCTCCATTTTGAACATCTATCATGATCCAACATACTTGTTAAGTCAGTTGTATCAGTTAACATCCCAACATTGTACCTGGCATGCAGGAGGGCTGACTTATACCCCTTGGAGCCCTGTTCTGCTGGATTGTTGGCATTACTGTCAGTCCCCTTGCTTACTGCTGAATTCTGCATTCGGTCGTTCAAAGCCGCAGAACTGTCACGAACGGCATGACCACAACTGCCAACATAAAACGTTCAAAAGCATCAAGACTGAATTAATAGCTACAAGCTAAAGAAGGCACAATATAGTCTCAACTGTCAAGATTAATTGGGACTGATAAAATCATCACAAAGAGGAATACATTTTCAATGCAGAACACCATTTTTGTTGCAGAAACTTGACACACAATAATAAAAATACAGAATAACCTCAAAAAGGACAAAACTAGTAAAAATTCATTTCTAAAAAAAAATAGAAGCATTTTTGAAAGCATAAAATACATTAAATGATTGCAAGGGGGGGGGGGGGTCACATCCCATAAACAGCAACAACAAGGCTCAGTCAATTGAGAAATGGCATGACAGTGGGGGTGGGCAACTTGCCAGGCATGTTGTCTGTCTCACTCCAATAGCCAAAAATAGACACAAGAGAATCACAATGACATAACACGTGATCACGAAAGACTGAATCACTGACACTACAATGGCTGGTCATAAATGATAAAGATGCCAAGTTCTGAGCTTTGCAAACTTCAAGACCCTACTGCACAGCATTCAGTGTGACCTACTGCCAGCCTTGACCTTCTTATGCTATCTTTCCTGACCAATGAACAAGTTTAATACAAGTGGTTAGGATCACACCGCAACTGCTTTAACTACAAGATACCTCTACAACAAACAGCCGGGTAGGCACCAGATCTGGTCTGGACATGGTGGCAAAGATAAAAATTTTTATGCTGCTGGGAATTGACTCTCTTTTTCCAGTACTCCAAACTGCAACCTAGTCACTATACTGACTGAGCTACCTCGCTCACATACCTCCAAGTACTTAACTTGACATTTAACACATGGCACCTTACAGTCAACTCATTTACTCATAGCTGCAGATCATTCTGTTTAAATACTCATTTCTGTAGCTGGTCGTCATATCATGTTCTTAATATAGGGGCACAAAATTCCAGATGCCAGCTTGCCTGGAAAAGTAAGTTTTGTAGAGTGTCACATAACATCTGTGGGCCCTCACTACAGGACTTGCTTCATGTCACCCTTCTGGCACCTAGAATTTTGAGGCAACTCCTAAAAGTTTTAGAAAATTTGGGAACCCCTGATTAATATAATTTTAATGTCACAAAGCCCAAACAAAAAGTATATTATTATAATAAATACATCCAACTGTGCCTGATGTATTCAAACAGTTCACTTCTTTTTAAATACCTTCACTTTCGATCCATGTCTAAAATTTATTTTCACTCTATATCCGATTTTCTGAAAATGTTTCATTTAATTTAGTTGCCATGAAAACTTTAAATAATTTTTTTATATGTGATTTCTGTATAACAATTTCATTCCAGGGACCACCTTCCAATCAGCAATCACATTTCCTTCCTTTCTTAGCAGTACAGGTCTGAATTTAAGTTACCACACCAAACATTATACCTGCAGACTGTCCAACACTAACAGTTCAGCACACAAGCATAAGGAACTGTCAACAATAAACCGATGCTGTACCAGCACTAACTTGATGAACTAACAAGGTCAAGGGGTGTGAATTTAACAAAAGTGTTTAGGAGACAAGCAGACGAATTCTTGAAATGTCTTCAGATAATTCTGTCCTATTTAAATTCTTTTGAAAAGAGAGCAGTAATAATGACTGTTTGAAGAGTTAAATAAATAATCCTGGAGTTCCGAAAAAAAAAATCACTGGGGAGTTGGTAAGCAACGTTACTCCTCAGAGATGAACAATTAAATTAGAAGTTTGGCTCAGATCAGCCTTAAAACCAACAGAAGCACTTTAACCTTTAGACGCCTAATGTCAACTATAGTGGTCGTACCGCACTGCAAACCTCTAAAGTTCCATTTTGTATATTTATTCAACAAATATAGGTACTGTCTATTTTAAGCATGGTATGTACTCTCCGTTTCCTTCTCTTCAAAATGCAATTTGTTTCATAATTCTAACATATTTGGTTCCTGTATTATTCACATTTTATATACAGGGTGTGCTAAAATTAAAAAAATAATTCCGGCGCCAAAAGGTTAAACAAATACAGGAAATACAGATTCCACTTTTGGAAATGAGAATAAAAATACTTTGATGTAACACAAACAGGTATCTCCCAATGAGCCATCAGATCCTCACAGCACATGACATCCCTTTTGGTTGATAAAGGTTGAATAAACACCTGGGAGTTTCACAGTTCTTACAAAGTTCTGTAATTTTTAATTCACTTGTTTTTTTACACTCTGACAAGGTTCTGAGTTTCAGCAATTACTGCGATCTGCTATGGACACCTCCAAAGTCCTCAGTCACTTGGAGACAAGAACACCACCTCACAATACAGTCTAACACACATACTGAATGCTATTTCACATTACTTCTGAACCTAACCTAACACATAACACAAAACGTTTTTGTTTTCTAAAAATACTGCACCTTCTTTTCTTAGTAATTAATAACAGGCAACAATGTGTAATAAAGCACTGTACAGTACTCAGCATGGACAGTAGAAACAAAGCACTCTCCAACTAAGCACACCAAACTGACCTTCATATTAAAGCACAGCTGATATCAACTGTTTGTCACATTGAATCCATTATTTTTTTCTCTTGATTTAGTTTATTCACTGTCATCTTGTACACAACCATTTCTTTTAGAAACTAAAGGTGACAACAGCCACAGTGTTAATGACTGCAACATATCATTGCCGCCCCAGATCAATCAGAGCCCACACATTATCTGATAAGGGGTGTCAGACTGCGCAGCACTCAATGGAAGGACTGTGAGTGCATCAGGCAGCAGATGTGCTCGAACTGACACACCAGACCTCTTTTAGGTTGAAGCCCAAAAGCAGAATAATGTATCTAGTAGACATCCAAATAACTGCCAGTACGTAGACCCAATATTTAGAACATTAACCACTGTGCTTGTAATGTTACAATTTACAATCAGAACATAAGAGGGCTTATAAACAAAACTGAAGAACTACTCATTGTTATCTCCATGCAGCAGAATCCTGCATGAGAAGCCAACTGGTTCCCAGATAGACAAGAAATTCCTGCATTTCATGGGACCCAAAGTTTGACTACTGCATTCACAACAGCCTGCCACCTGTCCCTAAGAAATGCACATACTTATTCTTTAACACTGTTACGTTACTTTACCATCACGTTATAACTGTAACACTACTGGGTGCATACAGTTTTAGAAATCAAGTAATTATATTTATATTCCATTGTATGTATATGACATATTTTACATTCTTGACTTTTGTATCATGCAGGATCTATGGAATAAAAATAAATTCTATTCTATTTTACCCACAATTACCTAGGCAGACTCAGAAAAATTCCATAACACCCTCACTCAGCAGCCTCCATACCAGTCACTTTAAAACAAAACGTCCTAGATACAAGTCCAAAGCATTATGTCTTGGATCAACGTGCTTGGTCTGGTAGCTGTCATTCGACTTTACGCCAGCTGTCACACAAACTTACCTGTGCACCTTCTATATTATCAACACACCAGCAACCAATGAACTTCACTCTAGCCTCCAGGTTAACGCCGTAATCTTGTTATGGGACATGCCCGCAAAAAAAAAACAGTAAACGAATTCCACACCAAAGAATAAAATCACACAATTAATTAAAACATAATTACTCACAAAATATAAGAAGCATTGTTTCCGTAGAAGACCTTACTACTCAGTCCCTTTGACTTCATTTTGTTTTCATCAAGAATGCGTGACGCCTTCTGATGAGATTTTGTCAAATGATCATTTGTTGACGAAAAACTGAACTGTGTCATCTTCATACCTACAATAAACAACATGATTTTAGTAACAATCCAAAGCTATAAAACTTTACTCAAAGTCGACGCTGCATACCTTACTTACCAAAATCAGATATCCAGGTCAATACAATATCGCTAGCATCACATTAATCAGTATCTGCTACGAATTAACTTAAAAAGATATATACTTCAGCCCCCAAGAAGCGATGGAACTGGAGAGAAACAGTAGTTACAAAACAGCGATTAACCACATTTATTCGACTATTCAGATCACACGTAAGTGTAACATTCGCGCCAATTTTACTCTGTGTGTGTGTTCAATTATACAGCCATCGGAAGTGAGATCGAAATGGTTGCTATCGAAATGGAACGGTTTTCTTTGGTGTTCATGCCAGTCCATCTCGAACGGCCCACACGGTTATTAATGTTCAGACGCATGGATTATTGAATTCAATTCATTTCGCAGTCCATGATGTCATCTTCTGGCCGTAGTGAATTCCTAGTCAGTAATGTGCGACCTGTGGTGTGGAAGTGGGAAAAAGTACGCCTTCAGCGACTGTGAACAGTCAAGCTATGTGGGGGTAGGTATGTTGGATGCTGAAATGACGTGTTGAATGTTAATTTTTGTCGAATAATTCCTTACTTAATGCGGGTCATAAATATTGACATTAGCTCTACTTACATGCTATGTACTAAGGCAATGTATACATCATGATATTCGTCTAAATTTTCTACTTCATATCTGGGGAAACGTGTTGTATTAAAAACTTCAAACTTGCGGTGGTGGTAAATTTTGTGACGTACAGTGGTATGTATAGTAGTTTCTGATTGAAACGCGGGGTGTTAAAATAGAAGCTGCTTCAGAATGTGGTACAGTAATTCATAATTTCAGCGGGATGTGGGTGACGATACGTTTGAAGTGATGAATGGGACGACGGCGAGTGACCAGTGCCGGGGGCAGGTGACGCGCTTCAGTCAATGCTTGCAACGATACGCATGAAGTAGGATAAGTGGTCGACGTTGTCGGATGAGCGACCCACTGCAAACATGTAGCGAGCCAGGTGACGTAGTCCGCCATCCGGTTGTAGGGTTTGAGGAATGTCTTCACATGCCGCCACGTGCTCTCGATCGTGTACGTATGTGCCCCATTACGCACATAAACGAAACCGATCATCTGGTAGATGGTTTGGTGTGCATAGCCGTGCATTTCCAGGTGCCGGTACTCACACCGGCAGTCACTTAGTGACTATAGTGCCATGCTCGATCCATTCACGAAGAACATACATTAACGTGTTGGCGGTTCTGTCCAGAAAAGGAAGGAGGAATGTTTTTCCGGACTCGCGCTCCCCACTGCCGAACGCCCACTGCCATTTCGCAGCGTGGCTCCTATTGTACTCGCGCCGATCGAACTGGCTGTCGTCGATTTTGACAGTCTTCTTAGGACAACCGATCTTCTGCGAACGTAGTCCAACTTGGCCCCTCTACAGAATTGGGACCTATCTTTGATGGTTACGGAGCCAAACTGATGCTCATGTTGGAAAGTGTGGACAGGAACGCGGAGAACGATGTCGTACGTGAGGAACAAAATCTCGATGAAAATGAAGAATCTATACAAACGCGTGAGAAACTAAGAAGCACAACACTCAACACTACACACACGGACAAGTGAAGCAATACTGACGTCCAGGGCTAAGATGACAAAAGGTAGCCCGAACCCTTGAGGGAAAGGAGGAACCCTACGAATATTTCAAATGGCTTGCCGTTATCCGTCCGTTAAGATGATCATCAGTTTATATAATGAGGGTGAAAGGGAAAGGTAATGATGCACCACATACGTTGGAAGGAAATGAGAAAGACATTGATTGAATCGTTAGGAATAACCTGAAGGACTAACCAAAGTCAGTATGGACAATGTACAAAGGAATTAATAGAGGAACGCTATGAATGGAACAAACGGCTAATCTTAGTCTAAATAGTAATGCGGAGTAGTAGGAATGGAGGGAAGGGGGAACGCTAGCTACGTTTAGAAGCAGACACCGTCGTCTCTCTGGTCATGTGCAGTGGGTGTAATAGTTGGAGGTGCCTTAATATGTGTGTGGGTTAAAACAATTTATTATCCAACAGATGCACAAATATACAATTCGTAGATAGAATTAGAATTATTATATATCATTCGTGTGTGTACTGCACAGTCTAGAGAGGCAGTGCCTCTCTAGATGCAGCAGTACACACACGCACCACTGGCAAATATGCTCCCATAACACCGACTACGCCCATGTCAACGTACACGACAGAACCAGTACTGTAATTTTAGCCAAGCACTGTACAGTTCCCTGATTATGGATTCCTTGTGATACGAAACATGTTGGAGCAACATTATATATTTTACAATAATTCTAATGTTGTGCATCTGCTGGGTAATAAATTGCTTTAATCGTCATTGATGCACGGTACAAACATGAAGATGTGTGTGGGTGTTTTGGAGGAACACTAGCGCCACATACGGCAGACACGCAGAACTAACGTACAAAATCCGCAAGGATCATATATCCAATCGAATGCGTGTTCCGTTTATCCAGGAGGTGACCTGAGGAAAAGTACTTTTAATTCTGTGATTGAAATCCCAGTTTGAATATAGGAATCCATTATGTTGGAGTTGGTATTTATGTACGTTTGGAACCCGTTTTTTTTTACGCTGGTACTGTCACTATCGGGGACAGACTAAAAGAATATAAACAGAATGGCAAGGTTCAGGTTGAGAACTGACGCCATCATCTGCATAGCATTATATTCAGAATGTCAAAAATCTTGTCGTGTTTTCGTCAATGAGTTTCTGGCCAGTCGTCTTTATATCTATGACAGTCTATTTATATCCTACGTGGCAAAGGTCCATCATTCATGTTAAACCCAAAAGATGCCACTGTTAAGTTCTGGGGGGAAACCTAACCAGCATCATTCCTACGATATGAACGAAAGCCCATTACCCAGGGAAAGCCCCAGGTTTGTCCCACTGCTAAGATATGCTGCAACTGCACTTGGATACAACCCACCACTAGATTTATAAGTGACACTACTGTGGCAGCAAGCAAATGCACCGTAATTTAAAGAGTAATTTAAGGCTTCCACTGCACAGTAGATAAGAACTGTGCTCTTTGAGTTACTACACGGTGATTAGTTGCAATTCCTATACCACTACCCCCTGCGCAGTTCTAAACATAGTGCAAATTTTTTACAGTCACACAAACACACAGTTATATACCAGTGTGTTGCGCTGCACCATGTGACTCCCCTCAGTCAGTCAGTGCCAATACACTACTACTGTAACATGATAGCATATATTCTTCAGCTGCTAACACTTGTCATCAACAAAGAAGCATATTTAAACATCACATTACCAAGATATACACAGGTACTGTCTTCTCAGGCAAAAAAAAAAAGGGGGGGGGGAGGGGCTGTGTCCTGCACAACTATTACTTTGTAAGAGAATTTGCTACTGCCTCTTGCATGTGCCATGAATCTGGCTTATGAGCTAGTTTCCTTTCACATCTGAATTCTTAAACCAAACAAGAAGATAGAAAGTTCACACCTGTGACACAGGCATGAAATAATATTAAGGATACGTTACTGTGGAAGCACATGCCTCAACGAGACTCCTCAGACATCAACGTTAAGTGCAAACTAGACATACAAGACTAGGAAAGAGAAGAAGGTAGGACAGTGCAACATTTTGGTGAATGTTTATACATGATATGGTGTATTGGAACAACCATGTACAATAACATACTTACTCAAATGCAACATTTGGCACTTAAATATGTGAGGTCAACTTAAATTCATGTATAAAGTGTTGAACAGGATTGCTCTGAACCAGACCAATCAGTGTCAAATGAAGACCTGCAGCACCGAATCATCATGTAAGATCTGCGCTCTTCTGAGATGTTACTCAGCAATGAGTGGTAATTCCTTGCCGAGATATAGGGAGAGGCTATTGGTTCCAACTTCAAGTGTCATGAAATCCAAAAGACAGAATACAGCATGACTGAAGGTCACTTAACACCATCTTCTTTTTGGGGAATTTGTCCATTGTCTAATTCTTTTTAAAGAATCACAGCTTTTCGGAAGCCGGCTCCCTCTCCATTTATAGGCAAAGAAACATTTAACCCGGTGGACCCCCTAGACTGTTCTACTGGGGACCACAGAAACAGTAACTAGTTAAAGATACTAACCTGAGAACAGATCTAATCCAAGGGCAGTAACAGGAAAATGGCTACAGGAAAATTAAAAATTAACTACAATGCCCAATAAAAAAACTGGACCAATCAATCAAACTAAAAACCACAAAAAGAACCATGACCTAGACTGATCAGACCACAGACACGACAGAGAAATCCAGAACACATGTATTTAAATTCTTAACACCACAAATACCATCTATGCAGAAAACTGTGAATCTTCAAGGGTTCAATAAATTTATAAACCAAGAAATATAAATGTATTATTTAGTCAGTGTGGATCGTAACAACATGGCAGTTCATCTCACCAGCAGTGACTGTGTAGGGTTTTAGGATGTATTCTACATGCAATGCAGTGGATAGGACTGATGGTGTGTTGTGTGGAATGGCAGTGAAGTGGATGGGAATGTTAGGAGCGAGCGTGAGGAAGATGAAGGCACCGACTGTGATGGAGACAGTGTAACTGAGTGGTACAGGTAGACAGAAACTGATGTGCTTTGTGTATGAAGTGTATGAAATAGTAAAATATATTTTTAGCAGATATTTTATTTTTGAGGGGTGGTCTTAGATTTAGATATATACATTTTCCCTTGGCACACTTTTTTTTGGGGAGGGGGGGGGGGTCATTTTTAATTAGAGTCATCTTGCATTCAGGTAAATACAGTATTTAGTTTACAAAACTTTCAATTTGTCTCGGACAACAATGTATTCAATCTGCTTATAGCACCGGACAATGAAATTCAAAAGGGTTCACCGACTGAGACTTCCAGTGATCTGTGCCACACACATCTGTTACTGTGTACTGGATATTATTAAAGTTGGGAAGGAAGTCATCGGCCTACTTTAAGGCACTACACTGCACTACTGGATGTACTGATGTAAACCACAAACATTTCACACGAGTCACTGCAAAAAATGTCCAAAAACATCTTAAAACCACCGTGTAAGAATCTGATGTTGAAAATACAGTCCAACAATTGTAGTCCATCCGCATATTGCGTCTTCAGATTGCAAACTATATTTCAATTCTGAAAGGGAAATAAGACTGACGCACATTTACTCATGAACAGTATATAATGAATACTTTTGCAAATTGTCAGTTACAAAAAAAACACGTTATCACACGTGTATACACCTCAGTCCCACATCTCATCTTGTGCCTGATTCATGTATGAGTCCAGTTCTTTGTCAAGGTGTGACTTTGTGCTTGCCATGTACTGGTCCAGCTGCAGATCCAATTCCTCTTTCGAGGGAACATTCCGTGTCTGCCGTCCACGAGACCCACGACTGTTACCTCCTCGCATGCGTCCACTACGTCTGAAAATACAGTCTCATGACAGCAACTTCAAAGAATTCTTTCCATATCATCACATCTTCCATGCACATCATAATGTTATCTTCCAAAGTGCAAGCGGCTGCAGGGACCTTTAACCACCCACCCTTCAACTTCACGGAATTGAACTGATACTTCATATCGAGAGGAAAACAGGGTGTCATGTAACACAACTGTCAAGTAACACAGCATCACAAGATGTAACCCACATTATTCTTCCTAAAAACGTGTGTGTGTGCGTGCGTGTGTGTTCAGTTATGTAATTTAACTAGGCACCATTAGAAGTCATTACTGGAATTACTATTTTTTTGGTGTCAGTGAGAACAAAAAAATTTTTCATTAATGCAAGGGTGGAATGAAATTTAGCCCCTTCATTAACTCAGCAACAGGTAAATATGCTATTGGTACTTTATATGGCAGCAAACATATATAAACATATAGAACACACAAAACCATTAATACGTAAGCATATATTTGCCATATCTGCAGATGATTGCCTACAGCCATAGAAAAGATAAGTAAAAAAGGATCCTTTTCAGTTTAATCTCTAAAAACAGAGATGGCATTATATTAGGGTCAACGGGCTGAAGTTGACTACAATCAAATTAAGTGATGTTCTGCTTGGTTGTCTCTCACTACATTCACAGCTTGCTAAAACAAACTACAAACAGCAGAAGAACTCACCTAAATGATCCTCCTCTGCCTCGTGTAAACCTGTTCCCCACGCCTCTGCCTCGAGTCCCACGCAAGGAACGACCTCCTTGAGGAGGGCCAAGACCAGACCCTGGAACATGTGCAGGTAACAATATGCATCAAAGTGTCTCTTGGCTGGACACAATTCAAGGATGACTCAGAAGTGAAGCCAATGTCAAGACAACATAGTGCTCGTGTCGTGGTACCGTCCATCGAGAGAAACCAGTGCAAGAGGCTCAATAAGTACATTGCACTGGGTCATAGAAACAAATAAGAAGTCATTACAGCATTCAAAGCAACTCATTTATTCTGCTGCAGTATCATTATTTTTATTCACTGTAATCCCCAGGTACACTGATGCACCTGTGCCAGCTTTTCATGTGTGTAAAAATTATGTCACAGTCAAATTCAGACACTTGCACTAACAGCCACTAACATGTACAAACAGCCATTTCCACTTTATCATTCCCATGCAAATGGTAACATCCTGCTTCTCCATCATCAGTTTTTCCACTCATATTGCATTCAATTCCTTCTTCACGTGACAGGCCAACCAATGGATGTCCACTTTGCTCTGCACCATTCTCTGAATGCTCCCTCCACTCTCACTACACCAGCACCACCTACCTCTTTCAATCAGCAGTGAATTACAATGGCATGAACATGTTTCACCCACAAAAACCAAAGCACACAGCCAACTTCATGAGACCAAGTTTCCAGTGTCACTGCCATTACACATCAACTGATCTTATCAAAAAGCATCTGAATGATTCTTGTGCTACCTACTATCAAAAAATGCCATGCTGGATTAATATGAAAGTTACAGTCTAGTACCCCTTTTGCACTAAACATGCCTCATTAGACCTGTCCAGTCAAGTTACAATATCAGGCAAAGGCTGGAGCTCCATAATACCACAGCTCTGCATACTACACCCAAGAAAGACAAAACACTTACGCCCTCCTCTCCTGAATGACCGGCGCCGAGAGTTGTTACCACGGAATACACGCCCCTGCCCTCGCCGTAACCTGAACGTATCTCCTCCGCCACTGCTTCGGTTCAGAGACTGCATGCTCTGGCTTCGGCCTGTGAGACATACAGACAGACATTCAGTGCCTACAGAGTATCATATAACTCAACTCAAGAATAGTTTTAACTAATGTACAGAATTTCTTTAAAGTGGTATGAATGTTACAGTACTTGATGCCATTACATAATTATCCATTTTAATTTACAACATTAACTACAAAACAGCAGCTGCACAAACTTCCGAGAGATGGGGAATGTTACTGCAACTTTCATGTATGGTCCTGAAGGTGCAACTACCGTTCAGGCAATGTACTTTGTAGAATGTCAAACAACAAAGTAGCTGGGATAATCTACACGGCACAACCTCAAGAAACTACAGACGACTGCATGGTAGTCAGCTTTATGCAGTCAAGTCACAGTGAACTGCTGAAAATGCCAAAGGGTTGTTTCAGTTGTGGCCAAGAACATGTCAATTACAGGACATTCTTATAAAGCCCCGTGGGACATACGAACCCCTGTAGCTGGTCTGCTGTGTCCAATCAAGTGAAAACAAAGTTTGGTTACTCAATCTGTAACAAATGCTCAGTAAGATTGTTTCTCTCTACAACTGGCACAAAAAAGTGACATGTGCAGTTTAGTTTCAAATATGACATCTGGGGAAAGAAGAAACACTGACAGGACACCAGAAAGTATGTACCAGCTGCTGACAGAAAATCAAACTGATGTGTACTGAATGTCACACAGATGACAATGAGGGTTACAACTGTCCTTGCAAATCAGCTTCTCAAACAATCTATGCCAGCAGTCAATGACAGTCCTGTTACCCTGCTCTCCGTGTTGAACCCTACACATTCCAGAATCTAACTCTCAATCAGTTTCGGGCAGTCATTATCTGCACTTGTCTCACTGCACACTGAGTCACCTACCTACAGAATTCAGTTAATATTGTCTGTGAATGTTCTTCAAAGTCTCTGTTCCCATATGCCTGCCCCACATTACCTTAGTGCAGTGTATGCTATGTGTTTTATATCTAAGCTGCAATTGATTGGTCTCAGCAAGTTGCAGATATTCATCATCATGACATTACGTTCAGCTAACCAACAGCTTATACTGAAGAAGAATGCTGGCATGGTAGCACAGCCATACCAGTAAGTTTCTTGGTATATATTTACAGCTTATGTGCGTTTTGCATGCTTGATGTTCTGGTAGCTACACCCATTTTGTGCAGCATCAATATGCCATGGAGAAATAGTAAAACTCCACATGTAGACATGTTCCCATACTAACATTGAACTGGTTGTTTGCCACATGTAAATTCAAAACCAACCACATTCCACAGACAGCTCAGATCTAAAAGTGCCTGGCATATATTAGATCCCCAAGATGAGTGCACTAATGTGTACACAGGACGACAGGAACATGCCACAAAGAACATACAAGGCACATATATCTTGGCCAGTTGGAGCCAAACAACACTGTACACATAATGCACAGTGTAACACTGAAAATGCTGAACACTTTACTATTGTATCTGCTCTTAGGCAGTCCCATATATATTCCAGTCTTCTGTAAATCACTACAGGCATTTAATTGCAGCATCACAGGGTTAAGTAGATTAAGCACACGACAGACGGCAACAGACTATATGCATCGTTATGGCCAATGAAGCATTACAAATACAATTACATACTGACACCATTGACATGAACTGGGTTTCATGTTCAGTTGAACACGGCAGCCCATGACAAATACGCTAACTGTTAATGAAATCATCCAATAAAAATTGAGGCCAGACAGAGCAAACTTCAGCTTCCACCCACTAATCACATTAGATCACTCTGTACTACAAAACTTTCTCAAGTCATATCATCACCCTGAAAATGGAGGTGGACTTGGTCGGTCTGACTGAACCATCCCATATGGCTGTCAGCTGGAAAAGATACTACTGAGTTTAATGGTTGGTACTGGGTTTAAATGTTACTCCAGACGCTAGCTGTCTTTACTCCGGTAGTTCGTGGTTTCTCCCCAACCTTTCCGAGCAAAGCTACAATACAAAACATGCTGCTAAGTACAAATCTGAACACCAAATACAGGGTGTTTCACGACTTTAGGGCATAACTGCAGGAGGTGATTTCCTAGGCCTTTGTGATCAAAAAAGTTCATATAAACATGTGTCCGATTTTGGACGGTTACGGAGTTATGACCGT
>Ga0131853_10009489_pt1 | contig 17798 bp, 17 predicted proteins | sample TergutLab28metaG_FD_92764 | JGI IMG/M metagenome (GOLD analysis project Ga0131853, IMG submission 92764) | Labiotermes labralis P1 segment gut microbial communities from Petit-Saut dam, French Guiana - Lab288 P1 (version 2) (version 2) | ecosystem: Host-associated > Arthropoda: Insects >... | reverse complement strand
TTTTTGGCACGCCTCGAAAAGTCTGAATAAATAAGCAATACAAGAGTTCTTTAAACCCATCTCTTATCTTGCATCAACACAAGCATGTTACTTGCAAGACTTGTTTTGATATCAATAATTCTTTGATTATGACTTCCTCTGAATTTCAAGTCGAGTGACTTTTTTTCAATATCAAACCTTCCATCAATCAAAACATCGCAAAGTTCAAGCAACAAGTGATATTCAGACGGAGCAGAAAGAGATACAAGATCCTCAAATAAAAAACCTGTATAAATCGCAATCTCAATTTTTCTGCCAGAAATAATTTCTCTTTTCCTGACCGCCTTTACAAAAGAAAAAAGAGCAGGGGCTTGGAGAAATGGCTCGCCCCCGCTTAGAGTAATTCCGCTTGTCAGAGGATTTTTATCAAATAATTCTAATAAATAATCAACCGTCCAATCGGTTCCGCCATCCGTCGACCAAGTATCAGGATTATGACACCCCGTACACTTATGCCTGCAACCTTGAGCAAAAACCACAAAACGCAATCCCGGTCCATCCGTAACCGAATCCTGCACAACACCTGCAATTCGAACTTTTGCCACATCCATTTAAGTTGACCTCTTTTTTACCTGTATAAATGTCACTTATGCTTCACCCTATCTTTTTCTTCCGCCTGCTTTGCATTATTAAATCTATCCACAGTACCAACAAGATATCCGGTAATACGTCTTATCCTGTCAAATGGAACTTCTTCATCACTTCGCCCACACCCAGGACAATTGTCACCTATTATGCCATTATAACCACACAATGGGTCACGGTCAATCGGATGATTTACACTTCCATAACCAATGCCTTGTTCTTTCATAAAACGAATAATTTGTTCAAATGCCTCCAAATTTTTTGCCATCTCGCCATCAACCTCAACATAAGTTATATGACCCGCATTTGTAAGTGCATGATAAGGGGCTTCGATTTTAATCTTATCATGGGCAGATACCTTGTATCCAACAGGTACATGAAAGCCATTGGTATAATAATCCTTGTCTGTAACCCCCGCTATTACACCAAATTTTTTCCGATCAAGCCTCAATGCTCGACCGGCAAGGCTCTCCGCTGGGGTTGCAATCAAGGAAAAATTTAACCTAAGTTCCTTTGCTTTGCGTTCACAAAAATCTCTCATAAAACTTATAACCTCAATACCCAAAATACGAGCCTTTTTGTTTTCGCCGTGATGCTTTCCAACAAGGGCGGTCAAAGCCTCGGCAAGTCCAACAAAACCAATACTTAATGTTCCATGTTTGATAACCTCTTCAATTATCTCATTACGACCAAGTTTTTTACTGTCAATCCAAACACCTTGCCCCATTAAAAATGGGAAATTACGTACTTTTTTCTTTTTCATTACATCAAAACGATGCAAAAGCTGTCTTGTCACAAGTTCCATTCTCATTTCAAGCATGGAAAAAAACATGTCAAGACTTCCTTTAGATTCAATCGCAATACGAGGTAAATTAACCGTTGTAAAACTCAAGTTACCGCGTCCATTTACAATTTCGCGTTCAGAATCAAATGTATTCCCAATAACACGCGTACGACAACCCATATATACCGCCTCGGTTTCTGGGCGACCCGGTCTATAATATTGCAAATTAAATGGGGCATCCAAAAATGCAAAGTTAGGGAAAAGTCGTTTCGCACTCACCTTAATAGCAAGTTTAAACAAATCATGATTTGGATCACCCTCATTAAAACTTATCCCTTCCTTGACCTTGAAAATTTGAATAGGAAAAATTGGTGTTTCTCCCCGCCCAAGCCCTTGATACGTTGCCTCTAAAAGACATTTAACAACAAGACGACCTTCTTCACTTGTGTCTGTACCATAGTTTATAGAGGAAAACGGAACCTGGGCACCTGCACGGCTGTGCATTGTGTTTAGATTATGTACAAAAGCCTCCATTGCTTGATGAGTTGATTTTTCTACCTCCACTTTTGTATTTTTTACCGCAAATGCCTGAACTTTTTTTATTTGACCAGATTCCAATTTAAAACTCTTTGCAAGTTCTGCAGCCTCTAATTTTGAAAAACCAGTCATAGCCGCAAGTTTAGGGTAGAGTGAACTTGTTTCCTCAAGTTTTTTATAAAACTCTTTAACCTTTTCTCGGGTCACTTTATCATCAAAAAATGAAATCGCCTTGTATATATTAATTGCGTATATTTTTTTGTAACTCTTTACAACCCCTGGTGCAAGACCATAATCAAACGCCGGGATAGATTGACCCCCGTGTTGGTCATTTTGATTGGCTTGAATCGCAATTGCCGCAAGTGCACCATAACTCATAATATCATTTGGTTCACGCAAAAAACCATGACCTGTTGAAAAGCCACCCTTAAATAATTCCACAATATCTATTTGACAACAAGTTAATGTAAGTGTGTAAAAGTCAAGATCATGAATATGAATTTCACCACTTTCATGTGCCTTAATCGCCTCAGGTGCAAGCACATTTTTAAAGCAGTAGTCCTTACTTCCTTCGCTTCCATACTTTAACATTGTTCCCATCGGCGTATTGCCATCTATGTTTGCGTTTTCTCGTTTACTATCACTTTCTTCTGAATCCGATTTGGTAATTTCTTCATAAGTTTTAAACAACTTTGTTCCCATCTCACGAAGTCTTGCCCTCTCTGCACGATATAAGATATATTTCTTTGCGACAAAAACATAACCATTATCCATAAGAACCTGTTCGACAACATCTTGAACTTCTTCAACCGTAGGGCTTTGCTTGGAAAATTTCTCCACAAGTATTTCTTCGACAAGCTTTGCAAGTGAAATCGCTTCTTCCTCGTCGGTTGCACGTCCGCACGCATCCATCGCTTTATTTATTGCATAGATTACTTTGTCTAAACTGTAATTTACTCGTCTTCCATCTCTCTTAACGATTGTCTTAATCATTATATCCCTCCCATATACACAAGCTCTTGTATTCGACCCCAGCATACAACCACAATATGTTGTGTGTCAACCAAATTCCCAGTCAAATTTTCTATACCAATTCTGACAAATGCAATATCAAATACTTGCTTCTTAATTATCGCTTGCAAACTTGCAAAGTTTGCCCTATAATGTCATCATACTCTTTCCGAGTGAAATCAAAAATATAATATATAACTTAAATATACAATTAATTATAAGGCTATGGGGAAGCTGTGCTAAAGGAGTTTTAATAATGGCGACACTGAAAGTAGAAAATCTATTCAAACATTATCGTAATGCAAAATATATATCCGCCCGCAACATAAGTTTTGATGTCAAGGAAGGAGAAATTTTTGGTTTCCTTGGAATCAACGGGGCAGGAAAGTCAACCACTATTAAATGTATTACCGGCATTATCCCATTTACATCAGGATGTATCCAAGTTTGCGGACATGACATAGTCACCAACCCTTATAACGCAAAGAAAAATTTCGGTTTTGTCCCTGATAACCATGCGGTATATGACAAACTCACAGGTGTTGAATATATTAATTACCTTGCCGACCTTTACCAGGTATCCTCTGAACAACGCAAAGAAAACTTTGACATGCTTGTAGATAAATTTAATATGCGCAACAGCGTAAATAACCAAATATCAAGTTATTCCCATGGTATGAAACAAAAAATTTCCATCATAGGTGCATTGATTCACAGTCCTAAACTTTGGATTTTGGACGAACCAATGGTCGGTCTTGACCCTCAATCAATCTTTGAGGTCAAAGAATATATGAAAGAATACGCCGCTGCTGGGAACAGTGTCTTCTTTTCATCACATAATTTAGACACGGTTGAACGACTTTGCGATCGTGCGGTTATCGTTCATGGTGGACGCGTTATAAGAGACATTGATTTAAAAGAATATCGCAAAACAGGCAAAGATCTTGAAAAAGAATTTATTGAACTTACAAAAGCGGCAACCGCAACTCAAAATCAAATGAGGCAAGAACTTGGACAAAAAGAAGATCTTTTGGCAAAAGAATACGGCAAAGGCAAAGCAAACAAAATGATAATCAAGCAAATCAAAGATGAACTTGATAACGAAATCGGCCAAACAATCCCTAGGAAAGAGGAGGGTGACGATGAGCAAGATTAAAAAAACATTGAAACCCGATCAAGATATAAAAAAAATTACACTAGAAAATGTAAATGTAACTATAGAAACAAAAGAGCCAGAAATTAAAAAACCTTCAAACTTTAAATCAAATATCAAAAAAGTTTGGACACTTATGAAGCTCCAGTTTAAATCACGTATTGCTATGCCAAAAAACCGTGATGCAAAAACCATTGCAAAATACACAGTTGCGCTTTTGGCTGTGCTTGGTATTCTTGGTGGACTTATCTTTGTTTACTACTCTTTCGCAAATCAATTTATCACAGATAATCCAAACACAAACCTTGGACACGAATTTCTGATATTTACAATCCTTGCTTTTATGATTTTACAACTCTTCTTTATGATTCCTACACTTATAAGGGTATTGGATGTAAATAATGATAGAGAATTACTTTTGAAATTACCTGTATCACACAAACAGATCTATCTTTCAAAGGTAATCGTTACATATATAATGGAAGTCCTGTTCGCAACCGTTATCCTGCTTCCAATTCTAATAGCCTATGGTGTTGCAAGTAATATGCACTGGGGATTTTTCTTTTATATCCCTGTGATACTTGTTTTTATTCCTGTAATTCCATTCTTTTTGGCAAATGTTGTGCTTTTTCCGATTGCAAAACTTATAAATTTCTTACGCTCACGTACACTTTTAACTTCAATAGGTTACCTTGTTTTGCTTGTTACTTTTATCATCCTGTATATGCAAATAATTGAACAAATAATGACCGCAGCCACCGACAGTGCCAATTTCGAGGCAACACTTCGTGACAACGCAGGATTAATTCAAAACATCGCATCTTGGTTTTGGCCTCAACGAATCTACGCCGACCTTTTTGGAACAAGTCTTCAAACAAACATCCTAAGTCTGGTACTTATTCTAGGGGCAAGTTTCGTTTTACTTGTCGCATCTTATTACATAGGCGCATGGAACTTTAAAAAAACTTATCAAGAAGAACGCATATCATATTTTTCCATCAATCGCAAACCAAGTTTCAAAAAATGTCCTTCATGGCTTGCAACAACAAAAAAAGACTGTCTTAACATTTTCAGAAGTTCTAACTATACTTTCCAGTTCTTGCTCATAGTTGTAATTACACCTATCCTCGTCTTTTATGTCAATCGTATCGCAATGTTTTCTGCCGCACAAACTTTCCAAGGCACACAAGACACCTATGCCGCATCAGGCATGATCTTTGGCATTAGTATTCTTGTTATGTTTATATTACTGCCACTTGCCGCAAGTTTCGCCGCATCAAACATATCAAGGGAAGGGCATAACCTTTATCACACAAAGTTAATCCCGGTTCATTTCAGAAAGCAATTACTTATAAAGTCATTAATCGTTTTCATCCCTATACTCTTATCAATTATCCTAAGTGTCGGACTTATGATGATTCCGTACCAGCCACTTGCAATGTCCGAGGCAACATTTAACGTTTCAAGCATCGATGCATTCTGGATTTTTGGAATCGCTACGTTAATGACTATGGGTTATATTGCACTTGGAACCTATCTTGATCTTAAAAATCCGCTTTGTAACCAAGTCGGTGGGGCAGAACTTACAAAATCTACCGCCTCTGTGAACACCGTAATGGTTATTGGCGTGGTTGTTGGGGCTTTAATGGGTGTACTTGCCGTGTTTGGTGCATTTTATAACTTCCTTCAACTTGGTCCTTCATGGATAGGAAACCTTGCGACTATGGGAAGACATACTAGACCAATTTTTGCAAGCATTGCAATTATATTTGCGGTTGCAGCCGTTACTCTCTTACTTGTCCATGGCCCTAAACAATATCGAAAATTGGAGGCTGTATAATGAAAAAAATCATATTAATCCTCGTTCTTGTTCTTCCTGTTGTGGTTACCGTCCTTATATATATGGTTGCCGGATTTATCGTACGTGAAATGAATGTACCCTTTCTTACCGCCGTTCGTCTCAATCATACAAATCTTAACGCCCAATCAACACTTGTTCCAACCGGCGAAAATTATTTGATAATACGAGAACTTCGGCAAGGTGATCGCATTCGTCTGAACAACTATATAATCCCTGTACCTTCGCGTGTACCATTCTCAACATTATCATTCGAAATAATCTATGGTGGTGGAAACCAAGGCGAATATAATAACTCTCTTCGTATTGAACAAAGTGGCAATAATGTATACCTTGTCGCCTATCGTCCATTTGCAAATCCTAACCCAGATGGTGGTAATGATTTCCAAGGTCGTGGTGTCGAAGTTCGTATTTTAGGAACAGGTGGAACCCCATTAAGTACAATTTTCGTAGAAGACGTAATCGCTTAAATCCTTACAAGCCAACCAAGAAACACGCCGCCTGTTGCAATAACTATTGTAGATAAATAAATAACCATATACAGTTTCTCGGTTGTATTCATACTGTACCGGTTTCCAAAAATGCGATTGTGTAAATATAACAACCCTACTTGTCCAATAATCGAAGCCGTCGCAATAAGCGCCATCGCCCAAAGTGGCAAACTTGCAATTATGAACCATGCGACCATTCCCACATTTATCGCCCCCCCACCCAAATAAAGGGCATAAAGCAACCACAATACCATAGGCGAACTTGACACTTTCACATAACTCTTCTTAAGTTCTCGCATCAACTCGATATATTCTTTTTGTCTGTGCGGACGTAATTTACTTTTTATATAGGTTTCAAACAACTCGATATATTCCATATTGCGAACCGTCAGAGTTTTTGTCAAAAACTCTTCTGCAAATGATGCTTTCTTTTTTATATTTGCAAAGCGCGATAAATAACTCTTCACATAAAGTGTTTCATACTTATTCATCTTAACAACAAGATAAACAACCTCTTCATGCATCGGAAAATTTTTTTCCACAAGCGATAAAACACTTGCAGGAACTTCTGGCCCATAACGTGCTTCCATTTTGATACACTTGGCAATGATTTCACTTGTATGTGATGAATCAGAACAAATTTTATCAAGCCCCTCAATCGCCTCCAACGCACTTGTGTTCTTTTCACAAAGTGGACATACAACAAAAGGATCTTTCATAGACACCAAAATCAATCCACTACATTTTGTGCAAAGTGCAGGCTGATACCCCATATCCCATATTATCACAGAATTTCATTTAAATTCATTACAGAATCTTGCTTTTTAAAATGCTTTTGTTATAATAATACATGAAAGATGTTGTTATAGAGGCGGCACCCATCGCAGGCTGGACAGATCAGGCGTTTAGGCGAGTACTTGTAAAATGTGGGGCAAAGGTTGTATACACAGAAATGGTAAGTGCCACAGCATTGGCATACGAGAGCGAAAAAACACTCGAGTTATTAAAATCCGATTTTGATATATTAACACTGGATAATGAAAAAGTTAAGACAATTGTACAATTATTTGGAAAAACACCTGAACATTTTGAATATGCAATCAAAAGCAAACACTTGGTTAACTTTGACGAAATAAATATCAATATCGGTTGTCCCGCACCAAAGATTATCAAAAACGGAGAAGGTTCCGCATTGATGAAAACCCCAGAACTTGCAAGAAAAATTATCACAGCATGTGTAAACGCAGAAAAAGAAAGAGCAGATAAGAACCCTAGACCTATTACCGTAAAAGTCAGACTTGGATTTACAGAGCCAAGCAACGAAACGAATCGTCAAAACTCACTGCAAAATCTAGTAGACTTTGCAAAAATGTGTGAACAAGCAGGGGCGGCTCGCATAATAGTACACGGTCGATATGCAAGTCAAGGATATAGTGGAATTGCAGATTGGAAACAAATCGCAAATGTGGTTAACGCGGTACAAATCCCTGTAACCGCAAATGGCGATATCGTTTGTGAACAAAGTGCAAAAAAATGTCTTGATATCACAAATGCAAAAGGACTTATGGTTGCAAGAGTTTTATTCGGCAAGCCTTGGATGATAAATAATCTCGCTCAAAACATATCCCTAGAAAAAATTAAGGAAATTATACAATATCATATAAAAGTGGTTCTTGAATTACAAGGCGAAAATGGTTTTAGAGAAATGAAAAAACACCTTCTTGCATATTGTGACAGTTTAAAACTCTCAAAAGAAATAAAAAGAAAAGTCGCCGTAAGTGGCGACTTTGCCGAGGCAAGAAAGTTAATGGATGTACAATAAGAATATCTAGCCAGTTATAGCCTTGTAAAGCTTGTTAACAAGGTCATCAATTTTAATACGCTCTTGTTCCATAGTATCACGATAACGAATTGTTACCGCATTGTCTTCAAGCGTTTCATAATCAATTGTAATACAAAATGGTGTACCAATTTCATCTTGCCTGCGATAACGTTTACCGATTGATGCGGCATCATCATAAGTGGCCATAAAATGCTTTGACAAAAGTGAAAATACTTCATCAGACTTTTCCGATAGCCCTTTTTTCTGAAGTGGCAAAACCGCAACCTTGTACGGTGCAATGGATGGTTTTATTTTCAATACTATACGAATATCTGGGGTTTCTTCGGTTCCCAGATTCTCTTCATGATATGCATCGGAAAGAACCGCAAGAACAAGTCTATCCGCACCATGCGATGATTCAACAACGGTTGGTATAAATTTTTCATTTGTTATTGGACATGTATATTCCATTGATTTTCCACTGTGTTGTGCGTGAGAACCAAGATCATGTTGCCCTCTGTGATGTGTCCCACCTATTTCACCAAAACCAAACGGAAAATTATACTCTGCATCAACGGCGGCCTTTGCATAGTGACATAAAACGGCATGGTCTTTGAACCTAAGTTCTTTTTTATCAATCCCAAGGCGTTCAATATAAAACTGCATTGCTTTATTCTTAAACACTTCATAGTCATTTAAACTTGAACTCTCTTTTGTGAAAAGTTGATATTCAAGTTGTTCAAACTCTATTGTGCGAAATGTAAAATTTCCTGGTGTGATTTCATTGCGAAATGCCTTTCCAATTTGTCCAACGCCAAACGGAACCTTTAACCTTGATGCACGTTGAAGATTAAGAAAATTCACAAATTGCGATTGGGCCGTCTCTGGACGAAGATACACCGTTGATGTTGAATCATCCGTCACCCCACGTTGAGTCTTGAACATAAGTGAAAACTGGCGAATACCTGTCCAATTATGTTTGCCACAATTTGGACAAGTTACACCGTTGTCGGTTACAAAACTTTCCATACCTTTTTCGCCTAATGCTTCTGCATTTATGCCTTTGCCTTGTTTACTGTTCTCAATAAGGTGATCCGCCCTGTGACGCGTTTTACAATCTTTACAATCCATAAGTGGATCGGAAAAGCCTGCAACATGGCCACTTGCAACCCAAACATTTGGGTTCATTAGAATACCGCCATCCATACCGACAGAATTTTTGTCCTCTTGAACAAAAAACTTCCACCATTCACGCTTTATGTTATTTTTAAGTTCAACCCCCAAAGGGCCATAATCCCAAGTATTTGCAAGACCACCATATATTTCGGAACCCGCAAAAATAAATCCGCGGTTATTACAAAGTGCCTTTAGTTTTTCCATTGTAAGATTATTTTTGTTTTTCATAGTGCATTATATCATAAAATTTAACTTGTTGTTTAATAAGCTAATACTCACTGACCATTTAAGTTTTCATCTTTATGCAAATCTTGTTGTTCTTCATGGTTGGTTTCATATTGACATTGTTATAATTCGGTTTTGCCACATACTACGATCTTTTATATTGTAGAAGTCAAGTGCAGAAAAGGTATTAAGATATTCTTTCAAGGTCTCAACACTTTCTTTTCTTATCGCTCGCATTTTTAAACCTTCATCATAATTGCTTTTAAGTTGACCAAGTTCTTGCTCGATATCCAGTTTGGTTGCAGATTGCTTTGTAAACTCCCTCTCCAGATCATTAATCTGTACAAAGAAAGCCTCGAAATCAATAGATTCCATTTCCAGTCTTAAGAAGGTTTCTTCATCTTTTGAGAAAGATTCAAGATTATATATCTTATCAAAGGCTTCAAAGGTTGTTCTTGGTTGTTTTCTTCCATACATAATCATACTATGCATCAAAAAATTTGTCAACTAGTGATAACAAATCATAAATATGCCTCGACATCTTTTGACACAAATGAGATATAATAATGCATCGGGTTGGGGGAGTGTACTTATGTGGGAAATCATACGTGCGATATTGATGCTTCTTACAGGGGTGGGGGTTTTTCTTGTCGGCGTTGTTATGTTTACACATAAACTTGAAAAACCAAGTGACAGAATGTACAGATTCTTTGCAAAAACAGGTCGCAACAGATACACAGGTGTTGCAATGGGAACAGGCTTGACAATGGTTACACAATCCTCAACCGCAACAAGTGTAATCGTAATTGCACTTGTCAATGGTGGGGTACTTACATTATTCCAGGCAACCGCAATAATTATGGGTGCAAACGTAGGGACAAGTTTGACAAGCCTTTTAACAACATTGTCTGCTTTTCCAATACGCTATGGCTTCATGATGCTTGTGTTTGCAGGTGCTTTGATTAAACTGTTTACAAAACGTCCTAAATGGATTTATGCAGGAAATTTGTTCATAGGCATTGGACTTTTATTCGTTGGACTTCATATTATGTCAGGTGCATTCAGCGATAATCAAATTCTAATGGATACATTTACCGACTTGTTCCAGGCGGTCACTTTTCCATTATTATTAATTTTAATTGGTGCGGTTTTTACAATAATCATGCAATCTTCAACGGCGGTAATTGGAATCTTGGTGGTTCTGGTAAGCCAAGGTCTTGTTGATTTTTCTTCGGTCATGTTTCTTATTATTGGAACCAATATCGGCACAACATTTACAACAATAATCGTATCACTACCCGCAAATCGCGATGCAAAACGTGTTGCGTGTGTACAGGTTCTCTTCAAGTTAATAGGCTCTGCGGTATTTACTATAATTTTTTGGCCATTGCAATCACTATTTGTACCTTGGTACCAAAACCTGATAACCCAAGCCGTGTGGCAACTTTCGGTGTTTCATGTAATATTTAACGTTGGAACCATGTTCATGCTTCTTTGGTTAATAAAACCTCTTAATTGGCTTGCATATAAAATCATTCCTAAAAAGCCCTCAGGCGAAGGCTTTGATGTCGAAGCAGAAGAACAAATCGTTGACATTGTCCAGTAATCTGCACGTAAAGTAATCTATGGTTTAGAGTGCATAGCAATCGCTTCTCTAAGTTCTGTATCGGTTACATTCTTGATTGGATACATATTGTTGTCGTTCATGTACTTAAAAACTTCGAATTGATGTGCGGTCGTACGTTCATTCGTTTTTGTCACAACCGCACGCATGTTTTTACAGTTTGAATGTTGAATAGCCATACCACTTGCGTTCATAAGATCGCGCAAGTGTGCCAAAACATCTTGCATCATAAGTTTGTCATTTAATGCCTTCATTATAACTCCTTTTATTTATTTACAAGCCCTGCCGATTTTGGCAAAGGGTTTTTACCGACATCACCTTCCAGATACTCTAAAATTTCTTTATGGTTTTTTTCGCTTGTTTTAATGATGTCATGCAACAATGCCGTTGCTTTTTTATCACTTACCATATCTGTGTAATGTAATGCAACGCCTTGCAAAAGTTTTTCTTGATTAAGTATTTCACTTAGATTTTGTAAATTTTTAACCGCTATCATCTTGTATACCTCCTTACAAACTGTTATAACCATTAAGAAACATTATTAAACCGCATCATCTAATAATTGGTTTATATAAATCGTATCAAGCCATTTAAACTCTTTCCGCAACTTGTCAAGTTGATTTATTCCAAGACCAAAATTGTTTAAACGAAGTGAACAAAGTTCAATCCCCTCACTTATATGTCTAAATACCGTACGAAGTCCAATGTCAAGATTCTTTGCAATTTGTGGTGCAGCCAGTTTTTCCAAAAAATACATACGCATGACTTGCATATTTTTCACTGGAAGTGAATTAATTAATTGCTCTATTTTATTTTTAAGTCCTATAATTCTTTCTTTGCGAACTATACGGTCAATAACACGAGAAACAACAGACTCGGCATCCATAAGTGAATCAAAACTTGCATGGATTATACGGTTAATAAGTTTTTGATTGTAATTAATCCTATCATTCATCTGTGGATAAGCGGCGAAAAGTACTTTAACATAATTCCTATATATTTTTGTATTCTTCGATTGCATTGTGAAATCACTCCTTTACATGGCATCTTCCCCAATGTGTATACTTGTAATTCATTTCACGGCTTACGTTATTTACCGCAATAAAGATGATTAACTATAACATGCAAATTTTGTCGAAGTCAATATCACCGTGCCAACTTATTTCACTTCGATTTATTAACAAACCTTTATTTAACAACCCAATATATATGTGATATGCTTAGATATGGACATTAAAAAACTCACAAAAGAATATTGCGATTTGGCCCCGGATCACCACGATAGAAACCCCAAAGAAAAGCAACAAGCAATGATTGACCTTATAAAGACACATGTTTCCAATATTGATTGGACATTCGAAGATGAGGATGAGATTTTCTCTCTTCTAACCGCAGTCATAAATTGCAATGATTTGCAAAGTTTTCAAATAATACTTGATTCTGGTTTTGATATTAATACAGTTAACTCGAAATTCGAAACTATTTCAATGTTTCTTTCGCGCAATGCTTTTGAAATAGATATGGAAGATTCCGCACAATTTCTAGAACTTGTTAAAAATGCCGGCGCAAATTTCACAAAACGCTCTAGTGCCGATACAGACTTTTTTTGGAATGCATTTAATGATCAAGCCCAGATGGACAGAATACAAAAATCAGAAGATGAACGAGCACATATACTTAAACTTAAAGAAAATCACAAAGCAGGTAAACTTCATGATATATTCGAACGAAGAAAAGCAGAGGGCCCATTGCCTGCAAAAAGCCCCGACTTGCAGGAACTTGAACGTATAAAAAATATGCCAGGCTTTATGGAAACGGTTGGTGAGCCACAAGCCGATGGTTTTACCCTTTATCACTTGGCGGTCAAGAATAATGCACCGTTATCTATTATGAAACACATCTTGAAAAATGGTCACGATGTTGATGCACAATGTACCCGAAAAGGCGATCACTATCTTGGAGAACCAGACATGCTTTTAACCGAGCGTGCAATCCATATTGCATGCAACAACACAAACATTAATATGGTTAATCTTCTTTTAGAATATGGTGCCGATGTAAATTATCCAAGATCAGACGGCAAAACTCCGCTTCAAATTGCAATCTCTGCACAACCACCAAGATGGACAGGAAGCTATTGGCGAAATAACTTTAATGAACGTCGTCGACAATTAATTGAAAACCTGCTGCAATTATCAAATGCCAACGTTATTAAACAAGTACTCAAAGTCGCTGCTTCAAGCATATTTAATTTACTTAACCAAAGTGATGGGGCAATAAACAGTTTCCTTGAATCAAAGAACATTGATTTAAAGGATATTGTTTATGATGATGGAACGACGATACTACACGAAGCGACCAGAACAGGAAATTTTGAATTGTTTAAATACTGTGTGAAATCTGGCATCGATTTGAATGTTACAAACAATTCCGGCGACACACCACTTCATTTCGCATGTGCCGAACAACAGGACAAAATAACTATGCAACTTATAAAACTTGGTGCAGATTTTGAAAAAAAGAATATTAAAAACATTTCGCCACTTGATATTTTGACAACAAAAGGCAATGCCCCAATGATAGAATTTGCACTTTCAAGAAATCCATAAAAAAATAGTCAAAAATATACACGATGCAGTATACTTTGACAATGGATATTAAACAAATCTCTGACATGTACTATGAACTTGCAACAAAGGGCAGGTTTGATGCCAAAGTTAAACCAGAATATGTACAGGAAAAACTTGACTTTGTCAAAAAACATGTTGCAACAATTGATTGGATATTCGAAGACCCTGACGACATTTTGAAACTCGCCGCATCTATGGTTAAAGCCGAAGATACAGAAAGTTTCAAAATAATGCTTGATTCTGGTTTTGATATTAACTTGGTGAATTCAAAATTTGAAACAATCTTTACAAGGCAATACACTTGGTTTCATCGCCACGTAGACTTTGTAAAATTGGCTCTTGAGGCAGGTGCAGATTTTACAAAACGCACACGAAGCGACCAAGATTTTTTCTGGATTGCAATGACAGATTCAACAAGAATGGAACACATTCAAAAAGAGGAAGAACAACAATTCCGTACACTTAATTACAATGGGCCTTTTAAGGATATGTATAAAGATTATATCCCTGAAGAAATCAAAGCAAAAAAAGATTTGGAATATATCATATCTTTGCCTGGATTCATGCAAACAGTTGGAGAACAACGTGCCAATGGTAAAACCCTTTATCATACCGCGGTAAGCAACGATGTGCCACTTTTCATCGTCGAGGCAATCTTAAAAAATGGTCACGATGTTGATGCATCATGCACTTATCAAGAAATTGGCGGCAAAAGTATCACCGAACGCGCAATTCACATTGCATGTGAAAATGCAAACATTGAAATGTTCAAATTACTTGTTAAATATGGTGCCGATGTAAATTATCCAAGATCGGATGGAATGGCACCGCTTCAAATCGTTGCCGATGCCCAACAACCACGACGACTATTGCATAAAGACAAAGAAAGATACACAAAACGCTGCAAAGAACTTTGTAAAATAGTACTTGAACTATCCGGCGCAGAAGTTATAAAGAAAACACTTACTCAACTTGGTACGCGTTTGTCAAGGGCACTTAACAAAGATTTTGTGGCACATAATATGTTGGAAATTCTGCTTGGTTCTGCAAAAACAGAACTTGAAAATATTGCTTCGGACGATGGAACAACTCTGTTCCATAATGCATGTAAGTCAGGGGACTTTGAATTATTCAAACAATGCGTAAAAACAGGGATAGATTTGAATGTTACAAATAATGCTGGTGATACTCCATTACATTTCGCATGTGCCGAACAACAGGACAAAATAACTATGCAACTTATAAAACTTGGTGCAGATTTTGAAAAAAAGAATATTAAAGATGTTTCACCGCTTGACATTTTAACAACGAAAGGCAATGCCCCAATGATAGAATTTGCACTTTCATTCAAAAAGTAGTAAACTTAAAAAACAACTAATCAGGAGGAAATTATGGAATTTGAAAAAGCACTTGTAAACGCATGTAAGAACAACCAGATGAGTGTTATAAGACTTCTTACAAAAAAGAAGGTCAATCTTAACTATCGTGACGATTGGGGAAAAACACCTCTTGTTTATGTTTCACTTAAAGGAAATCTAGATGCGGTAAAACATCTAATTAATGCGGGGGCAGACGCAGATGCTACTGATGATTTCCAGAATACTGCATTACACCATGCGGTTGTGTCAAAGAACACCGAACTTGCTAAATATTTTTGCTCACTTGGCTCTATTGATATAAACACACGTAACAAGGATGGAAACACCGCGTTACTTGTGGCAACTGAATTGTTTGACAGAAACATGGTAGAAGTTTTGACAAAAGCAGGTGCAAAAGACCTTGCAAACTTTAAAAATGACACCGCTATGAGCATCGCCTCAAAAAATGGTGCAAGTGCAATCGTAGAGTTATTATTACTTGCAGGAGACGATTCATATGAAGAAAGCACTCCAGACGATTCCCAAGATGATGACGACTCGGAGGTTGATTCAACCGATGAATAATCCCCAGTACTGGCAAACAAAAACCACCTATGGTGGTTTTATTTTTATTTAGGTTTTTTGTTTTCAAGCAGACGATATGTTTCGTGAACGGTTGCAAGGAAATCTTCTTCCGCTTGTGTTAATTCAAGACGTGTTTTTTCTTTGTACTTTTCATATTCGCCAGTTGCGTGTTCCATTGCGTTTTCATGGCTTATCGTTCCTGCGTGGGTCAACAATTCCTTTTTATTAAAACGCAAGAACATATCAAGTTTTTCAATCCAGTCTGTCATTTTCATTGCTTGTTCTTGTTCGGCTTGATCTTCGGCATAGTCAAGGTACATTGACACAATACGATTAAGTTGAGTGATTTCTTTTTCGTTCAAGTAATTCTTGGCGATTGTAGCCTCGTCCTTTGTTGGTTTATTGCCTTTGAAAGCGGTTAAACCCATGAAAGGCAATTCCGCATTTGCACGACCAACAATCAATTCGGCGGCGGTTTTGCCGTGTACGGCAAAGTGCATCTTGTTTTGGACTATTTTGAAAAACTCTCTTGTTGTTTCTGCCTTTGGATCATAATCAACACTTGTCGCATAAATGTCGAGAATTTGACGATAGAAAACTTTTTCGCTTGACCGAATATCACGGATACGTGAAATAAGTTCTTTGAAGTAATTCCCACCGCCTGCACGTTTCAAAAGTTCGTCATTCATCGCAAAACCTTTGCGAACGTATTCTTCTAAAATTTCGGTTGCCCATATACGAAACTGTGTCCCACGCAAAGAGTTTACACGATAACCAACGGCAAGAACTACATTCAGCGAGTAATGTTCAGTTGGCTTGAATTTAGTAATTTGCAATTTTTGCAAATTACCATTTGGATCAAGTTCACCAGTTTCAAACACGTTCGCAATATGCCGTGAAACACCTGACACGTCCACATCGAACAACTCCGACATTTGTGCTTGGGTAAGCCAAACCGTGTTTTGATTTGGGTCAATGTTTACTTGGACTTTTGTTTTGCCGTCCGCAGACGTGTACAATATTATTTGGTTATCCATTTTGTTTTTCCTCCTTTATGATCTTCACAGTTTTCTTTTTGTCTTTTGCATTGATATTCATGTTGTTAGGTGAACTTATTTTTATGTTCAAATCGTCATCAATGTAAAAGGCTATGGACTCGCCATAATCAACACCCAATATCTCTCGAATTTTCTTGGGAACTGTTATCTGTCCTTTGGTGGAAAGTATGACCTCTTTGTATTTCAAGAAACAAACTCCTTTTGGTAAAAAGTAAAGAAATCTTTACTTTTTCCAGTCTATCACAAATTTGAAAACACGTACAAGCGAAAACTGTGTGCGTTTACCTTTTTATGAAATCGGTGTTTCTGTCACGGCTCGTTACCGAGATTAAGAGCATAGAAACAAGAATTGCAAAAGCACACATGGAAGTTGACGAATTGACCAATCAATTCTTGTCCGCACGTAACGAGTTGCTAAAATCCAAGATTGAACAAAAAAGGTGGAAACGAAATTGACGACATATCATTTGACGATATGAGTTGTGCGGAAATCATAGATATAAATGACGGCAAAACAAAAGCGTTCCAATTTGGTCAGGGTTCGACTTGCGATAGCAATGTCGAGTTACCGAGAGTTCAAATTAGAACGCAGTTGGCGGAGAGAGTGGGGATCGAACCCACGCACCAGTTTCCCAGCCTACCTCCTTAGCAGGGAGGCCCCTTAACCGCTTGGGTATCTCTCCAAGAGTACGTATAGTATACACCAGATTCTTTTAAATGTAAAGTGCTTATTGACAGGAGGAGTGCCCACCCACTGTCTTTGTGATATAGTATGACATGGGGAAAGAAAATCAAGTTGGGTGCAATAAATGTGGTGCAGTTGCCAGTCAAATTAAACAAGGATTCACAAGTGCTGGAAGTC
>Ga0131853_10009488_pt1 | contig 17800 bp, 13 predicted proteins | sample TergutLab28metaG_FD_92764 | JGI IMG/M metagenome (GOLD analysis project Ga0131853, IMG submission 92764) | Labiotermes labralis P1 segment gut microbial communities from Petit-Saut dam, French Guiana - Lab288 P1 (version 2) (version 2) | ecosystem: Host-associated > Arthropoda: Insects >... | reverse complement strand
TTCACTCAAGAACTGGAAGGGACGAGAAGAAGGGGAAGACCCAGGAAAAGATGGAAAGAGGAAGTAGAAAGAGATCTTCAAGTGCTGGGAGTGAGAAGATGGAGAGAGTTGGTGGCAGATAGGTAAAAATGGAAGGACATTGTTCGACAGGCCAAAGCCCACAGTGGGCTGTAGTGCCAATGGAAGAAGAAGAAGAATGCTACAATCTGTCCGAAGACATTCAACAGTCACGTTGACAGTCACTATTAATGGCATGTAGGAAACACACCCAGTGATACATCTATTTAAGATCAATCAGAAATGATTGGGTTTGGTCTCTGGGGGGGGGGGGAACTGACTACATAGACAACATTTTAGGTACCATGTATACCATAAAAGGGCACACCTTAACACCATAGAAAAGTTTTTACGTGCATAAAGAAGCACATAACCAGCAGCTCATCAGTAATAATAATAATAATAATAATAATAATAATACTCTGGAACAAAAAGCTAGCTTCATCACTTACAGTCGAACGAGACTTGTGACTAAACCAGCAGCCCACAGTCAATGTTCTCGCCACCACAGTAGCTGTTAAACGACACATATAACACACCTTTTATCATTCCGCCAGAAACTAAGCGAGTTCTCGTTATATTTTCCATAACCTAACGTGTATTGTTGTTCACTTTTCCTATATGCATTGCTGCCTACTGCAGTTGGTCTTCTGGGTATTGTGTTATTATCTTGTGTATATCTTTGTTACCTCATGCGTATTGTTGTACCGTTTGTGTATTGCTGTTTCTACTTTAGTTGCCGGACTGTTGGCTAGAAGTCTGTATTCGGAAGGTCCTGCGACCGGCCACCTCGACGCTGGTTTTTCTTGATTTCCCTGTGTCTATAAGCAAATGCTGAGACGGTTCCCAACATTCCAAGTTGCCACTACATGCTTCTTATGTAGCCCTCCCGACTTAAATGTCTTAGATCCTTATTTCATATTTATGTACATGCATTAAAACCACTGCCACCGGGCGACAGCCCGTTTGCAATTAAATATATTATTAATTAATATTAACAATACTCTAAATATTTCGAAATATAATATGCGGTATTTTTTGTTTTCAAATTTTAAAATGTAAGAAATAACTAATGTCGGCTGTGTGTATAGGTCTAACACATCTATATTTATTGGTAGAATATGAAGTATTTTCTACATAAGCTACAGCTACATGTTTCGGCGCTTGATAATGGCCATCTTCAGGCCGTACATGAAATACTTATTAAGCAGTTATACAAAACATACATGGGCTGTTTATATGGGGTAGGGAGGGGGTAAAGTGGGCACGATATCTCGTATCTGTCAGAAAGGTTGGGCGGTCTGAGTTACATGAGCGGTCCATGCTGTTACCAAGCTGTGTCTAATCTAATTATAGTTAAATCTACGGTAGGTGTCGTATTATGTCTATGTGTCCTGTGTAATTACACTGAAGTATACAATATACAATATACAACAACATGTAGGAATAAATTTAGTTGTGTTAGACCAGTACACACACTGTACATCAGTCACACCAGTACACACACTGTACATCAGTCACACCAGTACACACACTGTACGTGAGTCACACCAGTACACAAACTGTACATCAGTCACACCAGTACACACACTGTACGTGAGTCACACCAGTACACACACTCTACAGTAGTTATTTCATTGAACACAACGAGGATGTCGAAACTCATGACTGTAAGAAGCAGACACGAAAAAACCAACGTATAATCCAAGAACATAAAAAGAAACTCCATAGAAGCTACAGGAAAAAACAAAACGCAAAATTTTCCCTGTCCACAATATGAAGGAAGGAAGAGGGGTACAGATCCACTAATTCTTAACCTCGGCTCTAGATTGAGGTGAGTGGTTAGCTTCACGCCTCGGCAGCCTTATCCACAGGATAGAACACCGGTGCTCATTGAATAGGGGGCTTGGTGGGCCCCAAAACCAGTCAGGAAGTTTTGGAGAATAAATAAATCTCTTGCCTCTATTGGGATTCGAACCCGAAACCGCTAGCATGCAGCTGTCACTGCACCGACTAGGCTACTCCGGTTCATGTCACAGAAAGGTACATATAACTTAAACCCAGCATAATCTATCCAAAAAATAGTACAAAATCCCAAAAATATGGATACCCTTTTTGAAACGTGTGCAGGTGCGAGATTTTCGGCACCCGTCCAGTCCGGCCCTGGGGCTCACACAGCCTCCTCTCAAATAGGTGCCGGGTCATTCCCGGGGATAAAGCGGCCGGGACCTGGCATTGACCACCAACTCCCAGTAGCACCCAGCTAAAGAAAGAGTACAGCTATATCTCTGCTCTTCCTCTGGGCCATCACTGCCTGTCCAGCAGGAAATTTACCCTTACGTTACGTTTGTACATTCGTCAATAGCAAACTGCTACAGATTTGTACATTTTCCCCCCCAATGCCACCACATGTCCTTGTGGACTTCGCGGTCCTCCCTCCTGGGCATGGCAGGAGTGTAACCGACTTATGAGGTTGGGACGCCCAAGAGACGCAGTTACGTTGTTCCGATGATGTGAGTGGTGATATAGGAGAATGTAGTGCCAGGAGAGCCCTTAAACCTAAATTCTACCAATCTACCCAGATTATGGTCACCGCGGGAATCCTCCCCTTCAGGGAAAATTCCCACGGTAGTGCCGGGAATCGAACCCGAGACCCCATGATTAGTAGTCAGAGACTCGGATTTTAACAACGTAACCTTCTCTATACTACATCTTTATAGTATCTGCCTTAGACGAAGCTCCATTCTCCACTTCAACTACAAAGAATAAGATCTTATTCTAGCATTGTAATCTAATGATTGCACTTATCCTTCCTTCTAGTATTTACTGCAATTAGATACACCTGATAGTGGGTCGGGTAGCTCAGTCGTTATAGTGACTGACTACGGGCTGGACGGTCCGGGATCGAATCCCGGTGGGGACGAGATTTTCCGCCCGTCCAAACCGGCCCTGGGGCCCACCCACCGATTCAGTGGGTCTTTCCAGGGGTAAAGCGGCCGGTGCGTGGCGTTGACCACCTACCCTATCTAGCGCCGATGTTAAAGAAAGAGTAGAGCTATAAATCTACTCCCCCTCTGGACCTTCGTAGCTTGTTCTAGGGTGAACTTTACCTTTGCGTTATTTATATGTGTGTGTGTGTGTGTGTGTGTGTGGGGGAGGGGGGGTAGCTCAGTCGGTATAGCCACTGACTACGGGCTGGACAGTCCGGGATCGAATCCCGATGGGAACGAGAATTTCCGCCCGTACAGACCGGCCCTGGGGCCCACCCAGCCTCCTGTACAATGGGTACCAGGTCTTTCCCGGGGGTAGAGACGGCAAGGGTGTGGGGCTGACCCCCCACCCCCATCTAGTGCCGAAGGTCCTAGAACAGAGTAGAGCTATACCTCTTACTCACTCTAAGAGCCTGCGTGGCCTACAAAAAAGGGTGAAAACCTACCTAGATGCACCTGATAAAGACCACAAAAGGCCGAAACATGTAGTATACACAATAAATACCCATATATACAACAGTCGCGATTGGCCGTACATTTACATAGCTTCGTGATAAAGTTAGGCATTACAGCAAAAATAAGCATTTTAACCACAGAACATTGGTCATTTGGGTAACCAACGTTTCCGTGACCATAAAATCGATGGTAACATAAGTAACTAAAGCAATTATGGTAACAAATTTAACCATAAAAACGGTGACGATTTGAGTAGCCAAGCAAACGACGGTAACGACAGAAACCAAAGAAGTCATAAATGTAGGCTAAAATATAATATCAAAAATATATAATAAATCAGACACAACTTTGTATTTGATTAAATTATATTAGATTATAATTCCAGCTACATGTTTCGGCCATATTTGTAGAGCCATTTTCAGGCTGATCTTTGGACAGGTGGAGTACAGCAAACAACGGGGATGTCTCAATTGAAAATCATAAATGTAGGCTCCTGTAGGAACTCACGCAGAGGGTCTGTTATTATTTTCAGATATTCACCAAGACTGGAAAAAGTCGAAAAATTTCAGCGAAAATTGTCGACGCAATTTTTCACGAAAATACTTCCAATAACGTCGAGTTGACTGGCAGACAAACGATGACGTAACAAATCTGGCGGTTACTTTAGGCAGTAGTTTTCCGAACGCGCCTAAAATTCTTCCCTGTGTAGTGAACGCTGCTGGTGAGCCAAGCAGTCGAAATCTTGAAATGGTACTGCCTTATTTAAACATATGTAACAACATTTTAACATAAGAAATTTTTTAGCTTAGAACGGCGCTTTATGATTATCAGCATCTATATTAATTACATAAGACCAAAAAAAAATTTTCACCCTGGGGCTCTTGCCATTTTTTTAATTTGGGCCCACCGTGAGCCGAAACTCAAAAACACTTTCTTCACGTTGAGCCTGGAGCCTTTTGCCCATTTTGGGGCCCACTGAAACCCAACATTTTTCATTTTTCACTTTTTGGGTCCTGGACATTGCCCCCAAACGGGCCACGGCTGCCCCATAACTACTCCTTATTTAGAAATATTTAACATCAAACTAACATATGAAATTATTTAGCTTAGAACGGCACTTTATGCTTATCAGCATCTTTATTAATCACATAAGACCACATTTTAGCGCAAATTGTTAGGCTTCAGAAACAGGAGGGTAGGAAGTGTCTTCTAAAACACTTTACTGAAGGAAATAAGGAAGGATAGAAGTGACGGGAAGACGAGAAAGAATACGTAAGCAGCTACTGGAAGATGTTAAACGAACGAAAGGGTACTGGAAAATGCAAAAGGGAAACACTAACTCGCTTTGAAAAAGGCTATGGACCTATCGTAAGGCAGGCTGCCACAATACCCAACTGGTACAGCGAAATTAATCTGTGACTTTTTATAGTGTGACTTTAGCAAGGACGATATGGCTCCCTGATGATGGTCCTAGGAACGAAACATGTCGGAGCGCTTTTAATGTTTTAATGTGTAAATTTTATCAATTTTATATATGTGCAGTGGTTGGTATAATAATTGAGTGAAACATAACAATGTACTTCAGCATAGAACAGGAAGCCTTTCGCGCTATATCCAGGACACAGCAGACACAGATGTTACACGTACCTTTGCCGCAGGTGGGACCTGTAAAGCTGGTGGCCGTGCAGTCACAGATAAACCTGTTCCAACCCTCTGTGCACAGTCCGCCGTTCATGCAAGGCTGCGAATCACACTGAGGCGGCGACACGCGGCACCACGGACGAATTGCGCCTGCAGAAAACAGGAAACAGCGTTATCTGTTGTGCTGAGAGTTTGTCGTGCATTCTAGTGACGAGACATGAACAGACACTTCTAGACCAACCTCTCTACTAGCGCCTAACTTTTCATTTATGTCTATTTATGGCCAGTGTTGATCCCAGTGGCCGCGCGGTCTAGAGGGCCACATACACCCTAAAGGGCCCCATTCACTCTAAGTTAAACTGTGTAAAAAAAGAAAACTGCACGAAAAACTGAGCTGAATGTTCTCTGGCACAGCACAGGTTTCCCATCAGGTTTGTCAGTTCTGTGTGTCTTCTTGTGCGTGTGACTCTGGTGGATAAAAACAAGGCTGTCGTTTACTGTTTGCTAGCCACATCGGCCATAATGTTATCCGAAAAGAAGAAAAGAAAGCGTAAAATGTGCAGTAAGAAGTGGTATTTGGAAAGGAATATATCATGCGATGTTCATCTGTTGAATGGATTGCTAGAAACGGATGTGCCTTGAGATGATGCCATTGTGGTGTGGGCAGGTAAACTGAGGAAACTGTGGGATTCCGTGAGTGAACTGCGCAGTTCTGTGTGTGAAAGACGATTGGAAAGGACACTTCTGAGGCCTGCGCTATTGCCTGTCAAAACTGCGCAGTTTACTCAGTTTTCCGTGAGGTATGACGTCACACAATAAAATCGCTCAATTTAACTGAGAGTTTATAGCGCGCTTAAGGCGTGGGTCTGCGGCCGCTCGCCTGCTGAGGTTGTGGGTTCGAATCACACGGGTGGCACGGAGGCCTGTCTGTTGTGAGTGTTGTGTGTTGTCAGGTAGAGGTCTGTGCGACGGGCTGATCAATCGTCCAGAGAAGTCCTACCGACTGTAGTGCGTCGTTGTGTGTGACGTAGAAACCTCGTGAATGAGGAAGCCCTGGCCCACTGGGGGTTTTTGTGCCATAAAAAAACAAACGTTTTGCCCAGTAACTTGACAATCAAAGAGTTATTAGCTGGCGTCTCACTCCGGAGGCCTGGGTTCCATCCCAGGGCACTCCAGGTCGGATTTGTGGTAGACTGAATAACACTGTGACGAATATTTTTTACCGAGTACTAGCTGCTCCGCTGCCAGTATCGTTTCACCAACACTCCCATCGCCTAACAATTGACCATCAATCGAAACTATGCAACATTACTAAAATTACGAGGGAGTGTTGATAAGTCCTTAGCCCGACTAGGAAGGAAACAAGCTACAGCGACCAAACTCGGGATTTATTCAACATACTGCCCACGAAGCTCAATACACTTCTTAGCTCGGTGCTCTAACTTCTGCAAGCCACTCAAAAAAAATTCAGATTCTTGTCCGTCCAACCAGGTCTCCGTGACAGCAATGACCTCCGCGTCGGACGAAAAATGACGAATTAGTAATTGTTTTCTTCGGTCCAGGGAACAGGTGGTAGTCCGACGGGGCCAGATCCGGTGAATAGGATGGGTGATCAAGACTCTGGAAGCTCAGGTAGGCCAGTTGCTTCTGGGTTGCAAGTTTCCGGTGAGCCGGGGCATTGTCGTGCAAGAACAAGACCCCTTTGGTGAACTTCCCGCGGCGTTTTTCCTTCAAAGTGTCCTTCAATTGCACCAGCAGAGATGAGTAATACTCCGCGTTGATTATATGGCCCTTTGGAAGATAATCAATGAGGAGGATGTCGTCTTGATCTAAAAAAAAATCGAGGCGAGAACTTTTCCAGCGGATTTTTGATATTAGAAAATTTTTGGGGCGGGGGGAGCCGCCACGCCGCCACTCCATTAATTGTTTCTTTTGTCTCCGGGTCATAGTGATATAACCAGGTTTCGTCCGTGGTCACCAATCGCGACAGGAAATCATTTGGATCGCGCCGAAAAAATTCCAAAAGTTGCTCCGACGACTGGCACCTTTGACGTTTTTGATCCGCGTTCAGGCATTTCGGGGCCCACTTTGCGGTCTTCCAAGATTAGCTCGTGAATTTGATCAGTTAATCTCCGAAGTGGTAACTGTTTTGGGTAGTCCAGGACGAGGCGCATGACAGGTGGAAAAATCACGTTTAAACTGGGCCATCCAGTTTTTGACGGTGGCAAATGATGCTGCATGCTCCCCTAATGTTTCTATTAGAATGGCGTGAATTTCCTTCGGCGCCTTGCCTTGCAGCGGGAAAAAATACTTGTATGACAGCTCGCGTCTCCACGTTGTTGAAATCGCGCGCGTCGCCTGATAGGCTTCCTTTCAGCATCTGTAACAAGAAAAGACTTGCAGTTCGGCACATGAACAGACCCCTCTTTCCAAAGACACTATCGATGCTGTCCTACGACATCGGGAAGTAAGACGGGCTAAGGCCGTATCAGCACCTCCTTCTACTATGCCTATGGATAGTTAATAGAGATATCAGACCAGTAATCGAAATTTCCCAACCAGTTTCAGTACTTCTTGGCCTCCTTCGAGCATCCTGATTGCGTATTTTAAAGCAAGGTTGAAAATCAATTGCAATAAATTACAACCAAGAAAACATTAATAAGGGTTGCAACCAGTTGCGGCTGCGACAGAACTGTTTTGTGCGTGGTTTTAATTACCTCAAGTGAGATGTACAAATCAATAATGCGTCTGCAAGATGAATGAACTTGGTGGCTTTTATTACACTGCTGAGTGGCACTTCCTTGTTACTCACGACTTAGCGAATGTTTCATCTCTATTTCCCTTAATTTGAAACTTACAGTAAGTGCATCTAACAGGCTTCCAGCTGATGGATGTAACAATGACAGAAATATTACCGCACAGGACTCATCATCAGTTTATTTACGTAAGCGTTCGTCGTCACGGAAAAAATAAGAACTACTTTTGCTCTAACCAGTGGCGTACCCAGGAATTTTGTTCGGGTGGGGGGGGGTTCAACAAATTCAGTTGAGGACAGAGGACATCGAGAAAGGGGATCTGGGGGGCGGTTGCCCCTAGTCAGGGGTTCTATGGAGGCAGCTATAATTTGGTACAAGAAATTTCATTTCGTATAGTAAAATTTTCTTAATTTTTGGTACTTTAAGACTATTTATGATGACAACCAATTTATTTGTCATTGCCAATGTAAAACAATTGCGAACCGGCGGTAGTTTTAGAATTTTACTGTCTTTTTCCGAAAATCTTGTGGTATTGGCTTCCTAAATTCAGCAATTTTTAACAGTTTTCACAATCGGCTTGGTTGGGCACGATTTTGGAGGGCCTTCGGAATTTGGGGAGGGGGTGAACCCCCCCCCCCAACTCCCCACTCGGTACACCACTGGCTCTGACAATAAATCGTGTGCTCGTTGTTAGTTATCCCTCCGCTTTCATTTGTTCAAAATACCATTACTTCTGCCTACGAAACAGCGGGATGTGACAGGAAATACATCATATTTCAGCTAGTTTCCAAGTGTTGACTTTGATGAACTTTGCGCGCTGCCAGATGACGAATGCTGTCTGTAGTGACGCTTCTAACGGAAGAGCACGTTTATTCTACACAGTTCTTCCAGTGCTTCTGGACAACGAAAGTCCTGGGTCAATGTCAGTGGCGTACCGAGGGGGAGGGTTTTGGGTGGTTCAAACCCCCGCCTCCCCCGAAGTTCCGAAAGCCCTCCAAAATCGTGCCAAACACAACTCGATCGTGAAAACTGTTAAAAATTGCTGAATTTAGGAAGCCAACACCCCAAGATGTTCGGAAAAAAAGGCAGTAAAATTCTAAAACTACCGCCAGTTCGCAATTGTTTTACATTAGCAATAACAAATAAATTGGTTGAAATCATCAAGTCTTAAAGTACCAAAAATTAAGAAAATTTTACTATAAGAAATGAAATTTCTTATACCAAATTACAGCTGTTTCCAGGACCCCTGACTATAGGGTTACCGCCCCCAGAACCCCGTTCTCTCTGTCCTCTGTCCTCGACTGAATTTGTTGAACCCCTTCCCCGAAAAAAATTCCTGGGTACGCCACTGGTCAATGTCATTCTGTCATACGCATTAAATCTCTCTTTACGATGATATAAACCCTGTCCAAGACACAGTGGTTTGGTTTTGCATAATCGAATAAGTCGTTAGCCACACCCGGTCGTTTTCCTGAAGTATAAACTTCACATATACACTTTTCGTGTATTTTGAGGTAATGAATTATGTATAAAGATGTACACACGTGCATGCATACACACACTGTTTTCTGATTCTCAGCGAACACAGCTCACTGCTAAGGTAAGCGTCAAAGAAGTTTACTCTCTTTTCGGTTTGATTCCATCTAGACTGGTACAGAGTTACCAACTTCTGAAAAATGTATGTTGCCTTAATATTACTCTACTTCGATTTGTATTGCCAACTATCCGGTTTCAACGTCGGGCACCGAAAGGTCTGACACTGTGAAGAGTCTGTTACAAGTGGTAAAGTGCACCGTTGAGCAGGCATTGCGGTTCTGTACAGGCTGTACGGCCCGTAGAGGAGTAGAAGTATAGCTCTACTCTTTCTTGACCACGCCACTAGAAGGGGGTGAGGGGTCAGTGTCATGCTCCGGCGGCTCTTTACAGCCGGGAAAGACCCGGTGCCCATTGTACAGGAGGCTGGGTGGGCCCCAGGGCAGGTCTGGATAGGTGCGGAAAATCTTGCCCACTCTGGGATTCAATCCCCGGACCGTCCAGCCCGTAACCAGTCACTATATCGACTACGCTACACGGCCCCTCGAAGCTTCTGCTATAACACCTTCAAATTCCGGTAGGGCGTCCAGCATCTAAATTCTTACTTTCCGCTCTTCTGATCAGTCTCTCTCTCCACTCAGAATTTTGGCATCTTCGGCTGAAACTATAGTAATAAGCAAAGCAACGAGCAATGCAACGATAATCATGCCATAATAAATCCTCCTGTGGGCCGGGTAGCTCAGTCGGTTTAGTGACTGACTACGAGCTGGACGGTCCGGGATCGAATCACGGTGGTGACGAGATTTTCCCCTCTTCCAGACCGGCCCTGGGGCCCACCCAGCCTCCTGTAAAATTGGTACCGGGTCTTTCCCGGGGGTAAAATGCGGCCGGGGCGTGCTGCTGACCCCTCACCCCCTTCTAGTGCCGCGGTCATGGAAGAGTAGAGCTATACCTCTACCCACCCTCTGGGCCACACCGGGCATGTAACGGGATCACTTTAGTTTTTAAATAAATTCTCCTTTGCCAGCTTCAATATTCATTCATTCACCCAGCAGTCCGCCTTACGACAGGCCCATAGCCTCTTACAAATACAGTTCTCCATGGTGTGCGATCTAGTGAGTCCTCTTTCAATTTACAGTACCTCTATTTTTCGTAAGGACATACAGTAGCTGCTTACTTCTTCTTCCTCGTCCTTCATTCGTTTCTATCCTTCCCTCTATCTATGATTCAATAAAGTGCCTTGCCAAGCAGTTCCAACACCAGATATTACCAATTCATATAGCCTTCCTTCTTTCTATATTACGTACGATATTCCTCTTCTCCTTGGTTCTATGTAATACTCTTTTATTCCTCACACGATCGGTCCAACTGATCTTCTCCATCCTTCTCCGGCACCACATTTCAAATTTGCCAGGTATTTCTGATCCACTTTCCGAAGTGTCCAAGTTTCCGCACCATAGCAAGCTCTGCTCAAAATGTGGCATTGGACTGGTTTATAGCTGCATTATTAGGAATGCAGATGAAATCCGAATATAATTAGTAAGATAATGTCTTGTTTGTTGTTTTTGTACTGAATAATTCACAGTAAATAAACACGCATGTATGACAGGACAGAGTGTTTATAATCTCCACATTGTACAAATATGTGTGGAGTTTAGTCCGACTCTACACGGGGACAATGCCCAGTGAATGGCTGCAGTTTGTACAGTGAAATTAGCTTCGATTGCCACTCTCACCGTAGGAATGAGTTCAACGCTTGGTGAGGTAAGGCTATACCTCTGCTCTCCATTGTAAATTTATGGGTATTTGAGCTTGTCACATAAACCGTGGGAATTAGGTGAAACTTAATGTTAGTTCTGGGAAGCTTTCTCGCAGAAGGGTGTTAAAAACAAAGGTTTTATATAAGAATGAAAGTGTGTCAGGGTGTGACATTTTATACATGTTGTTTCAGGAGGAATAGTAAATATTTAAGGAGTTGGTAGTATGGATTATTCCGAGTAAATAAGTTCATATAAACATGTGTCCAATTTTCAGTGGGTGTGAAGATACAGCTGTTTGAAGTTGGCGCGTGCAGATCAGATTATTGTCTGTGGGGATGGATAAAAAGCGAAGTGTACAAAGAAAAAGTAAACACAAGAGACGAATTGGCCGCTCGCATTATGAATAGTGCTGCCCTCATAAAGCAAGAACGCCAAGACGACCTCAGGAGAGCTACACGTACTGTTGCCAAGAGGGTTGAAAAGTGCACTGAAGTCGATGGTGCGATATTTGAACACTTACTGTGAACTGTTGCAATTTATTGAGATTATTTACATAACCAATAAATGCAATCAATACGCCATTTGTCTTTCCTTCATACCTTTTGTAAGGCTTTTTATGCGTAACATTCAAACAGCTCTAATCTCCACACCCATTGAAAATTGAACACATGTTTATATGAACATATTTACTCGGAATAGTCCATACTACCACCTCCCAAAATATTTACTTTTCTTCCTGAAACACCCTGTATATGAATCTGATCTGTACGCACCAACTTCAAACAGTTGTATCTCCACACCCATTGAAAATTGGACACATGTTTATATGAACTTATTTACTCGGAATAGTCCACACTACCACCTCCTAAAATATTTACTTTTCTTCCTGAAACACCCTTTATGTGAATCTGATCTGTACGCGCCAAATTCATACAGTTGTGTCTCCACACCCATTGAAAATTTGACACATGTTTATATGAACTTATTTACTGGAATATTCCATACTACCGCCTCCTAAAATATTTATTTTTCTTCCTGAAACATCCTGTACATGAATCTGATTTGTACGCGCCAACTTCAAACAGCCGTATCTCCACACCCATTGATAACTGGACACATGTTTATATGAACTTGTTTACTCGGAATAATCCATACTACCACCTCCTAAAATATTTACTTTTCTTCCTGAACCACTCTGTATATAAACTTTTTGTAGATTTACGACTGGGTGGACGAAGCAACACTTGACTCTTGTTCTGCTGGCTAAAGACTGCTTCGATCCAGCCATAACTGACTGCTAGGAATCTTACTGCCTTGCTCAAGATTATGCTATAATATCCAACTGGAATGCTACGTCATATATAAACTTCCAAGCTTGGCGGTTGGTGCATCATGTGTGAAAGTTTAAGTCAGCGGTAGAAGAGATACTGTCGTTTGCGGTTGTACCCCAGTGAGATGACAGTCGTCTGCTGTGTGTTTGGAACTTGGAACATAAGGGCCGTGAGTAAACAGATGGCCGTCTACTGAAGTTTGGGGTTAAAATGAATAACACTGTTAATAAAGCGATGAACTACAGGGGTGCTGATAAGTCCTTAGCCCGACCAGGAATGAAACAAGCTAATGTTTCTGTCAGAATGGCGTGAATTTCTTTCGGTGCCTTGTATTGGAAGGAAAAAAAACTTGATGACAACTCGCGTCTCGATATTGTTGAAATCGCGCGCGTCCCTGATATGCTTCTGAGCTTGTTTCCTTTCTGGTCGGGCTAAGGACTTATCAGCATCCCTGTATTATTTTTGACTAGAGTTGATGCTCTTACGTCCGTCTGTTGCAGCCTAAACGATAAATATTCCGTGAGATTAGGCACGGAAAACAACTCGAGATTGTTCGTTATTTTGTGCGTAAAACGAAGACACAAACAGAACGCCACGCATTTCAGAAAGGTAATGCAATTATACCACCATAACAAGAATGTAACTGTAAGTACTTAATTACTGGGTGGCACACGAGAAAATTTTGCATTTTACTGTAAATTTTGGATGTTAGACCTGGAAATGTCGAGTGTCAAGTTAAACAGCGTTATTAGATGCCTAATTAATTTAAAATGTCGTGAATTAATTACATACCGGAGCTTGCCAGAGGGCTTAACTTGTGATATCCGAGGCACTAGAATGCATCTGAAAGCTAAGGGGGCTTTGGCGTACCGCTGAATGCAAGGGACTTAGTTGTCAGCAAGGTACATGACGTTCATCCGTGGAATAATGGCTTCTGTTTCTGTGAAACGCCACTTAGGCGCGACACCCTGTCAGCCGTCGACGCGTTCGGGGTCCACCGCCCCCCACCTTACCCCCAGCCCGGAAATTTTCCCACCTAGCACAGCCGCACACAGTTCCGCCTTTTCTCCTGCACACGACTATTCAACCACACCCAGAATTAGCAAGTTCTGAGACGGCTGCAGACAGCTATATTCCATTTGGACTATTAAAATTGTAACAAGAAAGTCAAGTTATCCCTGTGCACGTCATGAAGACATTTGGAGGAGTGGAGGTATGACTCCATTCATTCTTAATCTCGGCACTAGATGGAGGTAGGCAGTCAGCACGACAGCCGGGCCGTTTTACTCCCGGGGCAAGAGGTCCGGGAATCCCCTGTAAACGAGACGGGGCGCGACCCACAGCCGTTCTGGGGTGCTTCTGGGAGGAGAAAATTCGTTTTCCGCAGCTAGGAATTGAAAAAGTTTCCTCGGATTCCATACCCAGTGCGCTGTCTGGACTACACGAACAGTGACTTGCCATCCAGAGCATTCGCAGCCCTTCACTGTGATTTAATGGTAACAAAAGAGCCCTTAGTAAATTATATATATATAAAGCACTCCCGTTACATGCCCGGAGTGGCCCAGAGGGTTTCAGGAAGTTACGTTTCCCAGATAACATGACAACGGCACCGGATGGTCGTAAGGTTAAATCCCTACGCACCGGCCGCCTTAACCCCCAGGAAATGCTCCTGGTACTCATTTATATTAGTGGCTGATTCGACCCCAGGGCCATAGTGGATCGGAAGGATTATGTCAATAAAAAATTCCAATGACACCAGCTGGAATCGAACCAGCGACCTTACGATTTGTAGCATAGTACCTTAACCACTGTGCCACCGCGGTCCCCATGCATATATATCAAGTCTATAGACAACTTTGTTTGTAATTAACCACCAGCAGCATATTGCGTTAGGTCTCTGCGATTAACTGATCACTCGTCCAGAGGAGTCCTACCGACTGTGGTGCGTTTTCGTTTGTGATCTAGAAACCTCGTGAATGAGGAGAGCATGGCCGTCTGGGGCTGTTGCGCCAAAAAGAAAGAAAGAAAGAAAGAAAAAAGAAATATTTCAGTTACAAAAGACATATTCAGGTTGAATACAAAATCATAATAATAAATATATTTACAGCGCCATGAATGTGACGGACTAGATCTGTCTGACGTCAAATGGAGTTACTGTGAGATATACTGCACATTGGAAGTTTGGAAAATTGTGTGTAGTCAACACACAACTGCAACACCCGGGGCATAAGCAAGGGAATCTAGCACCCAAGGCCACTCGATCCCCCACAACGCAGCATAATTCAGGAGAAGGACGATGAACAGGCCTCCGTACGACTACAGAACTTCATACCTGCCGAGCACACCCCCACAATAGCTTTATTTTTCTGTATCTGTTTTTGTTTTTTGTTGTTTTTATTAGATCCTGTTTTTGTTTTTGTTAATAAGGCCCGTATGTAGAGATCTCTACACCACGTGCACGTGCATGCTTATAGTAAGATCTTAAGTTCCCCTAAGACAATCTGAAGATGGCCAGTACAAGCCGAAACATGTAGTTGTCCAATATATAGTCATTAAATACACCTCATGTGACACAGTTGTGTTTGACTACATACAATTTTCCAAGTTTCACACACACAACGGAGATGACACACTTCCTAGACATTAGAAGTAATATCAAAGTTTTATTTATTCACCAACTGATACACCCGTGAGTTGTCCTAAAAAACAATATTAAAATTTATATTAAAATTTACATTAAAACAGCTCCGACATGTTTCGCTGTTACAGTTACACCATCATCAGGGAGCACATTAATTCGTGCTCCCTGATGATGGTGTAACTGTAACACCGAAATATGTCGGAGCTGTTTTAATGTAAATTTTAATATTGTTTTTTAAGACAACTCACGGGTGCATCAGTTGGTGAATAAATAAAACTTTGATAATATCAAGATGCTGCACGGTACGAATGTGATAATTAGAAATAATGTTTGAAAATTTTGTAAAATCTGTCAATTAAAACTTAAAAAACTAATATTATCAAATAATGGTGGTCTTATGGAGGCAGATGTTGTGCTGTAGGTTTAGCGGATGGCTGAAAGTGGGCGCAGCGCATTCGTCACTCCATACTTGTTCAGATTGTAAGGTGTAGCAATATAGTATTTGTGTCAAATATAGAGGGAAGTAGGAGACGAACTGCTATAATCGGTAAATGTGCATATTAATGGCGGTACTTCCGTTTTCACTGGTGTGTTAATGTGTGAAGTGAATGTGCCAGACAGTGTTCGAATCCCGGTGTGTTCTTTAAATATAATTATGTACACATAACTTCGCAGTACAACTGCACATAACATGTGATACTGGGTAATGTATGTGTGAAATCTGTAGAACGCGTTTATCGTAACGAGCGGTATAAACAGGTGGACACTGAGCACTGTTGTGCACTGTTATTGTTGTTATGTTGTGCGCTGTGTGCATGCTGCATGTCCACTGAAGGGAGGAAGGGTACAGTTGGGACGGGTGGAGATAGCGGAGTGGGAGGGTAGTGAATTCAGGGGTGCTGATAAGTCCTTAGCCCGACCAGGAAGGAAACAAGCTAATGTTTCTGTCAGAATGGCGTGAATTTCCTTCGACGCCTTGCCTTGCAGGGAAAAAAACTTGATGACAGCTCGCGTCTCGATGTTGTTGAAATCGCGAGCGTCCCTGACATGCTTCCGAGCTTGTTTCCTTCCTGGTCGGGCTAAGGACTTATCAGTACGCCGGTAGGAAATGTAGGATATACACAGGGAACAAAAAGTCTCTGTACACCTGATGATTACAATACAGAAAGCAGGTACACTGGGATTTCTTGATCACCCTGTACAAGGTATTAATTAAAAGGTAATTAAAGATTTTACTTTTTAAAGATAGTGGTCAAAAATTATGTTTGGAAAAATTGTGTGTTCGTCTTTGAATTGATTGTCACTTGAGACTTCTTTATGTATGCAAAATTTTTCCGTGCTATTAAGATGTGCGCCCACTTTCAGCCATCCGCTAGCCTACAGTGTAATGTCCACCTTCAAAAGATCACCATTATTTCATAATAATATGTAATATTTTTTAAGGTTTAATTGACAGATTTTGGGGCACGCGGTGGCGCAGTTGGTTGAGGCACTGCGCTACAAGCCGAAGGTCGCGGGTTTGATTCCCGATGTTGTCATTGGCATTTTTCATTGACACAATCCTTTCGGCCACACTATGGCCGTGGGGTTGACTCAGCCTCTAACACAAATGAGTCCCAGGAATATTTCTTGGGAGGGGGGGAGGTAAATGAGGCCGGTGCGTAGGGCTGACAATCTTACCACCATCATGTGCCGATTGTCTTGAAATGTGGGAGCCTCAACCTCCTGGAACCCTCAGGGCCTGTCCAGGCCTGCAATGGGATTGCTTTAACTTCAGTTGACAACCTAAGGTAATAATATAGCAGTCATAACACAACTATATTATCAGGTGTATATAACTTATCAACTGAATGTTTTGGCCGAAACATGTAGTTGATAAGTTATATACACCTGATAACATCGTTGTGTTATGACTGCTATATCCTTACGGACTTATTACATTAGGTTCCAACAAACACAACGGGGATGACGTCCCTTGTAGTTTAGTTGACAGATTTTACAAAATTTTCAAACACTATTTCTACTGGTCATGTCTCGAGATCAGAATGCAGGACGAATTCACAGTGTGAGGATTGATAATAGTACCTTCGAGAGGGTGGAAGGGTTTAAAAATTTGGGAACAACTTTAACAAATCAAAATTCTATTCCGGAAGAAATTAAGAGCAGATTGAGGTCAGGAAATGCTTGCTATCATTCGGTGCAGAATCTTATGTCTTCCAGTTTGCTATCCAAAAATTTAAAGATCAATATATATAGAACTATAATTTTGCCTGTTGTTTTGTATGAGTGTGAAACATGGTCGCTGACATTGCGGGAGGAAAGGAAGCTGAGGGTGTTTGAGAACATGGTGTTGAGGAGAATATTTGGACCTAGGACGGACGAGGTAACGGGGGATTGGAGGAGACTGCATAACGAGGAGCTAAATGATTTGTACTCCTCACCCAATATTGTGCTGGTGATAAAATCGAGAAGAATTAGATGGGTTGGGCATGTGGCGCTTATGGGTGAGGGAAGGTGGGTGTATAGGGTCTTGGTGGGGAAACCGGAGGGAAAGAGACCACTGGGGAGACCTAGGCGTAGATGGGTGGATAATATTAGGATGGATCTCCAGGAGGTGGGATGTGGGTATATGGAC
>Ga0131853_10009485_pt1 | contig 17806 bp, 11 predicted proteins | sample TergutLab28metaG_FD_92764 | JGI IMG/M metagenome (GOLD analysis project Ga0131853, IMG submission 92764) | Labiotermes labralis P1 segment gut microbial communities from Petit-Saut dam, French Guiana - Lab288 P1 (version 2) (version 2) | ecosystem: Host-associated > Arthropoda: Insects >... | reverse complement strand
TTGGGAACCATCTCAGCATTTGCTTATAGACACAGGGAAACCAAGAAAAACCTGTGTCGAGGTGGCCAGTCGCAGGACCTTCCGAGTACTGACTTCTAGCCAGCAGTCCGGCATCTAAAGTAAAAAAGAGCAATGCACACACAGTACAACAAATACACATAAGATAACTACAACAATACACACGGCCAACCAACAACAATTGCACACAAGACAACTTAAAACTAGCAACAATACAGACGAGACAATTAAAAATTTTACAACAATGTAAATTTTAGATCACTGAATGAATATATGTGCATTTGTTGGTCTATTAATTAAATAAACTACAGAATGCACGGTGCAACGATAAAGATCATAAATGCATATTGGTCTTCATACAAAGTACCCCTTGTTCTTTGCAGATATTAATGAAACTTGAATATCTTCGGCAGATTTTCGAAAAATACTTCAGTATAGAATTTCATGAAAATTCGTCGAGTGGGGACCGACTTGTTCAGTGACGACAGTTAGACAAACGAATGGACAGACATACGTGAAGACTCGCTTGTCGCAATTTTGCTAAAGTGCCTAAAAACCAGGTAAGAATTTATATCGAAAAATCGCTCTGTGTTCTGAGAGCCATACAAGCTACAGAAATATACTGTGTGGTCAGAACGTGTACTTTTTTAATGTTAAGCTTGGTCGCACGTGCGTGCGTGCGTGCGTACCGCTAAGCTTTAAATAGTCAAACACACAAATGTTTCCCTTGCTAATCGTTAACTCTCCATGCACTCATTTCTCATCGCTTTGAACACTTTGCCTTTGCAGTCGGGAACCTCGAGCAATGACCTCACACTTACTGTAGAAGACGGTACGTACGGCCTTCACGACTTGGCACTCTAAAGAAAAAATTCCAGCCAGGAGTCGAATTAAGTCCATTGAGCCACACTATTATAGCGACTGAGTGCTGTAGCTGAGCACGCAGTTCTGTACCGTACAGTTCGATTATTTCTTCGTGGCTTGTAATCTGCGTGAGTGTAGCGTTGTAAAATAAAAGTGTGGATCATTTTTATTAGCCAAGCTGTGGTAGTGACAGTGCAGCAATGGACATTTTGAAGAATGCCTCTAAGCGTAACCGGTAGTGCAAGGTCTGGAAAATAATGAGGCAGCCTCTGTGAAACGTGTGTGTGTGTGTGTGTGTGTGTTGTATTAATTTAACAGTCGGTTTTGTCACGTTCAATGTGTAGGCAGATTAATTTCATGCACACATACCAATTTTTTTTAAATATTTTCCTGACCGTTCATCGCAGTATAATCTTAGCAATTAACCAACTTAATGCACAAAATCAAGATGATGCACGGTCCATTAAACGTAAGATGCACAAAATCTTGTTTTATAATAAGTTTAATATGTGACTCTACATGTTTCGAGCACTATGTGCTCATCACCAGGAGGTCAAAATTGTATTATACAGCATGTGGTATCATCACACCTGTAATGGCCTTCCCGTGCACAGGTTGAGAGAAGACTTCTCTCAACCTGTGCACGGGACGGCCACCTACAGGTGTGATGATACCAGATGCTGTATAATACAATTTTGACCTCCTGGTGATGAGCACATAATGCTCGAAACATGTAGAGCCATATAATAAACTTATTATAAAACAAGATTTTGTGCATTAAGTTGATTAATTACTAAGATTACGCATGCTAATGTCTAAATCGTTCCTTCCTATACTGCTCGTAATGGGGTTTGGAATAGTTTTCTACACCTGCTACTGACACATTTCGCTGGCTGTCTTTAGCGATTCTACAGTGCGTTCGGAAAGTCGCTCTGAACTTAGGCTACAGTAGAGTCCAGTTGAAATGTGATGGCACACGGTGACGCACGGGACGGGAATTTCGGAAAGTCCCTGTGCACTTATAAAAGATGTTGGAAGTGATGTCAACGAGCGTCTATACAGGCCTGAACCCGTTTAATTTTATTCGCAGACACTTTCTGCAGATCTGCTTGTGCCTAAGTGCGCTGCGACTTTCCGAACGTGCTGTATATGAGATGCCTGAAAATATTTTTTTTTTAGTTTCTGGTTTGTTTACAGTGCATATTAAAGTGACTGCAGTGTAGGATTCACAAATGGTACTTATTCTTGGTACTCCTACTGCCCAGATCGCTATAACGAAAGTTGTATGTGAGGAAGGTGCAGGCCCTTTGCCACCTGTTCGGTCAGTGATTTTGCCCTTTTTTTTTACCAAAGAATTTGTGTGTATTACACGTACAGTCGAACACAACTATATTTCACCTAGTAGTACAGTAGGTATACAACTACATGTTTCGATCCCATATGTTGGCCATCTTCAGTTTGTAATTTAACTTACAGAGCAGCTCTACAAGATGTGTGGGGTGTTCTTTTAGGGTATTGGGGGTTGGGTGGGGGAACGAGACCTCGTTGTTTCAATGGCGGGTACCATGACCTAGGGCTGTTACGCTTTTTTTTTTTGAAGAACACCCTGCCATAACAATTTCGTAGTTAAAGTTATTGTCGTGGCTGGGGTATTAGTGTAGTTATTTTTTAATTTAATAACTGTCTAACAAAATGCGACTTATTCAGTTTATTACATTACTGTAGGCAGCTCTACATGTTTCGGGTGTTGACACCCATCATCAGGAGCTCGTACAACTGTAATTACAGCTTCTGGTATTGATTAACCGGATCTACTACCATCCGCTCTCGTTGTTGAGTTGGAACCCAGCAACGAGATCGGATGGTAGTAGATCCGGTTAATCAATACCAGAAGCTGTAATTACAGTTGTACGAGCTCCTGATGATGTAGAGCTGCCTACAGAAATGTAATAAACTGAATAAGTCGCATCTTGTTGGACAGTTATTAAATTCGATTCACGATGCACGGACCTATGTATATGAAATTTAATGTAGTTACAGTTGATAATTCCCTAAATCAACGCAGACCATCACGTTTTCAGAATTAAATTTTGATTTTTCCACTTTCCTGGAGACTTGTGATGATGATGATGATGATGATGATGATGACGACGACGATGACGCAGTAAACTTCAACATCATCAGACACTTGTCTTTTTCGTGAGATCAGCATTATCCAGCACTCTTTCTGGTACATATGAGCAAATTTTTTCTCTCAACTTTTCTTTCCGCTGATGAGATTTCTCGATAAATATATGGCACAACCTTGCCTTTTGTTCCCCTGCTAAGTTGTGCGTCCTCAGGTTTCGGACGATGTGGAGGCGATCTGAAGGTATGGAGAGTAGTCTTGAATATCTTGAGTAAGTAGTTGTAGAAGTTTGTCGAGGACGGATCCCCCAACTTGGGTGTTAGATGGGGATAATAAGCATCAGCTTGTTACGAAATGAGCACAGGAGTACAGACTTGTATTAATTCTGTCGGGAAATTTAACTAACGGTAGATGCACTTAAGATAATGCAAGGAATTTCTTGACTAGCTGGGAAACGGTTAGCTTCTCAAGAAGGACTTCGCTGCATGGAATAAGTAAGTTAGATATACATATGATAGGATGGATTTTTTAAAGAAGTTGGGTTTGATGAGGTGGAGTTGATTCAGCTGGCTTTCCGCGAGCAAGATAATCATCTGGTTCACAGAAGCGTCTAGTTCATTCATTAACTCAGTGACAGGTAGTTGTTACGAAGAACCGCTGCAACGAGATAGCAGTTTCTTTTTCGAGATCTGATAAGAACCAGTATCACTTCTGTCTATTTTCAGTTTTTCTGGTAGTTTGTGAAAAGGGAATATATGTACAATTTCTTTCGAATTCAGCCACAGTTTTAGGCGCGTTTACAAAACTGCGAGGAGCGACTATTCGCTTTGACGTGTCTGTCCGTCCGTCTACCCAATTGGAACAACTCTGCTCCCACTGGACGAATTTTCACGAAATTTGTTATTTCATGTATTTTTTTAATCTGTCGAGAAAACTCGGGTTTTATTAACATATGACAAGAATAATGGCTACTGTAGCGAAGACGTGTGTATCGTTATAAGAATATATTGCTGAATTCTTATTGGGCTGAACGGTGTTTCAGGAAGAGTTATAGAGAAAATCAAAACGCACATTTTATGTTCAATTGCACATTTTTTCGTCAAATATGCCCTTTATGAGATACTTCGTAAAATATGGTACAGCCAGACAGATCACAAGTGACAATATAATACGATGCGGAAAACATGCCATTTGCATGCGCGGTGACACAGACACTCCATCGTAATATTTAATACTTACTGCTTTTCTACAACAAGAATGGTTACGCGAACGCGCCTCAATGTTACGTTTATATTTATATGGTTTGTCTTATTTACATGTAGACCACTTCTAAGTTTCGAGGTGTTTCGTTGGACTGCTTGACCGTAGAAGATGGTACCGACAGGTCTTTACCGAAGCGTCCACAACCAACTACCATCCTACACCACCATTCCATACTAAAAGTGCGAAGTTCTCACTTTTAGACTAGTCCGGATTTTCGTTGTTTCAGCGTATCCACGATTCTGAAATCGCATAACATGCACGCAGTCTGTTGTCTACAAACATCACTTGCTGTAACATTTTGCAAACGACATTGTGACGTTTTCCCGTAGGAGAAGTACTCCATTTGTATTTCAACAGCTGTTTAACAAAAAAGTATTTTAAACCATGTAGCGACGTGATCCAACACGTGCCAGCTCAGCAGTGTTGCCAAATACTGCGTAGAGATATCAGTCCCGTTATTCAGGTGTGAGATATAGTATTATATATGACACGTGTAGTATTGCGCTGCACCTTTAGCTGACCACAGTTCCAGGTATGCATAATTTTGCCTTGAAATTAACTTAATACTCTTTTCGAACAACCGATTCGCTCATTCGCTAAAGTCTGAAGGATAACACCAACTATTTTGCAACTCACCAAAAGTCATCTTCTATTCTTCACTTTTTTTTTTCTCCCCCCCCCCCTCCTTCCTCCACCACTTCAAGGTATACTCAATTTCCCTTGTAGGGCTTTACAAGGTTTCCGGTTCATTCGCGCTTCTCTTCGCCTGTAGGTTTGCACTTCAGTGCAATTTGAGTTAATCTGTTCTCAACTTTTCTTAATATACAGGGTGATGCAGGAGGGAAGGTCAATATTTTGGGAGGCGATAGGATTGGTCATTGTGAAAGAAAAAGTTAATATGTGTCTCATTCTGAATGGTTACAAAGATAGAGCTGTTTGAATCTATAGATCTAACTCCCTTTGATTTTTGTTTGTGGAGTTGAACGAAGGGCGAAGTTTACAAAACAAAGGTGGATACATGGGAAGGTTGTTCGTTCGCATTTTTGATGCTGCTGTCCGCATAAAGCAATGCGAAAATCAACTCTGGCAAGCAACACGCGATCTTCGCACGTGAGTTGCAAAGTACTTTGAGGTTCATGTTGGGATTTTGGAACATTTATTTTGAAATGTAACCGATTTGCAATTTCTACGTAACAAATTGGTTGTTTAAACATAAAATTAAAATTAAATTAACAATATGCATTTTCTTTTTCTTGGTTACCATTCACAATACTTTTGTATTTGTAGTCTCACACAGCTCCCTCTCGGTAACCATTCAAAATTATACACATTATCACATACTTTTTTTCTCACAATGACCGATAATACCACCTTCCAAAATATTGACCTCTACTTTTGAATCATCCTCTATGTTGAATTCATTTCTGCTGTTAATACGTTAATCTTGCTACCCAGGGCAGTGATGTTCAGGTGGCTAAAAGTTCTCAAGCCTAATCAAAGGATACGAAGCGCCTTCAAGCAGAATGCCCCACAGTCGACCTCTCTTATGTAAACTTGTAAGCAAACGGACCCATTCACTCCCTGAGATGTAAGGTTCAAACACTGGAGGCGATCATTTCATAGCGGCCAGAAATCTTCGGCCACTATAAAACAGCTGTACTGTAACAGTCCACTGGAATGTTGTTTTGCTGCGAGGTCAGCACTGACCTATTTGTATTTGAATAGCAAAGTTAGGAATAGTTCCGTGATGTCAGTTGTGACTGCAGCTTACGACAATAGCACTGAAGGGAAAAATATTTAAGACGAGGTGGAGAAAATTTGGGGTAGAAATATATTCCAGTCCTTGGCCATACACCAATAGTAGGCCGTTTGATTGCAGAGGTGTGGTGACGTAAATTAAGCTTGCAACTGGAGCCTTTTCTTTGGATGCTGTTCGCTGGGTAATCAGGACAAATAACGGTGTAAACCTAAACCACGACAGCTTCTGTTAATTACGCACTTTATTGTCTAGAGGACAGTATACGCACCTTCAGATTTAGCACTAACATTTTGTATACTGCGCAGCAGTGCATTTGTGTATCCCGTATAAGTCGCACAATAAAGAACCATTTTTTTCCTCTACAACATTCACCGTTTGGTTTTCTGGTGGAAACACAGTGTTCTCTGCGAGGTATGGTTTGAAATTTGATATATATTAAGCAGATTAGAGATTTATGGTGGACGATGTGGCACTGGGGCAGGTGTTTCTTCGAGTATTACGTTTTCTCATCTGGGTTTCATTTATCCAATGCTCTTATCGTTTTATTACCGTTGTTATTATGAGAACAAGCGTGCAAAGCCTGGGAACCTTGAAACAAAGCAATGCTTTCTCTGATATCGGGTGGGGGTGGGGGTGGGGTGGGGGGAATTAAAAAAATCCCCTCATATTGTTTTCCTGGTCTTCAAGGTGTTAAACAATAGATACCTAATGCCATATGCCAATGTTTTTTTGTTTTTCTCCCAATTTCTTCATTGCTCATAATTTTATCGTTATATTTTAGTGATTAATTTATTATAGCATCTAATGTTGTTGATTTTTCTTTTTGTTCTTATGACTGTCTATTCTTCTGTCTTCCTGGCAGCAAGATTAAGAACAAACCTTAAGAAAGAGGGATTGTTGGCACCTTCTCAACAACAACAAAAAATTAATAGACAACAGAATTCAAATTTATTTGTCGCTAGAAAAAAGTTACGATTCTCTCCTTAAAAGGGCTAGTTGCCGCGTGGGCGAACTGCAGACAGAACATCAATAGGCTATGCCCATGAACCCTAAAATACTCCGTTGGTTCTCACAAAATGTTACTTGCACGACGGCTATTTCTTTCTCGAAATTTCATACAGGGTGTAAGGTTCGCCGTTCAGATTTTATATATATATAAACTCGTTTCTTGATGAATTCAGCGTTCGTATAGCTGCTTAAAATTCGTATACATCATAGTGTGTATAAACTCCTTTTAGATAAGCATATTGTGTACATTGTTTTATCTGACAACCGACGCTTGTTATTCTCCATCGGTTCACCAAACCTATCAAATGTCGATGGATAATGAGCAAAGTGTTTATTAAATGTGACGCACACTTGCAATCCGAAGGAAAACATTTTCAGAATCTTCTTTAAGTATGGGAGTAAAAACCTAGCATTAACTGCAGTACATTGAACTGGAACGTGCGGGAAACCTGCACGCCGTCGATTGGAATAGCGGCGAACGGTGTTCTGCCTACCGTTGCGCGAAATCGTCGGAGTAAAGAAAGATGCGCCTTTGCAGATGAGCTTACGCGTGTGTGTGTGTCATGACCATATTCTTCTCCAGGAAGTGAACAACCGACGTTTACAATTGAGTGTAGCACGCAAAGTGAACTGCTGTTTTCCGTATACTAAGAGGTGTACCTTTCGAGATCTGAGGTTGTCACAGCAGTGCTGATGAAGATTCCGTTCTTCTCTGATGTTGAGCCATACGGCGTTTATCAGCAGACACGGCGTAACGTCCCCAAAGATTTTAATCTCGAAGAATGTTAACACTTCAACGAAGCAAGTGGCAAAATGGTGTTGGAACAATACATCCCCCACCCTCCGGTGACAGAGAGGCTTTTCGACGACTAGTTTGTTTGCTTGAGGTCGCCTGACGGAAAGGAAAGGGAAATCCCCATAGCATGAAGACAGCGTTTCGAATTTGAAATGTCGTTTCGCTGTGTTCTGTACAGCAGAACTGTCGGGCGTTCCTTCCAGAGACTGCATACTGGGCTAGGTGAGCCAGCAGCAATTCTTACAGTAAATTACCGATACGCGAACTGGTCGACTGATAATACGATCTAGGTACAGTGACTGGCTGAGGGCTAGGAGATTCCCGGTGTGGGGAGATTTATGTCTTTTTCCAAAACACCCAAACCGCCATGAGGCCCACCCAGCCTCCGGTTCAGTGGGTACAGGGGAGCTTTTTCTGCGCGTGTAAAGAGGCCATCATACCCAAAAGGCTAATCGGGCCTTGGGCGCAAGGTGTCTGGTAGCTGCAGTAGTGTGTAATTTATGTGGGAGTCCGGTGTTCTCTACTGAAACCATTTTCCAGTTTGGATATGACATCACGCTCCGAAGCGGTTTCTGACGGATTGGTGCACCGATGCGGCAACTCTTACATTTTACTGCTTTCACTCTGATTCTGTTCGGAATGTGACATACAGTTGTGGGATTCCTCTTCATAAGCTTTTCCTACATTAGCAAAAATGGTTTTAAGGATATATGACGTTTTTAGTTCATAGTCCTTCTAACTCTGCGGTTTTCAAATTGATATTCTTGACAGCAAGAAAAAGAAGTAACATTCTAGAAACATATCTTCTCTCTTTCTTTTCTTTGAAATTTATTCTTGTCTCCTGTTATCCTGCTCTCCTGTACACCGAGGAATGTTCATGTCTTTATATCGAACACTCAGCTTACCCACGCAAACGGCTGAGGGTTACCGAGTTTTAAATTACACTCTAGTTTAAAGTTGATATTTGCATACGATCTGGTGTTATTTGCGCAGAAATTATGGTAGAATTTAGAACAAATATGAAATAGTGAGCGTCGCAGAAAATTCTGTTCCTTATAACAAATTAAAAAAAAAATAAAGTGCGGAACTATGATGGCTGTCTATGATCAGCATGCTTGCTTACAATAAGGAAAATATAGGGGTACTAGCACTATATCGTGCGTGATAACTTGTGCAACATATACATGTGAAATGGCTTAGGCATGAATATTTCGACTTACCCAATTCCAGACACTAAACATAACAAAAGCAATAATCGACCTTTTTAACATATAATGATTTTAGGAGATAGACAAGTGATAGTTGGCTAAGAATTAGTGGCCGAACGAACGCCTTCGGCAGTCTATGGAGTGACTTCAGCTCCACCGGCGCCGAGGGGTTAAAATGTCGAATGCTGCGCTTTCAAGGAAACCCTGAAGAGCCCCTTAATGACGCACGAACACCTCTATGATGATTACAGCGCTGGACCAGACGTAGGAACACATGTTTGGTAGGAGGACTTGATCTTGCTTCTACGTCATAAATTCGAGAAAGAGAAATAGGTCCACATTTCTATTTGGATTCAGAACGGTCTAGGTCAATGAAGAATATTCGAGTAATAGGACAAAGGAAGGGGGGAGGTGTAGGTATACAGGACAGAATATTGTCTTTTTCTTTTTTCTCTTTCTTTCTTTTCGCTTTTTCTTTCAGTCTGTGTGTGCTTGCTTGCCTTACCTTGCTGTTGTCACTGAGGGAATGTCTGAGTTGACAGAGCTCATTGTAGTTCTGCAGATGATAATTGGTTAAAGCACTGGTCGGGAGCACTGATTCTGACAGCCATGCATTGACCACATGTGCCCAAGGTCGCGCCGGCTGTACCTCTCTCCGGGGTCGGCGACCAATGTGGCAGGATCGTCTGCGATTCTCTTCAAAGCGGACTGCGTATGCTGCAGAGCAGACGTGGTGAAAATATGTTAGTCACGACTGCTTGCCAGAACGGTGAATAGTAAGATATCATTGGAATTAAGTTTGTAGCGGACAGTGTGTATCGTACCTCCACATTGGATTCAGTGTTAGAATCAGCACTGAAGTGTATCACTGGAAGTCGGCGTTGTATCATTCCTTCTACCTAAGTCGGAGTTGCACTGGGCCAGCTGCTTGTAGTCAGTGTTACGTCGTCCCTCTTACTTCAAGTCAGCATTACATAATCACCTACTTGAAATCAGTATTGTATCCTACTTAGAGACAGCATTATATCAAATCTTCTACTTCAAGTCAGCGTTATACGAAATCTTCCACTTAAAGTGAACGTTATAAAATCTCCTAATTCAAGTCAGCATAATATCAAATCTCCTACTTAAAGTCACCGTTATATCAAATCTCCTACTCAAAGTCACCATTATATCAAATCTCCTACTTAAAGTCAGCATTATATCAAATCTCCTACTTAAAGTCAGCATTATATCAAGTCTCGTATTTAGAGACGGCATTATATCAAATCTCCTACTTAAAGTCACCATTATATCAAATCTCCTACTTGAACTCCCCATTATATCAAATCTCCTACTTAAAGTCACCATTATATCAAATCTCCTACTTGAACTCCCCATTATATCAAATCTCCTACTTAAAATCAGCATTATATCATGTCACCTACTTAAAGTCAGCGTTGTATCGTATCTCCTAATTAACGTCAGCGTTATATAAAATCTCCTACTTAAAGTCAGCATTATATAAAATCTCCTACTTAAAGTCAGCATTATACAAAATCTTGTACTTAAAGTCAGCATTAAATCATGTCACATACTTAAAGTCAACGTTGTATCGTATCTCCTAATTAACGTCATCGTTATATAAAATCTCCTACTTAACGTCAGCATTATATCAAATCTCCTACTTAAAGTTAGCATTACATCAAATATCCTACTTAAAGCCAGCATTATATCATGTCACCTACTTAAAGTCAGCGTTGTATCGTATCTCCTAATTAACGTCATCGTTATGTAAAATCTTTTACTTAACGTCAGCATTATATCAAATTTCCTACTTAAAGTCAGCATTATATCATGTCACCTACTTAAAGTCAGCGTTGTATCGTATCTCCTAAATAACGTCATCGTTATATAAAATCTCCTACTTAACGTCAGCATTATATCAAATCTCCTACTTAAAGTCAGCATTGTATCATGTCACCTACTTAAAGTCAGCGTTGTATCGCATCTCCTAATTAACGTCAGCGTTATATAAAATCTCGTAATAACGTTAGCATTATATCAAATATCCTACTTAAAGTCAGCATTATATCAAATCTCGTACTTAAAGTCAGCATTATATCATGTCACCTACTTAAAGTAAGCGTTGTATTGTATCTCCATATAACGTCATCGTTATATAAAATCTCCTACTTAACGTCAGCATTATATAAAATCTCCTACTTAAAGTAAGCATTGTATCAAATCTCCTACTTAAGATCAGCATTATATCATGTCACCTACCTAAGTCAGATTTATAATGTGCTTTGTACTTGGAGTCACCTCTGTATTATATCTCCTACTCAAAATTCAGTGCTGTGTTTTTAAGTGTGTTATGTGACTATGACGTCAGTTGACAAGCTATGTGGGGTCGGGTGACGTAGGAATGGACGTGAAGCTTTGGTGGAATGATACTGACAGCGGAAGACCGAAGTACTGGGAACAAAAATGTCCCAGCGCAACTTAGCCATCACAGTGACAAGGATTTTACTGGGACTGAACCCGGGTCTCCACAGCGGGAGGCAGGTGACAAACCGCGTAAGCTATGGCGCGTCTCGTTAAATAATCTAAGAGTTAATCACGTTAATAACGGTGTAAATGTTACGTGTGCGGTAAGCGATTCTGGCTGAACGCTTGTTGCTTGGGTTCATCACACTTCTTGCGTTCCCTTGTCGATGGTGCAAGACATCTGCACTTCACACAGCGTCAATAAGTGTCAGTACAAGAGACCAACAGCAAACTTCCCAGACAAGGAGCAGGCAGCATTTACCGCCATTTGGCATCAGTAGCCTCTAAGCCTGTCATTAAGTTATGCTGTCTTAACATTTCCATTACAGTTTATTCAGTTTGCACCGTACGTAATGTTTAATCGGATCAGTATAGACTTTGTTTTTCTGGGAGAAATCCTCATTCATGTTTGTACTCTATAATTCCAGACGAGACTAAACACTTCATTACACTCGCTGCTAACGGGGAGAAGCAGACAACACCCAAAACCTGTAATAGCAGTGTGCTCTTTGAAGAGTCATTTTACTCCTGTGCATGTGGCTATGTTCAAGACCGCAAAGAATTAGCAATACGTCCTTTTACCCCCATTACATCTTAATGAGGATCCTGACATTTAGGCACATTGGTAGGCCAAACGGTATCCCGCCAAGGCTCCGCGATGAACCACTTTAATCCACATACGAGTACTAAATAGATGTCTATAACTGCATCTATAGGAAAGACCGATTATTAACAAGCTGATCACTCGCATTAGCTACTCAAATTCCGGCCCCCCTTATGTGGCCAGACTGCTCATTACTGTGTATACTAGAACCCAAAGTACCGTCTTAGATGACATCGTCCCATTTTGTATTTCTTATCATTAAATTGCTATATTAGCCCACAGTAGCCTGCACTGTAGTGTAATTTACGTAACATTTTTACGGTAGGCATCCTGTTATGACAATATAACTAATATACAGTAACTATCGAAACAACTATTTAGTGGTTTTATTAATATAAATTAGACTGCTGTTTCGACCAAAGTTTGGTCATCTTCAGGCCTGTACATGACATAGAAATAAAATTACAGTTACGAAACCTGTATGATATATACCATTGCTGTGTGTAAAAAAAGTTAAAGTGATCCCGTTACAGACCCGGTTTGACCCAGAGGGTGGGTAGAGGTATGGCTGTACTCTTCCATGACCGCGGCAGTAGAAGGGAGTGAGTGGTTAACAGCACGCCCCGGCCGCACTTTACCACCGGGAAAGACCCGGTACCCATTGTACAGGAGGCTGGGTGGGCCCCAGGGCCGGACAATTGCTGTGTGTACAGTGAAAAACTCCTGATGATGACAGGGGAACTATCCGAGACATGTAGTTTTATTCCAAAAATAAATTTGAGAAATTAGTGAATCTAGTTGGTTTTATTATAAGAATAAGATAACATTCCCTGGGTGCACCCACCAAATTAAGTGTGCTACACACGCTTATGCTACGTAGCCTAATACAGAGCTCCATTCTACCGAAAGTACATTAATTCTTTGAAGCTCAGCTGTAATTACAGGCACCACATGCGCTGCAGCATTAAGAAATCCTTCATTTTTCCGTACATCGTACTTATGCGAGTATTATTCCGCTCACGATCAATATCGATTATTTGCCTGTCACATTTAACCGACTGGTATTAGAATATGTTCTCTTTGAGGTAGGAACCAAAGTGTTATATGTAATTGCAAGAATTTCGGTTTTCAAAGAGTTAAACTGCAGTGCATCACTGAATCGACACCCTGTCCTTCATCACATTTTAAAAAATTTCAAAGCATTCCTTGATTTTAAATTTTAATTTCTGTTTTTTTTACCTGTTATGAAGGACGCAAGAACATTATGTAGTGACAAATATCTTAATTTTATTCTTCACCTAGTAATGTAGTTGTTAATTTGGGTGTCGGTAGCTCCCAGTAACTTGTGCATTCCTGTGCCTCGCTGTGTGACAGGAAGGCACACGGCGAGTAGTGAATTAAGAAGGATATATATATATATATATATATATATACACAAACACACACACACATAGAATCGTTTGTGAACTCATTTAAATGTTTCAAGCCCAGCAACTGCTACGCAAACCCCCATATTTAACAACAGGAAACCCGGCATTTTGTCCAGAGTTTATATTTATATTCCGTACAATTTTTAAAATAAACAACCATTGTTTACATACACCTTTCTCATGGAAACTGTGCTCTCTGTAACACACGAAATGATTATGTGCGAGGGTGAAGCAAAGATTTCACAAGTCGTGTGATCCGAAACAGAGAAATCGTTGAAATTTCGGTTACTCTCTACATATACGACAGAGGGCCCTAGCGTTCACGGTCATGTGATTCGAGGCATATGCGCAGTAGCACAGCTGCGACGGTTGAACGTGGTGACCCAGTTGGAAAACTGGTCTCGTTTGGAAGAGTGAGGAAATATAGGCGTTGTGTGGGCACATGAAACGTCCCAGTGATGTGGAAAGAAGCGAAGTCGGCATGTTTTAGAATAATTAAATGTCGGAGGATGAATAAAAAAGTTACAAGTTCTATTATTCGGGACACCAACTTCGAAGTTTCAACCCCCGTTTACATGCATCACAGAGGATTAGAGGCACACACCTTCATTGTATATTGCCAGTTTCTTGTACCAAAATATTGCCTCTCGTTCATGAGCAATGTAAATTTACTTACTGATCCACTTGCATATTCTTTCTCTTTTTCTGCCATAAGACAGGTCCATATCCTCTTCCAAAGCGAGTTCTCCACGGACTGCGATCTAGTGCTTCGTTTCTCAATTTTCTGTATCCTCTCTTTTCCCTACGGTCATCCAGTAGATGTTTACATCTTCTTCTTCGTCTTTCCATCACTTCTATCCTGCCCTTCGTCTTGCCTTCAATTACGTGTTTTAGAAGTCAGTTCCTGTACAAGATGTGATTAATCCAGATAACATTCCTTCTTTTTATTCTTTGTAGGATAATCTTCTCCTCCTTGAATCTTTGTAACATTTCTTCACATTTCACACGATCGGTCCAACTAATCCTTGTCATCCTAATCCAGCACCACATTTAAACACTTTCCAGCTACTTTCGGAAGTGTCCAATTTTCAGCACCATGCAAAGCTTTACTCCAAATGTAAAGGTAACGTGATCCCGTTACAGACCCGGTGTGGCCCAGAGTGTGGGTAGAGGTGTAGCTCTACTCTTCCATGACCGCGGCACTAGAAGGGGTGAGTGGTCAGCAGCACGCCCCGGCCGCACTTTACCCCCGGGAAAGGCCCTGTACCCATTTTACAGGAGGCTGGGTGGGCCCCAGGGCCGGTCTGGACGGGCGGAAAATTTCGTCCCCACCGGGATTCGATCCCGGATCGTCCAGCTCGTAGTTCAGTCGCTATACCTACTGAGCTACCCGGCCCACGAACTCCAAATGTAGTATTCATGAAAGAAAGGGTAATTTTAATCTTCAAGTGGCGAAGCCTGGCAACCTGTAAACAGAACAGTATCGGGGTATCGGGGAACATCGGTCAAGACAGTGCTATAATATTGTTTTATTCTTTGAAGGCTCGGCGTTCTCCTGGTATTTGCCTTAAGGGACTGAGGTAAACATTAAAACCCTGCTTTAGAATAGCCAATGATCGGCTGCGATTCGAAGCAGTTATCATTCCGATACAATTAGGAAGAATCTCCACTTGAGCCTACTCGCCCGATTTTACCCTACACATTCTTTTTAAGTTGACTTAATAGAAGCGTATTCTACGCGGCAAGTAGCACACGTGGCGAAATGAGGAATTTGTACATGTTACTTGGAAGAATTCTAAAATGAGCCATCCCCGTTGTGTGTATATAAAAAATAGGTGTGGGTATCAGTCAATAACACAACAATATCTAAAAAGATGTTTAATAAAGGATGAAGTAAACAACATGTTTCGGCCTAATGTGGCCATCGTCAGGTTTTCATTCGAAAGTATGGTGGTAGTGCTTTATAGGATTGGTATGGGTATGTCACGATGGTGAGATCTCAGCATCTGTGATATTTGTTATATGCTATTTATAAGGGGCTATTTAGGTCGAAACATGTAGTTTACTTCATCCTTTATTAAACATCTTTTTAGATATTGTTGTGTTATTGACTGATACCCACACCTATTGTTTACTTGGAAGAGCTCATGGGAAGACACGGTTTGGGACACGTAGTCATAGATTATAGGGTAATAGTAACATAACCTTAAAGGAAGATTATGTGGATGTATGGGCCGGATTCAGCTGGCTCTGGGTGGGGTCTGCTGGCCGTCTATGGCTAATAAAATAATGATCTATAAAAGAAGCTGCTTTATTAAAGAGATGAGTGACTGTTTAAGGTAAAGCGCCGGTTTTATAAATACCGGCTCCGTGACACGTGAGCAGGGGATATTATTGCTCGAGTACTGTGTACATATTGGCACAGAGACACGTGTTTCCTGGCTCCGTGTCTGGAAGGTGAAAAAATCTTCTGCATTTTATGGTGTGCAGTCCACATGGATCATAGTTTTTGTCTGATGTGAGAGTTAGTATCAGTACACGCGCACGCGCGTGCGAACACACACAAAAACATAATAAACCCTGTCCTTTTATGTATTTAAGATATTCCTTTCTCTTTTATTTTTTCCCTTGGTGGTTGTAAAGTTTCCTCATCACTTTGCCATACGAGAGACACAGCAAAATTTTATTTGTCTGCAAAATGTGTCTGGCTTGCAGCAGTCGGATTGAGAAGAGTTTCTGGATCGCCCACTCCAGCCTTTGTAGAATGCGGCCCATACTTAATGAAGTTAAAGTGAAATGTGGAGTTCTGTGCTTAATTATGCACCAAGTCATGAGGACGTATGGTGAAGAGGAGATACAGAGCCACTCATTCTTCCAGCACTAAATGGAAGTGGGGAGTCGGACGGCCACTTCATCTTCTGGGAAAGTGCAATGTACGTTGGATAGGAAGCTGAGTGGTCCTCAGAACCTGTCTGGATTCCAAGTAACACGACGTCTCTAAACTAATTTTTAGTATGCATCTAGGCCTTCAGCTATTTATGAATTTTTATGATCCTTCACGTATAACTTTATATCGTTAGCTGCATTGGTTCGGTGGCTGCTGTTGTCAAATGGAAAGTGCCCACCCGCCCCTCACCCGGAGAGTTTGCGGTATTCTTTTCGTTGTAACATAGAATCACTTTCGCAAATGTTACATATTTGTCGAAGTAATATTGTCAAACAGCGTTTCATAGTTCTGCATTGCATGATGCAAGGAACATGTCGACCTCAAAACTGCGACTCAAATCCAACCGTTTTGGTGTTATTAGCTAATGATATGGAACTACAAAACGTAAATTTGTAATATGAGAGCCTACGAGTTGAAATTCTGCCTTCGTGTAGAATGTCGTTATTATAATTACCGATCTGTGCTCCAGGTGGCAGATATTGACGAAAGGATCTGTCGCTATGAAGTAGCAGAGAGGTTCCCATGTTGCGGTCGGTATTAAAACCTTAGCCTTTGCTGATTCATCTATAGCCCTTATTCCAACAAGCTGTCTTTAAGAATTTTTAATACTCGTCTGTAAAGTTTTGGTTTTATGGTAAACCTCAAGGCCTATAATGTATGAAAACAAGTCAGTGGAAATGTGTTGTGTGGAAATCATAAAAACAGATGGGAATTGCCGAATCTTCCAGCTGCTGAAAAAATTGTCAGTTGCATTTGAAGGTCCTCGCAGAAACCTGCCTTTGAATCACAGTGCTGTGTAGGACCAGTTGTATCTAATCAACAAACTTAAGTCATATATTTTAAAAGTCTTTCTCACTATAAACCATTTTATTCTCATTATTTGTAGGGTTTCAGTATTTAGTAACGAGTATAAAATAAGGGGGGGGGGGTGCTGGTATGGGGGGAAATTAAGGGGCACAAGTATTTTTGGGTGCCTCTTCTTGGATATATTTTTCATATCATTATGTTGCCTCAGATTGTTGTTATTGATTTAATTTATTTAGTCTTCGGAGGGCTTTTAATTTAGTTTCATATGCCGAGCTTGTTGATAAGCTCAGTAGTTACGGCTTTTCCGATAGCTATGTGAAAAATAAAGCAGTCCCGTTACAGGCCTGGAGTGGCCCAGAGGGTTCCAGGAAGTTAAGGTTCCCAGATTTCATGACAACGGCACAGGATGGTGGTAAGGTTGTCAGCCTTACGCACCGGCCGCCTT
>Ga0131853_10009482_pt1 | contig 17811 bp, 11 predicted proteins | sample TergutLab28metaG_FD_92764 | JGI IMG/M metagenome (GOLD analysis project Ga0131853, IMG submission 92764) | Labiotermes labralis P1 segment gut microbial communities from Petit-Saut dam, French Guiana - Lab288 P1 (version 2) (version 2) | ecosystem: Host-associated > Arthropoda: Insects >... | reverse complement strand
TACTTTGTTATGGGTGTAAATTAAATTACATTTATGCATGCACTGTGAAACCACATGACATTAGGAAACTAAAGAACACATTGGTAATGCCTCTGTGACACGTCACAGAATACACCATTTGCAGTCTCTGAATTCCATGCAGGATTTTGCAGTTATGTTCCTTGGAGTGCATACTGAGTTTTGTATATTACCTTCAGACTTGGCCAGAGCTTCCACATACTTAATGAAGACTATATGGGTTTTAATATTGAATTTGTGGGATTTTCCTTGAGGAATCATATGTTGTTATCCACATTTATCAATTGAATTGAATTGTGTGTTGTTAGTTAATTTTTAATAACTGTCTCATAGATTTTATAGCCATTGTTTAATATTTTTTTTTAGTTTTTATGTCCCCCACTTTATATATTTGTATCACTGCAGTTTTCTTCCAACTTTTAAGTGTGCTATCTTACCAGATAGCATGGATTGACCAGATGATATTCATGAATTGTGTCATGATTTAAAATGCTTGGTTCTTCTTGTATATTCTGATGGTACAAATTTTCTTCTTTAAATGTTTGTAAAAACAGTTACTCTACTTCTAATCATTGGCTGCATACATTACAAAATAATAGTATGGTTTTTAACATAATAAGTTTATGTGCCCAATTCTAATTAGTACAGAGAACGCAACCTGCAGGATGTAAACCCATTCAGAATGCTCTTTGAATGCACTGTGTGATTTTTTACCCACATTTACATAATTTGTTTGGCACGTGTGACAGATGCAGGTCAGCTTTCTAACATCAGGGATGTTCTTACTGAGGAGGTTTGTGTAGCATGTTTGTATTTGCTAGGTGTGTGCAGTGAATCTTGGGCAGCTTATCAGTTCGTGTGACTAATGTTCCTTGTTACTGTTCTCGGTCTTTTGAGGTAAACTGTACCTTGGAACAAACCATGACTACCTTCTATCAAATCCCTACCTACTAACAATACTGAATTTTATATCGTATAACAGCGTTGACCATAACAGCTTGCCCATGTCAGTGGTGTAGCTTATGCACATCACTGATGTGGCTTGGTGTGGTTTGAACATGTCACTGGTGAGGTTAGTACAAGTTATATTTGAAATGTAATATTCAGATAGGATATATGAATGTGAGGCTGACTTAGAAGGTCACTTTTAAAGGATTTCTAAGAAAGGAGACTCATAACTGTGTGAAAACTAACTTATTATGGTTGGATGGATGGCAGTAAGATGCCATTCAATGAGGTAACAGTATTTTCTTTTATTAATGGATTCCCCAACCACCAGTAATTCTTTATGTAGCTAACAGAAAGTGGTGGCTGCCCTCTGTCAGGCAGTGAACAGTGTTGCTACCGTTCATTTGACTTGATAAATACTGATGTAGCTTTTGCCTATGTTTCCTCTTAAAGTGTGGTTCCCAATGCTCAACAAACTGCCCACCCCTACTACATAACCTCTGCAAGTGAAATAGAGTCAAATAATCTTAGAATTAAACAAAAAAAATGCCATAAATCAACTCATATCTGATTAAAAGATTATGCAAATTGTATCATCATGAGGTAGTACAGTCTTTTGGTAAAGATCTCTGTCAGTGGAGATCCATTTCGATGTGGAGGAATGATTGTGTTCCCAAGATGACGGACTGGTGCTTCAGGTTACAGCATATTCCAGGTTCACTGTCCACCATTGCAAAATACTAGTTCATTAGGGTGTATTTATATAGAAGTATCATGAACTTGTAAGTAATGCCTGTACCTTGCAATGTCTGTGGACCAGCTGTTGACAGTTCAGTATCAATTGTGAATGACCAGAGATGTCAGATGAAAATATTAATATTGCCAAATTTGGCAAACATTCCTGCTGACATTCTTACATCCATAAATTAAAAATATAAGAATATTCTTTATCATTCTTTTTCCTTATTAACTGAAAACATAAAATGAAATTATGTATGGTGTATTGCTGCCATTTGGTTTGTGGACCAGACAGGATTTTAAGCTTTATAAATTTTGATGCCATGCCTGTGTCTTAAGATTGTACCTTTATTTTCTTGTGGAATCTAATGGTCTATGACTTCTGATGTCCCCACAACTAACACCACGTATTCCACTTCAAAGTATTTTGAACAGGTGACACTCTAGTCAGTTTTGCTGCAGATTAGGTGATATATACTCAAATATAGTTATTCAAACGATTTAAAAAATTTTTTTTGTTATTGATTCTAATTTGGATAAATAAGATTTTTTTTTACAGCACATTTTGTTCAGTGTTCATATACATCAGTGTGTACCCTAAATGACAAAATTTGTCAAAGAAAATAGTTTTTATTCCCATGATCTCCTGACTCTCTTATTGACCTGTTTCCTTACCTTTCTTCACTCTTCATGCAAAATAATAAGGTTTGTAAACATTTTTTCACATGGGAAGAATAGGGATTTCTTGACAAGGTAAACAGCTGTTATCTAACAAGGACTGTGCTCCATGCAGTTACTAAGTCCATAGCAGTGTTAACTGTCATACAGCAGGAACCATCCAAGTGGAAAGGCTTTTGTCTGGTGTCAGCATCATGTATACTTGGTAGGAAATTTCATTTTTGGGTTACTTCCCTTCATAAAAATGAAACAAGTATCATTTTGAAGTTACCATGTTGCATGTGTGTGTGTTTCCAACTTCAGCATTTGAACAAATGGCCTGAGTTTGATTCAGCATTTTGTGAATGTTATGCCTTTTAAGAAGATCCCAGTGCTGCAGTTTCTTAATTTCCTACAATTAGTAATATAAACATGGTGGTTGCTCACACTTGTGACATGGGGGTGGCATTGGCACCTTTTATTTCAATGTCCAGGATTTATGTTTGGTACATGACAGATCTTGGAAAGATATGCAGAATTTTTAAGTGTTGTTTTGTGGAAAGTAAAATAACATTGCAGTTGTACATAGTTCTTTTTAGGTTTGAATTTGATGTGTTTGTGTGCTCGTGGATTAGGTAATATCAAATAATATCAATTTTCATTTATGTTACACTGATTATTCAAAACTACCTTCACCCTTCTGTATGCACAATTCTCTGCATTTCAAAAGAGAATTATGAGGGAGTAGTGTATGCCAGAGGTAGTGGTTTAAAAGAACTGATGCCGTACAGTGTATTGAAACAAGTATTCATAGTAATGCAGCGGTTGACAAACAGGTATCTGTCGAAATGATATTTTGTACTCAAAGTGACTCGTATAATAGCATCTTGAAGTTTTGCTCACCTTATGCAGAGCACCTCCTATACTTCGTATTCCCCATCATATGCCATCTTATCGATGTTGCCAGTTGCTGTGCAAAAACAGTAGTTTGTTCATTGTCAGGCCTCATACAGGATGAATGAAATCTCATTTCACACGTGATTGAACTCTGAACTCTGTCTACACATTTCATGGAGTTTGGTTATTAATGTAGTTTCTTTTGAGGTGTATTTAAAAAGAGGAATATTGCACTTGGCCCTTCTGACAGTGTGCGCATGGTCCATGTATTGGTCATGTTTTACATAAATTAATTTCTTAAAAAAATGCTATTAGGAGCTGGAATGAAATTCGAACCTGTGACCTCATACTGTCCAGTTATGTTACCCTAACAACAATCATGTTTGTTTAAAGTCTTTAAATTTACACCTCAATGTAAACTGATAATGATAATGGATATGCTAAGTCCTGATATGTGGTCACTTTAGTACAGTAACAATTATACACCAATGCTGACAGTCTGAAACAAGACCAGATTTGTTGTAATACATGAATTAGAACATTAACAGCAATATTCTATTGAAATAATATAATGGTGGTATGGGGGGAAGGGGTGGGTGAAAAGGAAAAAAAACTATCAAGAAACCTGTTCAGTACAATCATAAACTAACTGCGTGGAGCAAAGGCCTTTTGAAGTTAAGAAATTCCCCACTTTTAATGGACACTGAAGGTTCATTACTGCCTGCACAAGGACTTTTCACTGCATTCTTGAGCCAGATGAATAACTGTCACATCTGCTCACCATTTCTCTGGGATTTTAATATTATCTTCCCATTTTAGATCTTCCAAATGGTTCTTTTATTGAAATTGTGTATGCACTTTAATCTGTCCCATGTGTGCCACATCACCTCCAATCTCAGCCTCTCCAACACATTAAAAAATAAAACATAACCTATATTTAGGAAATAAATTTTCATCAGGTTGTCTTATCAGTTTTCAACATTGTTCATGACATGCCTAGTTTAATATTTGTAGAGAACCTCACAGTTATATATAATTTTGTATCTAGACTGATGCGTGTATACAAATAAATGCACGCAAACACACACACACACACACACAAGTGCTTGCATCATGAATGTGCCATTGAATTCTGCACTAGAATTCTTTCAGGTGATCATTTAGGTCAGTGTTAAGCAGAAAATCAAAATGTTGTGGGACTGATTCTGTCTTTATAGTGAGGGCTGCTGTGGGGAATTATATATATATATGTTGCTGACACATGAAAACTGTTCACTATTGTAGTGATCGAACTTCAGTAGTATGCTGTACTGGTCATTTGGAGAGAGAAAGAAAGAAAGAAAGAAAGAAAGTAATAAACAATGTTTCATTTTGACAGCATTGTTAAGTTACACATTAGTGATGTGAGCTGGTACTGCTGTAATTTGACTGAGATGTTGCTCTTTAGGTCTGGCTAGTGACTGTGGTGTTGCAGTATGTTGGGATGATCAGAATGTATAACATGTTGACACGTGCAGAATATTCCAACATGCATTTTATAGGCTGGTTCTGCAGTGCAAGTACTAGAGCTGCTGTGGTGGATTACCAGCTGCAATATCCACTTTGCAAAACTTAAAATTTCAAAACATTTGAGAACATACATGGAACTGGTGGAGAGGCTGGTTTATTCCTCTGCATAAATAGAGGACATGGCAATGACTGCATGGAGAATGTGGTGTTCTAGCAGCACTGCACTGAAGCCCAAGTATAAAGTATATGCAGAATTGTTGGGATATCTTGCTATCTGTAATTTTGTGAATGGTTGAACTTGTGGCTACAAATTCTGTCTGACATTCTGTTTACAGACAGAGCTCATTTAACTCATGATATTATTACCTGCACAAGAACTTAGGTGTAGAAAAATCTACACGAGGTAGAGCAATGTCATTTTCAACACTCCTTTTCAGTGATGTGTTGTGTGAAGTATTATTAGGCACTAGTCTGATTGGACCACATGTTATTGAGGGATGTTCAACAGCTCTGTGCTCGTGCTCCTGTCTAGAAACTGAATTACCCTTTTGTTTAAAGGATGTTCCTTCTTCAACACAAAAATCTATATGGTTACAACATGAAGGAGCAGCTCCACAATTCAGCAGAGAGGTAAAAGAGTCTTTGGACAAAAGTTGTGGAGGAAGGTGGATGTGGGGAAGTGGATTAGTGGCTTGACCCACCCAGTGACTCACTTTTAGCCCATTAGACATCTTTGTTTGGGGTTTGCAGGAAGTTTATAGTATATCACTTTGGTAAACCATAAATAATGCATCGGTTGGTAACTTGAGGCAATATTGAAGCTGCCATTGGTATCAGAAATACTGGGATGCATACAGTGGCAGCATGCATGCAAATTAATGGTGGGCATTTTGCAAATGTGCTGCAGTAACCTTCAAACTTAAATCTTGTTCTACATTTAAATATGAATTATGATTTAAAATGTGGGGGGGGGGAAGGACTTGAAAAGACATGTTTTCTTCAATGCTATTTTAAGCTAGCATATGACTCGATAGTTGTGTAAATATGATCTGTAGTTTATTAGACACTTTCTTCTACAGGTGACATGTACAGTATGCTGTAGTGAAGTCTGGCCAATACAACATGGAACATTTGATTTATTAGTTATTGTGAATTGCCTTCCTTCCTGGTCACATGATAGTGGGAGGGCTATGTGCTTGTACATCTGTGCGTATATGTGTCTTTGTATGGAGTTTTGAAACCTCTGAATTTTTTTGTATGTAGTGTTGTTCAAAATGAAATTTTAGTGCCATTACTTTTTTTAAAGTCGTGTTTAAGGATTTCCTGTGCAAAAGTAACCTTTTATAAAAGAGTCATCTTTCTGTAGTTGTCTTTTATAATCTGCCAAATAATTTTGTCTTAAATATTGGTAAGTGAGCTCAGTTATTGCCTATAAGGAAGAACAATTGGGTGAGGTGTATTAAATATGTTATATTTTAGTTTTGAATTCGGGAATTTCTGACATTTATATAACTGTAGTTGACATAATATTTGCATGAAATGTTAATGATGATATACACTAAATATTTTTACCTTGTGTTTGAAGTTTCGGGTGTTGTTATTTTCTTGTAGCCATGCCAAATGTGAAGTTGTACAGAGGTATGGAATTGAAGTTACTACCCCCATCTAGCTGTAGATATGTCATGTTCTGAATAACAGCATGAACCTACATCTGTAAACTCCTTTCATATACATTAGTGGCAAAAATTATGGAAATTGTATAAATATGGCAGTTATTTTTCAGAGTTTTATATTGGATTACTGAGAAATTAATCTTAACAGAACTAATGCCTGCCATGCAAGGCATTGAGAAGGTACAGAGTGAGCATTGTTATATTGTTTGTATGTGCATATAATGGAATGCCACACACTATTAAATGAACACTTTATGAAAGTCTAACTTTGCAGAATAAATCAATAGGTCTTAGTAAGAAATTTTACTAATGCTTGTATCAGCAATTTAAATAATTGATTACAGAGCCCATTTGAAACTGTATGGCACTGCACCAAGAATTGATTTTAATTGTCCTGCATGGACATGTCTGCTGTTGATAGTAGGAGAGTGTCAGTTTAGTTGTTTACAACCGTTTATACAGGGCAGGTTTTTCTGTGTTTCATGTTTTTAACAGTCAAGCAAACAAAAAGCATTTTTCTTCACAGAATACTTGTGTTACATTGTGGCATTTCATAACACAGGAAACCTCAGTTATTGATAGTTAGCGACATGAAGCAGCGTACATTATGTGTGGGTGTGTATCAGAAGAGCCATTAAGTGGAATAAAAATTATGCTCTCTTACAAGAACACAAAGTTATGTTTTTGGGAAGAGAGACTGCTGTCCCATGACATATTTGCTGTCTCCATCCACTTTTGCTATAACCCCCACACACACACACACACACACACACACTGGTGTCATAGGATGGCGGACCAACTCTACAGTTGGTTTGAGGCAGTACTTTTTGCAGATCATATTGTGGTACAACAAAATTTTACTGAAATTTATGGAGATTAAAATGAACATCTTCTTTGCTTGGCTGAAAAATATAGCATCCATAATTCTGGCCACTATTGTACTGGCTTGCAGAATTGTCCTTATTTATAGGAATGCTGTTTCTAGGTACATAATGTTGATTACATACCCATATTTGCCCATTGTACAAGCAGACATTTGTAGAACTTTGTTTATGTTTTGGGGAGTTATAAATTCTGTTTAAATTACTAGTGCATTCATGTCATGAAGTAGCATACAAGAAAAGGAAGGTCACTAATGGAACCATAAGTACATGTTTTTATGTATGTTGGTATAAGGTTTGGAATTATAAAAATGAAAACAAAACTACACTGTATTCAGGAAGATCTAATAGAATTGATGTGGAAACTTCTCCTGTTTCAAATGCATATGCAGTGTAATGTCTTTTTATTTCACAAAAAATCTAAATTATCTAAGTTCCTAATAAAAAGTTAAGGTAGCCTCCAGAATTTTACACAAGGCGTCTTTACAACATGCAAATATATGTACAATTTTTAATATACTCTTTGCTACCATGCATGATATGTGGATAGATTTGTGAGCTGCAGAATGCATACTGGGGGCTGCATGCAGTTTTGGAGCTGGATCAATAATTGAGGTGCTGATGCCACAAGTTTGTTGTTTTCGGATTTAAGTTGAACTGCTTAATAACACATTCATTGTACTTGAATTTCTGTCATCAATGTTAATTATAGTATGTGGTTGTTAGGATGGACAGTGAACTCTATAAACAAAACTTCAAATAAAACCGATCAGATTGTTCAGCTTTGTCAGCGATTATATTGTTCAGTTCTTCATAGAAATTTTGGAATGTGTTTAAGGAATTCGGTCAGGATGGGTTGGTTATTCACCTGGCAAGGGTGTATGACTCTGCATCTACTGTCTGTGCAGAAGCATTGATCACTTACATTAGAGTGACTGGGCCAGCTCCTATGTTCTGGCCGCCAATGTGTTTGATACTAGTATATTTTATGGACATCTTGTTCCATAAATTCAGGTACTAGCATTTCCCCACTTTCTCAGCCCACAAGTTTCAAGATACAGGAACTTGACTGTACTTCAGGAGAGTACACATTGTAATGGATCTGTAGCTTTTATTTTCTCTTTTTATAATATACTGTCAATATTGTAATATTTGTGGGTGTAGACAGACATAATAAATAATGATATAATTTCACGGTATTTCAGCCTGTGGGGATTTGGCTTTTTTTTTTCTCATTTAGCAAGGCTTTATCAAAGAATGAAGCTACTGATGTTTTTTATATTTTATTATAGTACTTTTGTTGCAGAATAAAGCTTGTGTTTTCTGTACCTCATGAAAATTTGCATTATTTGAAAAGTTAACCTGTTTACTGCTTGAATTGTGTGTTCATATGTCAAGAATTGCTTTGTTTTGTCTTGGCTTGCAGCACATCTTGGTAACTGTAGGGTTTTGTACAAATCACAACTTCTGTGACCTGTTTGTAACTGCTTTCAGCTGATATAATTAGGGTTAATTGAATGTTTCAAGATCAATATAGACTTTGTTTTGGAAACAAATATGACTTTGCAGTAGGCATATAGGACAAAATTTTGTAATTTAAGGAATTTGTATGGAAATGTGCTAAAGAATCTGTGATGTGGGATAAAGAATAAAGTTTAATGTAATACTAATGGGGACAAAATTACTATAAAAACGTTTTCCACATAAGTTGTCTTCATTTCTGTACAGCATATTGAATAAACATGAAGTTCCCAGGACAGCAGTGAATGGGTCCTTTAGGTACATATGCATTCCATATATCTAAAATTTAGTTGAGGTGACAATTGGGTGTGGATTAAGTCATAAAAATACAAAGTATGCAAAAGTAGCAAAAGTAAAATTCACCCTATAAGATGCCATGTAGGCACAGATGGGGAGTGGAAGTTAGCTCTACTCATTCACAGCCTAGACGCTAGAAGTGGGGAGGGGGTAGTCAGTGCCACACCCTAGCCACTTTATCCCCGGGAAAGAACTGGTGCACATTGTACAGGAGGCTGGGTAGGTGTTGGGGCCAGTCTGGACAGGTATGGAAAGTCTCACCACTGCTGGAGTTCGAACCCCGTACCGTCCACCATTTAGTGAGTTGCTATACAGACTGCGCCATCCCTGCTGCCATACAGAACTATTAAAATGAAAAAAATATAAGGATTTTGTATGCAGTGTTAAAATGTTACACTAAATCCAGTTTGCACAGCAGGTAATGACAGGGGTGTATATACAGTGTCTTCATGTCATAAACTTTGCGTTGAGTGTGTCTGTACAGTCATGTTCTGCATCTTCCATGTCCTGTAGAGTCCTGTCCATGCTGAAAATCTTTGTTCTGTCCTGGACCAAACTTCTTTTGCATACTATAAGAAGAACTGTATAGTTGTTTGTAGGCTCTGGAAAATTCACTCTGCAATGGCAGTCTTGTTTTTGTTTTCTTATGAGTACATAACATCAAAGAACTTGTGAAGAAGAGCACAGGAAATAAAATGTATTGTATATCATACAGGTTACATTACCATGACATTTTATATAATTGTTTAATTCGTACAAAGTGAAACAAATTTTCATGCGTGAAGGAAATTAACAATTTGTGTCTTAATAAAGCATGTTGTCTTCTTGGATGTGACACTGTGCAACTGGGTAGAAATTTACTGACTTTTCGAGGAATCTGCTGCTTTTAACTTCAGGATCATGGAGGTAACTTTGTGCATGTTTTATGAATGACAGAAATTTAATAACACAGTTTATTTTCTTCATGTTTTAAATGCTGGCATTTGTCTCTCTCTTGTGAGATTCATATTATTTCTGAATATCACATAAATGTGACACACACACACATATGTGCATGCTCAGTGTGAATGTATTTATCAATTTATATCCTGCATTACAATTAATTTTTAACCCTTTCACTGCTATAACTGGCAGACTTGTGCCTTGTTTTATGTAGTTATACCATATTGTGCTGTTGGAAGATAAAAGTGACTGAAGATTGTGCTGACAGAATTAGAGAGGGTGAGACCTAAGTATTGGGAACATTAAAGAAATAAGAGCAGGTGTAATTAGATAAAGAGAGGCAGGTGTGTGTGCTTATCAAGATTTAAACTAGACAAGTTTAGAGAGAGTGGTTGAAGAAGCATAGAGTTGGGTAGGTTATGTTAAGAAAGTAGGATGGTAAAGGGTTATGGAATAAATGAGGAAGGAATATTGTACTACCAGGAACCTTTTGCACGTGTGCTCAAAAACTAGAAGTTTCAATGCGTGTTTAGGCCAACTTGCATTATATTAATCCATATAATTTTTTAGACAGTGGCTGAACTCCATTTACTGAAAATTAGGCTTGCTTACTGTAGTCAGGTGCTACAATAAATAGAAAAGCATGCAGTAATATTCATTTCTTGTATGAATTTGGTCATCACTAATAAAGAATCAAAATATAAATTCTTATATAATGAATGAAAACTAAATGCTTATATTGTTACACATGGTATAAGCCAGAACTACATTTGTGGAGTTAATAAAGTACTCAGAACTTGTGTGAACTAGTTCCTAAAAAGGATTAAAATATCTGTAGTGGTACATTTACCCCCAATGAATAATTGTTGACTGATAAAACATAAGAGTAAGCACTAATTAACTGACTCCATGAAGCATACTTATAAGAAGCTAGTAGGTGCTCAGTTAGTCAAGATATTTTTTTCTTATTTTATTTCATGACTGTGTTCACAAGTACCCATTGCAGCTCTGAATTCCCAGGCAGATTAATGCAGGCCACAATCTTGCATTACATTGCTTTAACATAAATTTTACTATTTTACTCCCTTCTACTCATATGAATCAAAGTAATTTCTTACCTCAGGTATTGCAAACTGTAAAATAAGGTTTGTTACAAAGTATTTTGAAGCTGAGAATGCAGAATAGCAACTTTTTTACATATGTGTAAGGTTAGAAAAGTCAAAATTATCCCAATTGCTTAGCTTCATATAATGAGCTTATAGAGACATACTTATCTTTCAGACACTGTTTGCGTCCAGTCTGGGCATCTGGTTTCTACAGTGTGACATTGCTCGTCACATTTAAGGAGGGGGGGGGGGGAGTACTGTACCTTTTTTTAAAAAAAAGCTTCCTGGTGTTTAAGTCACAGGAGTTGTTGTCTCTTTGTTTCTTTGAGTGTACTTAAGAAAGATTAGCCTGTCATTTTTAGTATTTATTTTGTACCACTGATATTTTGTATATGTGTTCTGACATAATAGATATTTCTTTCATAAATTTTCATTTTCTGATTTTATTCTAGATTAGTTTGGTTTGTTGTTACTCATTTCAATCAAATATGTGACACAGGACAGGTTAAGTCCAATCGTTTAGTCACAATGTATATGTAAGTGAACATAAACTTATCAGAATTATGTAACACATCTACACCAACAAAGTGTAGAGCACATGGCAACTCATCAACTCTTTGCTTGCTTGTAGGCTAATATCAGCCACATTTAACATGACATATTCTTTCACCAAATAAAGTGCGTATTGTAGCAGAAATGATTTCAAATCTCTAAAAGTTTACTATTGTCCAATTCTTTTTTATGATTAGGCACTTTGCTTTTTAATTTGAACAAATCAAATTGGCTATGACATTTAACAAGAATGAACAACAACGGGATGCCAGAAGTAGTGCTGATTTATTGATCAGATGGATGAAGACAACTTGGAAGACCCTTGAAGAGACTATTAGACGAAGCCAAAGTAGGTCTCTTAAGGCCTAACTCAAGATGGATGGTGATGGTGATGATGCTATATAATTTAATATCAACATCAAGTAAACTTTTTTAAAAGATCAGTGTTGGAGAACAGCACACTGCCCTGAACCCAGACATGTTGTACTGAGCCAAAATTGAGTTCTGGTATTATAATTAGCTGAGAAAAGTAAAGAAAAAGTACTGATTTTGTAAGTACATGACCACACCGAAACAGATATAAGTTTAATTCAGAATGTACACTGTGGTGTGGTTACCTACTTTCTGTAGTATCCTGAGCCACATTAGGTTCAAATTTCTGTGTTAAATGCACTGATGGAAATTCAGGAGAGTCCTCCATACTTTTGGGTCTGTTGAGTGTTGACTGAATGTTTTGTTTTGCATTATTTCTTGCATATTTCCACAGTCACAAAACTGAAGTGATATATATAATCACATATACATATATATATATATAGTTAGTGTATATTTCTATAAACATTCTTAAATACTGAAGTGATATATGTATATCACATGTACATATTATAGTTAGTGTAAATTTTTGGTAATGTACTTAAAAAGTTTTACAAGGGGAGAATTTAAACGCTATTTTAATAATGGACGCTGCATCAGCTTTCTGTGCTGTTAGTTCATTAGTTCTTGTTTCTGTGCTTTATCACACTTTGTGTCTGATTGACAGAAAAATATTTCCACATAAAACTGCATTGCAGTCCTTGCAGTATGCATCATTATGTTACAGGGGAACTCATAAATCGGCCACACAGTGAAGTGAAAGCCTGGACACCACCTGCTGCTCCTCCACCAGCTCCACAGTCAGCCCCACCTGAATTACTGGAACAGACCTCAGGTTGAGCAGCTAACTTAGCATGATGATTGGCGTCGGAGTAATTTTGCCATTTTTCAGTGTTAACATTTTATATGCATTTGTCATTCAGTTTCGTTTTATATATACACAGTAGTGACCAAAACAAATAAAACAAATGACATTTTCAAAATAGAAATTTAAAAGGTTCTGAAAATGAAATGTTATATACTCATGTTACATAGTATTAGTTTACAAAATATAAAATTGCAAATGTTAACATAATTTATTGCTATGAACCAATTGTCGTTATTAATGTTCTTGATAAGGACTAGCTAGCCCAGCTGAGTTTCCTCCTCCCTCTATTTTCTGCTCCCTTTCCTTCTTCGTTCCTTCAAGGGAAATGCTAGGGCTGGAATAGTATCTTAAAATTGCTCTAATCACATCTTTACACATTATTTTCTAATGATCCTCATCATTATCTTGTAATCTGTCAATATATATGCTGTTAATAAAGCATTATTAAACGAATCAGTAGGTAAACATTAATGACCATGTCATGGCTGAGATTGTTAGTCACCAGTCTGTCACCAAAGAGATCCAAGTTTGATCCTAGTCCAATCCCTGTGGGATTTATAGTGGACAACATGGCATTGGCACACATTTTTCGCTGAGTATTACATATTTATTTGTCAGTATCATTCCACCAATTTGCCCTAGTCTCACTCCATTTATCAGTGCAATGTATTTGTAGCAACTGTTTGCAACATTATTTCTAAAAACATAAGTAGCAAATGTATCTGTGAATGATTACCATTTAAAATCATACTTTTGGTTGATGTGTATGTTATGGTTACAATGCAAAATCTGGCATTTCTTAAATTAATGTAAAGAGGCAGTTAAAGTTAATAATGAGGGATAATTCAACACTATACCTAGTAATTCCATGGAGTTACAAACTGACCCCAATTAATTCACAGAATGTTTTAACAGTTCTGTGGTGCAGATAATTAGTATGTGAATTGTGTCAACTTTTTCTATAAACTAACTAGTTAGTGTGTTTAATTTTATTTTCATTTGACACTTTAATTGATGTTGAACAACTGCTGTATGGAATAACTACTTAGTGTCTCAACTAACTAGTTAATGATTTTAATTTTCTCTTTATTTGACACTCTAACTGAAACACCTCATTGTATGAAATAACTAGGTATTCTATGATCCACCTAAATTATACACTTCGTCATGTGTACATCTTCTTTTCTTTTGTGAGAACTCAAATTTATATCCACTCCAGAGCTGAAGTTTGATTTTTTCCTTGAACAGTTCATTTTCTTTTAATGACAACATTTAACCCTAGTCTACGTATTTTATATTTCAATTCTCAGACCTGGAATTTATGATCTCATTTAAACAGTCACTTTGTGGTAGAACCTTCTGAAATAAAAGAGTTAAATTTGATTTTATGTTTACTTCTTAAATATCCAGGTCTCTTGTAAAATAATGATAAATAATAATTCTTTTTGTTACAATACTTTCATTGTACACTCACTTACCTGAACAGGATGCTTAAGAAAGAAGCTGAGCAAGTGGGGTCAATACAGTGCATGAAATTGGCAGTCACTTCTAAGAACATTGATTATTGTGTTTATATCATGAAGTATCAAAATATTCTCATGCTCTTTATGTAAATATGAAAACTGTAAGGCATATTAATTCCCTTCTTGAAGTTGGTATCTGGAAAAATATGATTTTGAATTATTTGAATTGTAAAATTTCATTGCACTAACAACTTTTTCCTGTGCATCTCTAATGTTGCTCAGCACAGTTTTGGTCACTGGTGTATATGCTGTACCTGATGTGCAGGAAATTTGAGGAAATGTTAATCTGTTGTAACAGTTTTCTTCATTTGACAATAGTATGGCATCTGCGGTTGAATGTATATTATGTTGTGGCATTGTGCAGGTTGTTTTGCAGGTCTGCTCTGCTAATTCACATATTATTTACATGCTTTTGTGCTGGGTGCTCTTGTTACTTAACATTGCAGATCTTATTCTTTTCTCCTAATAATCAACTGTAGCTTTGTGTAGAATGACAGTTTGTGTTGAAACTTTTGTCTGACAGTTTATTTTAACATGTCCTTTTGTATTAATGTATCTGTGTAAAATGGATGGCAAGCATAACTTAAATATTTTATTGTATTTCCACTTCCTTTTCTGTTGGTCTTATGTGCTCTCTTCATATGGTAGTTGTCAATTAAGGTATTTAAACATTGCAAACATCTCTGATAGTACTAACCTCCTTACTCCCATTTTTAATTTGTAAACATGCTTAATTTCTAGAAGCATTCCTTCGTGTCTTCTCACTGCAACAACATATTCTTTGTTGAGGTGCAGGAAACACATTTCTGTTTATTTTACCCCAGTAGTATGGATTACATGTGCTGAATAAATATATACAGATTTGTCACATTTGACTGCTACATTGCAGAAGAATATACTTCCAATTACCATATTTATTCTGTTATATTTCCTTTTATAACACACATACATTAATGTGTACCTAATCATCTTATAACTAACTTTGTCTTGTTCATATCCATGCACTGATGTCACTATTTTACATAAAAATCTGACTAATGCACTAATATATGTTAATACCACTTTATTCACACTGTTATACTTGAACATGTTTCAGATTTTAAGGGGCCTTCCTCAGTGAGTATTTATATATTTCATGAGCAGGGTCAGCAAAACTGCTTCTTAATCTGATATTTATATCTGGACAATAATGTGGTATTAACATATATTAGTGCGTCAGATTTTTACATAAAATAGTGACATCTTATTACTAGTACAGGAATTCAAATATGAACTTTCATGAATTGAACCAGGAAGTTTCCTGAAAATGAAATACCTTCTTACTTTTGTTGTTTATGTCAATACTAGACCCCATGCAGTTACTTTTTGACACATTTGGACTGCACATAATATTTGGGACTACACTGGTGAAGCTTTACTGAAAGGTATAAAGTTTTACCTGCAAACACTGTGAAGACACGTGTAGGGAGTCAATTGGATGTGTAGGACCCTCATTATTTACCTCGACACTAGTGGTTAGCTTCATGCCTGGGCTGCTTTACCCCTGCGGAAAGGTTTGACCCACTACCCATCGATCAGGAAACTGGGTGAGTCCCAGAACCAGAGGAACTTCTTTTCCCTCTGACCAGGAGGCTTAGTAAAAAATAATTCTTTATTTAATTTTTTAATATTCAAGTATGCTTGGTCTTACACTATTATTTCATATTTGCAGGGCTCTAGCTAAAGAAATAACTATATCTCAAACAGTGAAATTCTTTGTCATTATCATAGTGTATTTTATGTTTCAAGGGGTTTGTAAGTTTTAGTACCGTTCATTTTACTATATACCAAACAAGGTAAATGCTGATGTCTTGAGAAACTAACTCTTCAACCAACAGATTGTGTTGTTGTGCAACCTGACTCTCTGTTTGTTGGACACAGATAGCATCACTGTCACAGGCTAGGTGACCACTGGCCATGGTTGTGATAAAGTAGGTGTTTTTGTAATGCTTCCATTTGAATTACACATCACATTAAAATAGATTCATCAGTTACAGTGATTGCAATAAGTGTTTTGTGCATTCACAACATTATTTGCCATAAAAAATGTAGTAAGTATTCACAGGAGCCTGTATTCAGATTATTCTCTTGGGTATGGTACCATGTCAAAATGACACACTAACCAAAGTAACTCAAAAATTATAGTACTGTTTACCATGTGATAAATATAATGTATGAAAGTGAGTGTTATCTCAATTAGAACAATATGACATTCACTGTCACTGCCAGTTACTCGATATCTGAAGTACAGGTGATTCACTGTTTATGTTTCACTGGTTAGCTAGTAACTGGGTGGGTCCTGGAGTGCTACAAATGACTTGAACTGAGAGCTGCCATGTAGCAGTGACTGGACTTCCTGTTTGCATTCAACTGTCTGGTAGCCCCCTGTCAAGTAACTGGTGAGGTGGTGGCATGATCGTAATTGCTGCTATAACTGGAACACTTTATCATCAGTGAAAGTATTCTTTTCTCTTAACCCCTACCCAATTTTCATTTATTTTGTTCGTTTTGGATATATTCGTATTTTCTAAGAACATGGATATTATGTTTCTGAATCTTCTGTGTCTTATTTCCAGCTTCTTTTTCAGAGTTGATAAATTGTGTTTTGTTATTTCTGTATGTTAAACCTATGTTAATTCTCATTTCAACTTTCATGTTAATGTGAGTTTATGGTACACAGAATATGACTTAACTGTTGGAACATTAGAAATCTAGCAAGTTAAGGATTTTTTACTCCTAATATCATTCAGTAATATATAAATTATTTAAAAAATGTGTATAAATATAGAACTAAATAAATATAGTAAGTAATTCAATATTCCTTGCAACAGGCAGTAAGGCTATTTTTTGCCATGAATAAAAAAGTTACCTCCCCCTCCCCCCATGTAACTCCTCCTTCCCTAGCTCTTAGGGCTGGTTACTGAAACCACAGAATGTATGAGATGGTGAGTGATTATGAAGCTGTTGCTAATGTTTGAGTCATTTCAAGACATCTTCTTCTTCTACCTTAAAAATAGGACTGCTTGTAATGCCTCACAAATGCTGGAAGTTTGGAAAATTTAGAAACAGTTTATTTCACATATCATATGTATAGAACTGTAATGTGCGTTATTTTTATTTTAAGTACCTTTCATCTAGAGCAAAATTATTATTAATTTTTAAGTTTGTGATACTTTAATCAGAATATGTAAGTGATAAAACAATGATAACAGCTGGAATATATGCATTCACATTAAATTAAAACTGTGCATGAAAAAAGGAAATGAATGT
>Ga0131853_10009481_pt1 | contig 17812 bp, 15 predicted proteins | sample TergutLab28metaG_FD_92764 | JGI IMG/M metagenome (GOLD analysis project Ga0131853, IMG submission 92764) | Labiotermes labralis P1 segment gut microbial communities from Petit-Saut dam, French Guiana - Lab288 P1 (version 2) (version 2) | ecosystem: Host-associated > Arthropoda: Insects >... | reverse complement strand
GAGTTTGATCGCTACGTTTTTGAAAGCATCGTTGACAAAGCCACCGTTGGCGGCGGAGACGATGACGAAAACAAAGATCGAAGCCTTTTGACCTTCATTTACAAGACTGGATTCACGAATAGTATTGATAGTACAAAGCACAAGCCGATACGCTTAAATAGCCGACAAGAATTGTGTTTTCAAACCCAAAACGAGGGCGCAGAATTGCGCCTACATAGTGGTAACAACACATGTAGAATGTGTTGCATTGATCGAAGGATAGTGGCCTCTCTTTCAAAGAGCAAGCCCACAAAGAGCTCCCCCTTCCAGCCAGAAGGGGGAGCTTTCCTATTCACAAACGCAACTCCCGATAAATCAAAGTGTGCGTCCGCAACTTTTCTTCCCGCGTGACAGCAAGTCCAAACTTTTCATAAAGTCCTTGCGCCTCCGCCTCATTTGGATCATCCGAGGTGTACAGGCGAAGAAACTGCTTCCCCCGCCCTCTGGCCTGTTCGATGGAAAATGCGAGGAGTTTCCCCCCGATGCCCTGTCCTCTTTGCGCAGGATCTACGCAAAACCAAGACAACCAGTCCGCCTCATTTTCATCTTGGGGACAGGTATATAGTCCCGTTATCCCGCAAATTTCCCCATCACCATTCATACAGCCCCAAATGTTCACAAAAGACGACACCCCCGCTCGGCGCATGAAGAAACGAACAAGCCGATTATGCTGTCGCTTATATACCCAATGGGTCATCCGCTCCCCGAAGTCTCGCCACGGAAATACACGGGCTACCAGCTGTTCCGCTTCATCCAAGCGGTTATTGCCAATCTCTACAATCTCAAACATACATGCCACCTATACCATCGGTTTCTATTCCCCTACACAGACAAATAATAGGGATACCGCTCTGCCGTTACAGCAATCAGCGCGGCCATTTTCGGATCCAAATGGGTATCTCCAGCCCGATATGCCACAATATCCCCGGCCTCTGTCCGCACCCGATATGTGCCGTCATCCAGTGCCACAAAACCTGTATTCTCACTATCCGCAAAGGCCGCTTCCGACCAAAAGACCGTTACCTTATCCAAATAAGGCCGCCCTTGATGGGGACAGAAAGTCTCACAGTTGCCGCACTCGTTACACATACCATCCAGATGTAAAATCTGATGATTCTGCCCAAAGATAGAGGTCTCCACCTCCACATGGACATTCGCCCGGTTGGGACAGACATCATTGCAAATCTCGCAGAGCTGGTCACAAGCAAGACAACGATAATAATCCTGTCCTACAGGCGGCAAATGCAGATTGAGCGTCCCCTTCACACGGTACAAAAGCTCTTCCGGCAATGGACGAGACACCTTCACAAAGTCGTGAGATAATCCGACTTTCGCCAAAATGTCCTTCACCGCCGCTTTCGCGTCTCCCATGGCCTGTACAATCGTATGAGGCCCGCGGCGACAGTCTCCAACAACATAAACCCCAGGCACACTTGCTTCATTTGATGCCGATAGCGCCGGATATCCCCTGCCGTCAAGGGCAATGCCGTTTCGCTCCATCGCCTCTGTCTGAACAGTGGCGCCAGTGGCGGCAATCACCGTATCAAAGGTAAGTTCTATCATCTCACCACTTGCAAGCACAGAGCGGCGTCTGGATTCGTCATAATCCCCCAGCGACATACGCTCACAAGTAAGCGCCTTCCCGTCAAAGGCAACGGGGTTCACAAGCTCCATAAACTGTACCCCATCCGCGATGGCACCCTCGATCTCTTCTCTCTGCGCCGGCATAAAGTCCCTCGTCCGGCGATAGACAATCACAGCCTCTTTCGTACCGGGATTCCGCGCCGCAACACGAGCGGCATCCATGGCAACATCCCCGCCGCCAACGATGGCAACCCGCTCGCCGAGGAGCGCGCTGATTCCATCGTTTTCCTTTGCGTCCTCCAAGAGTGTGAGGGCGTCAATAAGCCTATCCCCGCCCGCTTTCACAGACGTTCGCCCAGATCCCCAAGCGCCCGTTGCCAGGATCACATAGTCATACTCTGATTTGAGCACTTCCAGATCATACTCTGGCGACACACCAAACTGAAAGCCCACACCAGATTCCCGCGCCAAGCGGTAGTCACGCACAATCATCTCCTGGGGAATACGAAACTCCGGGATCACATACTCCACCATCCCAAAGGGACGATCTCTCTGTTCCAAAACGGTAACGTCCATCCCATTACGCCGCAGATAAAGCGCCGCCGCAATCCCCCCGGGACCTGCACCGATTATGACAGCCTTTTTATCTGTTCTGAGAGATGCCGGTGTCACATCATCCAAAAAGGCATCCATGGCACCCTCGACTGCCACAGCCTTCACCGAGCGAATCCGAATCGGACTCTCGTAATCCATCCGCGTACACTTACTCTGGCAAGGATGGGCACAGATCACACTAGTAATCCCGGGACAGGCGTTGTCAATCGCGATAACCTCCATGGCTTCGTCTAGTTGCCCATGTCCAGCAAGCCCGATATACTCCGGCACCTGCTGTTCAATCGGACACCCGCCATCTTTACAGGGTGCCTTGAAACAATCATAGAGCCCAAGCCCGCTAGAGGTCTTCCGGCTCGGATATTCCCGCGCCGATTTCACATAGGCGGCCTCCGACACAATCCCTTCCGCCAGAGCTTTCACCTTTGCAGAATCAACAGCTGTAGGCTCCTCATTCATAAGAGGTGTGAGAAGTGCCGCCATCTGGGTAAGCCGCTCATATCCACCCGGCTTGAGCAGTGTAGTTGCAACTGTAATGGGATAAATCTCCGCCGCAAAAATCCGCGCGATATTCCCCGCGTCAGCACCCCCTGAGTAGCTTATTGGTAGCTTTCCGCCAAAGGCTTCACTCAGCCGTTCCGCTACTTTTAAAGTCAGCGGCAAAAGGCTCCGCCCGGACATGTACATCTCTTCACCCGGCAATTCTCCCCGCTTCTGCTTCACGGGGAAGGTATTTGTGAGCTTCATCCCAAACCCAAGCCCCAAATCAGCGGCAAGCGCTTGCAAACGCTCCAGCATTGGCACCGCATCCGCAAACTGCAAGTCCGCCTTGAAGTGGTGGTCATCAAAAGTGAGATAGGTATACCCCATCTCATCCAACAATCCCCGCGCCGTCTCATAACCCAGAAGGGTCGGATTACACTTGACGAAGGTCGTAAGCCCCTTCTCCTCCAGCAAATACCGGGCAATCCGCTCAATCTCCTCAGGCGGACAGCCATGGAGGGTGGACAGTGTGATCGAGGTACACACATGAGGTGATATCTGGGCGATATCCCCCCGAGAAAAGCGCTCAAAAGAGTCAATATGCGTCTCAAGCCACGCTATGCAAGATTTCCAAACATCAGTCTTAGATGCATCTTTCATGCTTTCAATATAATGGTCAATTTTCGGAAGTTTGATCCCTTCCAAATCATAGCCCACGCTCATATTAAAGGCAAAATCCCGCTCCGCCGATAGCTCAAGCTCCGCCTGCAACACGTGGAGCGCAAACCATGCCTTTAGATACTCGTCAAAGGCCTCTTCCACGGTAAGCTCTGTTGACCATTCTACGTTATAACACTCATCCTGCGCATTGATACAAGGTTTCGGCACACAGGCGCGGAGTTCCTCCCCATCCATCTCCTGGACAGTCTTCAGCTCCATAAACCGGCTACCTGCCAGATAGGCCGCCACAATATTCTGCGCAAGCTGAGAGTGGGGTCCAGCGGCAGGGCCTAGCACAGTCCCCAGCCGTTCTGAGAACCAGGGCTTCACACCAGTTGGTTTATGAAACTTCCCTTTCCGAACGCCAAAAATCGCCCCTTGATCCGCGTACTCCTGTCTTGCCCATGTAATCAACCTATCAAATGGAATCGGGTGCATCAAATCGCCCATGTAAAAGCCTCCTTATCTATTCTCAAGTCTCTGCCAAAGTCCCTCGGCATGACGTCTGCTCTCCGCATAAATCTTTGCCTCATCCACATCCACAAACTGCCGGTTCCAATATACAGTCCGCCCGGCGATAATCGTACCGGAGACCATGGCACCGCTGAATCCAAAGGTCATATGCCCTGCAAAGTTCACCGAGTCCAGCGGTGTGCTCGGGATATAATCCATCACCACAAGGTCAGCGGCATAACCCGGCGCAAGTTTGCCAAGGCTTGTCTCAAAATGCCGCCCGGCGATTGCTGGATTATTCCGCAAAAGCATTCCCTGTATCTCTCCACCCGTGGCCGAGGGATCCCCCGCCGCATGTTTGTGGATGATATTCGCCACTTTCAGGGATTCAAACATGTCTTGAGTATAAGCGTCCGTCCCAAGTCCGACTAAGATACCCGCTTTCAGTAACTTCGGCACATTGGCACACCCAACCGCGTTCCCCATGTTGGACTCCGGGTTATGTACCACCGCCGTATCCGTCTCCGCAAGACGTGCAACCTCTTCATCATTCACATGCACACAGTGGACGGCAATGCTTTTCTTGCCCAGAAGCCCATGCTCATAAAACCGCTCTACAATGCGCTTACCATGAGCCGCCACGCAATGCGCCGCGTCCTCTGGCCCCTCTGCCGTGTGGACGTGGAACCCCGCACCAAGCTTATGCCCGGCCTCCGCAACCCGTCCCAGCGTGTCATCTCCTACCGTGAAGGAGGCATGAAGTCCGAACATCGCACTCTGTAAGGGATCATCCATGGCCTGCACCGCCTCAATATGCCGCACATTTTCCTCCACAGATTCCCGGGAAAGCTCTGACCCATTGCGATCTGACACCTCAAAGCAAAGAGACGTCCGCACACCAAGCTCCCGCGCCACCTTGGAAATCTCCTCCAGTGACCCGAGTACCGCCCCCTCTCGGAAGCTGGCGTGGTGGTCAAACACCGTGGTCACCCCAAAGCGAACACCCTCCATATAGGTGTGGTAGGCACTATAGCGCACATCGTCTAAAGTAAGCTCCCGATCCACCTGCCACCAGAGGTTTTCCAGCACTTCATTGAACGTATGGCTCACCTTCGCGTTAGACAAAAACATCCCCCGCGCCATGGCACTGTAAATATGCGTATGGGTATTGGTAAGCCCCGGCATGATGACCTTCCCTTGCACATCTGTAAAAACCGCGTTCGGATAGAGCGCCCGAAGCTCTGCCGTATCTCCAACTGCAACAATCTTGCCATGTTCATACGCCACAGCCCCATTTTGGAGCACACCGATGGTGTCATCGACTGTGATGATGATTGCATTGCCTAATATGTTCATAGGTTTTCCTCACTTTCCTAGGGGACAATGTCTACATCGTCCCGTTTATTTTAACGCAAGTAGTGTCGATAGGATAGGTCAGTCCTTGTTCATGTGATAGTTCCAACAGGACAAACACATCTTGCCACTACTTCCCTCAGTGTCTATAAAAGGATCATCACACGAAAGGCAAAAAAGTATTTCATTTACAGCATATTCTACTTCACAGGCAAAGCATCTTGCAAAATTATCGCCACGAATTATTACAAATGAGTTCTTACTACATTCGGGGCAATTATAACAAGGAAACTCACTCCCATCTGTAAAAGCAGAGTATTCGTCAAAGCCTCGTTCATACAAATAAAATCTAGCGAAGTCTTCACTGTCATACTTCGCATCGCAAAACCTGCATTCAGCCTCTCCGTTGTCTTTATAGAGAAATTTTTCTTGACATTCCATACAGATTTCAAGGTATTCGTAGAGTCCTTTTGCTTTTGCATCCTTTTCCGCTAACAGTTTTGCATTGTCATAATGCATACTCAACTCTTTTAGCACACCTTTTATTTCACTTATTAGGTTCTGCTCTTCATCAGACAATGCATTAAACGAAATGTATTCCGATATGAAACCAATGATAAAAGTTATATTTTTGTTGATATAGCTTTCAATGGCATTGATATTTTCTGAAACCTCAAAGTGCATTACTTTATTGCGAAGCTCTCTTAGCTTATTCACTTCATTTTTCTTTTTTTCCGTAATCTCAACGCTACATAGAGCACTCAATCTTAAAAATAGATCGTTACAGTGCACACTTTGAAAGTCCCCTTTCAGAAATTTCTCCTTATTCGCTTTGTTCATATCCGCATAGACGTACGTCCAATGCTCTACAGATAGTCTGTATTTCATAATGAGTTCAATACCCGAAAACAGGTGTAATAGCGAATATTTGAGAAGCCCCTTCCTTTCTGACTCTTTCTTTTCCCTGGTGAGCTGTTCTAATTGGAGAGCCGACGATAGAACAAAATCCAAACCATTTTCAAGCAATTTGTAGCTAATATTCATTCTTTATTCTCCCACTGCTACTATCCCAATTCGCAAAACTACCTATACGAGCATGGGCCTCATTCTGTATAAAACCTACCCCACAATCGGCAATCCCCGCCGCACAAACTGTCCATCTCCCGCCTTACCAACAAACACCCCATCTTTCGCCACAATCTTCCCACGAGAGATCGTAAGCACAGGCACACCTTTCACAGTCAGCCCCTCATAAGGCGTATAGTCCACATTCTCATGGAGCTTATCCCAAGTAATCACAGTTTCCCGCACCGGGTCAAAAATCACCACATCCGCGTCACTGCCGGGACGGAGTACGCCCTTTTTCGGATACATCCCAAATAGCTTTGCAGGATTCGTCGCCGTCATCTCGGCAAACTGCTCCAGACTAAACTTTCCGCCGCTCACACCCTTAGAGAAGATAATGGTCATCCGCGCTTCTACCCCCGGTGCGCCGCCGGGCGCTTTGGTGAAGTCATCTTTGCCCAGCTGTTTCTCTTTCCCATAGAAAAACGGACAATGATCCGTCCCAACCGTCTGTATCTCACCAGAAATCAGTCCCTGCCACAAGACATCTTGGTTCTCCTTCCCACGAAGGGGCGGACTCATGATATATTTCAACCCATCAGGCCGCTGATAGAGGCTATCATCCAGCACCAAATACTGAGGACAAGTCTCCGCAAAGAGCCGATTCTGTCCCCGCTCCCGTCTGCCGCGAATCAGCTCTAAGCCCAGGGCACATGTCAGGTGGACGATGTACAGTGGCGCGTCCCCCGCAAGGTGCGCCATCAAGGCAATCCGATGAATCGCATCCGCTTCCGCTTCCGGCGGACGGCTCAGTGGGTGATACATAGGCGAGAGTTTCCCCTCACGCACAAACTTTTCCCGCAGATAAGTCACAATCCCGTCATTCTCCGGGTGTACACAGATCATCACGCCCAATTTAGCAGTATGCTCCAAAAGCTCAAAAATCTCCCGATCCGGCATCTTCCCGCCATAAGTGGTATAAACCTTATGACTCGTGACACCCTCTTCGATTAAACTCTCCATCTCCGCCAGAATATCGGGGTCTACCCGATTTGTCACCCCATGGACGCTAAAATCAATAACCGCCTTCTCCCGCGCCATATCCTGATAATGCCGCACTTGATGGAGGATAGAGCTCCCCGGGGGACCAAATCCCATATGATCGACAATCGTCGTCGTCCCACCACAGGCGGCGGCTACAGTCCCGGTATAAAAATCATCCGTCGCCACAACATGTCCGAGATCTAGGCTCATATGTGTGTGCACATCCACCCCGCCAGGCAGGACGATTTTCCCGGTGGCGTCTATGATTTCCTCACCGGGAAGCGCCTCCAGAGATGGGGCAATCTCTTGAATGATTTCCCCCTCTACCCGCAAGTCTGCAATCCCTGTAAATCCTTCCGCCACAACGGTTCCATGTTTAATCAGCATATGGTTTCCTCCTAAGGCTAGTCATATAAACAGCATAATAGAAAAACTAAAAAATTTTTAGAAAATATTTGACACACGGCCATATATATGTGATATAATAATAACACAGAGGAAAACCGTGAGACGGTTTGCCTTAGAATTGTTTATCTAAAGCGACAGCCGCCTACTCTTGGTCGGGAGGGCGGTTGTCGCTTTTTATGTGCTTGTAGACTCGAAACGCCAAGTCCAGCACGGCAACTATGATAGTAGCTATGTACCCCATATGCCTCACCCCCTTTCGGGAGAGTATTGGCAAACCGTCTCCGATTTTACATCCTCTGTGTCGAAAAAAGTATATCTCATGCGTGACTACTTGTCTATAGTAGTCACGCATTTTGTTCGGTTATTTCGCTCCTACTTCCCTACAATCGAAGTCCCAGTTTTTCCCTCAATTCCCTCTTTCGCCTTCGAAAGCAAGGTAATGAGAGACCGGCGATTTGCCCCCGATTCTGCAAAGCTCAAAGCCGCCTGCATCTTCGGTAGCATAGATCCCGGTGCAAAATGCCCCTCTGCAATATATTTTGCCACCGTGGCTGGATCTAGCTGATCTAGACCTTGCTCTTCCGGCGTGTTGAAGTTGAGACATGCCTTCTCAACCGCAGTAAGAATCACCAAGGCATCCGCCCCAATGAGCTCTGCAAGTTTGGCTGAAGCAAAATCCTTATCTACAACAGCAGAAACACCCTGCAAACCATGCTCTCCCACATGTTTCACCGGAATACCGGCACCGCCACATGCGATCGGCACCTGTCCCGCCCCAAGCAAGACCTCTACTGTACTCTTTTCCACGATATCAATTGGCTTCGGAGACGCTACTACACGGCGATAGCCTCGTCCAGCGTCTTCTTTCATCGGATAGCCTTTCGCTTCCATCTCTTTCGCTTCTTCTGCCGTATAGAATGCGCCAATTGGCTTCGTTGGATCCTGAAACGCATGGTCACGCTCATCCACTAGCGTATGTGTAACGATCGTCGCAACAGGCTTGTCTATCCCGCGGTTCAAAAGCTCTTCCCGTAAGATCGTTTGCAAATCAGAACCGATATACCCCTGGGTCATGGCAATACAGACCTCTAGCGGGAAATGTTCTGTTTTCGCTTCTGTCTTCCCAGCGGCTTCCAAAGCTAGGGTCAAGGCGCCTACTTGAGGGCCATTCCCATGGGCGATGACTACCTCATGCCCTTCTTCAATCAAGTCCGCAATCGCTTGCGCCGCACCGTGTACCGCAACCTTCTGTTCTGCCAGTGTGTTCCCTAGGGCGTTCCCCCCTAGGGCGATTACATACCGTTCCTGCTTCATACTACTCCATTCTCCTTTTCACATTAATATCCACCAAGGGCACGGCACATCAAAGGCGCCGCGCCCTATAGTCTACATTATTTCACCTGCCGCGGTTTCCCCTCACTTGCAAACTGCTCAAGCACTTTCTGCGGATCCTTACACTGAGCCAGGAACATCATCGCCGCGATGATATAAGGCTTATACCCCGCCTCTTTATAAAGCGGCACACGATAGCGGTCAAACACAGAGGCCGCCACTTCCCCCTCTTCACAAGAGACACCGGTGATATCAGCAGGCAAACAGTGCATATATAAAGCCTCCGCGTCTTTGGTGAGCGTCATCAGCTCTTCCGTACACTCCCAATCCTTATGCTGTGCATTCTGAGCGAGAAGCTCCTGCTCCAGTGCCCGAATCCCTTCCATATCACCCTTACCATAGAGATCCGTCCGTTTCTCCATCGCCGCAAAAGGCGCCCAGCTCTTTGGATAGACAATGTCCGCGTCTTTGAAGGCTTCCGCCATGTCATTGGTCTTGGTAAATTTCCCGCCGGACTTCGCCGCATTCGCCATGGCGACCTCTTCCACTTCGCCCATAACCTCATACCCTTCTGGATGCGCCAAGGTGACTTCCATCCCAAAGCGAGTCATCAGCCCAATTACACCCTGGGGCACAGACAGAGGCTTACCGTAAGAAGGCGAATACGCCCAAGTCATAGCAAGCTTTTTCCCCTTCAGATTCTCCACACCGCCAAAGTGGTGGATGATATGTAGCATATCCGCCATGCTCTGAGTCGGATGGTCAATGTCACACTGTAAGTTCACCAGTGTTGGGCGCTGTTCCAATACACCCTCATCATACCCCTCCTGCACGCTCTTCGCCACTTCCCGCATGTAGGTATTGCCTTTGCCGATGTACATGTCATCCCGGATGCCGATGACATCCGCCATAAAACTAATCATATTCGCCGTCTCACGGACAGTCTCCCCATGGGCAATCTGGCTCTTCCCTTCGTCCAAGTCCTGCACCACAAGCCCCAGCATGTTCGCCGCTGAGGAGAAGGAGAAGCGCGTCCGTGTGGAGTTGTCACGGAAATTACTAATCGCAAGCCCACTGTCAAAAACCGGTGTCGCTACGTTATTCTCCCGCAGATGACGGAGGGCGTCAGCCACAGCAAATACCGCCTCGATCTCCTCGTCAGATTTCTCCCAAGTAAGCAGGAAGTCATTGGCGTGCATATTTGCAAAGTCAAGATCGTTCAATCGTTCAATAAATGGTTTGATGTTTAGCATGGTGGTATCTCCTTTTGTTCTATATTTGAATCGTTCTCGCTCTGTCTATGTGCAGTTATCATTTTAAGCAAAGCCAGTAAATCCTCCTCCATTAAACTAATTTCATAAGGATCGTGCGTAACTTGATAGATGTTTTTTTCTGTATCCATGGCAATGAAGTCGCTATCTGTCAGATCGAAAAGCCAATAATAGAGTTTATCGTCTAAATAAACCTCATAGATACTGCGCACATCTAAGTCTTTTATGGGCTTTAGGTATCCTAGCTCTTCATCCGTAAACAATGATTCCCATTTGTATATATGGTATTTAACTTTGTGATTTTTTGCGCAGATCCCTTCTGGGTCTGCCTGTTCAATCTGGTCAATGTAAATTTCACACCCAATGAGTAACCCATGTTCAATCTCTATCAAGATCTTATGCCTCTTTTTCTCGAAGTCACAGATGAAAATATGATCAATTGTGAGACGTTTTCCAGCTTTGTCTGCATATTTCGCTTGCATACTGATTTCTTTTTTAATATTTTGAGAACCCTTATTCACTATCATACCACCTGGGTGCACCCAAAAAGCGCGTTGATCTTCAATCTGGTGGCGTATATAGTCAAATTCAGCTGGGAGCGCTTCGCAAACAGCCAATAAAATCTTCAGGACAGCATCTTCTTGTTTCTTTTTTCTAAAGACCATTTCATTCAAACCCCTCCACATATACCGTGGGCAAGGCCGCATACACCGCCGCACTCTGCACCAGATCATCTTTCCAAGTAATCTCATTGGGTGCATGTGCCTGTGCCTCAGCCCCCGGACCAAAACCGATCACCGGGATGTCATTGCGTCCCATAATGGATACCCCATTGGTAGAAAACGTCCACTTATCCGTAAGCGGCCGCGCTTGGCGCATAGCCAAGGTATCAGAATGCCCCACACGCTTGTCACCGTACATGTCAACTACCACTTTTTCCAAAGCCTTTGTCACCTTGTGATCTTCCGGAATCACCCAAGTCGGGAAATAACAGTCCACAGGATAGACTAGACCTGTGAAAGACGGCGTGTCGTATTTATACATCGAAACCGTCACATCATCAGAGTACTTCCTCACATGGGGCAAGTTGCGAATCTCCTCCAAACAGCTCTCCCAAGTCTCCCCCGCTGTCATACGGCGGTCAAGAGACACCGAGCACCCATCTGCAACCGCACAGCGGCTTGGCGAGGTGTAGAAAATCTCACTCACTGTAATCGTCCCTCTACCTAAGAAGCACGCTTCTCGCCATTCTGGATTATACCGCTCATCCAGCATTTTTACAAGACCTTTAATCTCTTTATCTTCCACCGCATCATTCTCATTGAGGGCACGAACATCTTGTAAAATGTCCGCCATCTTGTAAATGGCGTTATCCCCCCGCTCCGGCGCCGATCCGTGACAAGATACGCCCCGCACATCTACGCGGATCTCCATCCGTCCCCGCTGTCCCCGGTAAATACCACCGTCTGTGGGCTCAGTGGATACCACAAAGGCAGGTTTTACACCACCCTCTTTGATGATGTACTCCCAACAGAGCCCATCACAATCCTCTTCCTGTACCGTTGCTGTGACGAGGACAGTGTATTTGTCACTGAGCAAACCCAAATCCCGCATGATCTTGGCGCCATAGACCGCAGATACAATCCCACCGGACTGGTCAGATACGCCCCGACCACCGATCACATGCTCATCTTCCATGCCTTCATAGGGATCAAAGTTCCAGTTCTCAATCTGTCCCACACCGACTGTGTCAATATGCCCGTCAAAGGCAATCAAGGTCTTACCTGATCCCATATAACCCAGCAGATTCCCCATAGGGTCAATCTCCACCCGGTCAAACCCAAGACTGCGCATCTCATCTGCCGCCCGCTCGATCTTGCCCCGCTCTCCCGCGCTCTCGCCGGGGATACGCACCAAATCCCGCAGGAACTTACTCATGTCCTCGCGATATTCCTCCGCCGCTGTTTTGATTTGTTGATAATCCATCCCTTTGACCTCCTTTTCTATTTACCAAAACTGGAACAATCCCCATCCCAGACAATATCCACATACTTCTGCGGATCTGTATCCCCTTCTGTGCTAAAGAGCAAGACTACAGAGTCCCCATCAAGTCCCAACTGATCTCGTAATCCCAAAAGGTTTTCATCTGAGCCTTGCATAATCGTAGCAAGCAATCCAAGTCCCACAGCACCGGATTCCCCCGACACAATCGGCTCATCCCCCGGGAGAGGTGCCGCCGACATCCGCATACCCCGTGCCGCCACCCAGTCTGGACAGGAGATGAAGGCATCCGCCCGGTCTCTCAAAATCTCCCAACTAATCGTATTCGGCTCCCCGCAGGCAAGCCCTGCCATGATGGTCTGCATCTCACCGGAAACCGTCTCATATCGCCCGACTAGGGCACTCTTATAGAGACAGTTCGCCGCATGGGGCTCCATAATCACCGTCACAGGGCAACTTTCACCATAAGCCTCCGCAAAATATCCAAGTACCGCCCCCGCCAAGGAGCCTACCCCCGCTTGGATAAACACATGAGTGGGCTGATCCCCCATCTCCTGGATCTGTTCGTCCGCTTCCGCCGCCATGGTGCCATACCCCTGCATAATCCAGCCGGGAATCTCTTCATATCCCTCCCAAGCCGTATCCTGCACCACGACCCCATTCGGCACAAGTTTCGCGTTTTTGTCCGCAAGCCGCACCGCGTCATCATAGTTCATATGCTCAATGGAAGCCTCCGCCCCCTCAGTGCGAATCTTCTCCAAACGATACGGCGACGATCCAAAAGGCATATACACCACACTCTTCTGCCCCAGCTGATTTGCCGCCCAGGCAACACCGCGCCCGTGATTGCCATCCGTTGCGGTAAAAAAAGTCACCTCGCCGATTTTATCCCGCACCTCTTTGGAAATCAGCCGCTCAAAAGGAAGCTCCGATACAGGCACACCCAAAATACCCGCTATGTATTTCGCCATAGCATAAGACCCGCCCAATACTTTAAAGGCATTGAGCCCAAAACGTTTGGATTCGTCTTTGATATAAATCCTCTTCACACCAAGCCGTTTCGCCAAATGAGGCAGACTCACCAAAGGTGTCTCCTCATACTGAGGAAAACTCTGATGAAACGCCCGCACCTGTGTAATTTCACCCGTCCCCATCAGCGGACTGCCACTGCATTTTTCACCCATAGTGTTCTTTGTCCAAAGAATCTGATCGCTCATGTTTGTCACACCCTTTTTATTCTTCAGTTTCCTGCTTCGATTTCAGCAAATGAGCAATATGCTTCTCACGCCATTGCACATGTTTATATGCGATATGAACGCCTAAAACGTATATGCAGATAAATTGAATCACCTCAGCACTTGTTGTCCCCAATACTTCCCAGCGAGTTTCATTCAGGTGGTATACATACAACAACACACTTGCCGGGAGTAGTAGGCGAAGAAATACTAGTCCTAAGATATTACCAGTCAAGCTAGCTTGATTATCAAGTCGGCTAAAATTCTTATTTTTCTTTGCATATTTTGAAATACGATGCTGTGAATCACCTGCCAAAAACATAAACGCTGGAAAAGACAGCCAAATATACCACGGTTTCTTTTTCATAATGAAATAGCTCTTTCTCCCCTATTCCGGCACCGCCGTATCTAAGTAGTTATACAGCGTATACTTCGAGATATCATAATACTTCGATACCCGATCTCCTGCCTTCTTAATTAGGAAGGCGCCTTTTTCATCCAGATAATGAATCCCCCGCACCTTGTCCTCTTTCGTCATCATCGCAACAGGTTTTCCGATATATTCACAAGACTTCTCAATCAAACGATCCAGTAGATCATCCACATCGGAGAAAATCATTTCCGTATCCCCTTCACTTCCCCGAGCTTCCGCATCAGTCTGAATAAACTGCGCAATCGTTCCATTTACGTGAACAAGGGTCGTGATATCATAATTCATCCCGAGAAGTGCAAGGGGCTCCCCCCCTTCATCCCGGATATAAATGGTGGAAGACTTCAAAATCCGCCCGTCCGGCGTCCGGGTCTGATACCCCAATTGATCTCTTGCCCCATTTGGATCTTTCAAGGCTTCCAGCACAATCTTACTCGCCCCGTCACCCACTTTCCGTCCGGTGACATGTCCGTTTTCGATGGCAAGAATCGTACCCTCTGCCTCTCTGCTTAAATCATGTACCGCAACTTCACAGGATGACCCAAACTGCGCCGCAATCCCCCGTGCAAGTTGGGCAAGAAAGTCGTTCAAATGTTCCTTCTGCATTGTGTTCTCCTTGTATAGAAAGCTTTCGCCTCTTATTATATAAGATATCATACCTTTTGACCAGATTTCAATTAATTTTTAGCACAACTAAAAATTTTTTAGTTGTGCAGTTTGCCAAGTTCTGTACACTGGCTCCTCTACAAAAAAGCAGTCCAACCAAATAGGCCAAACCGCTTTCGTATATCATGTTTTCGTCACATCTCGAATCCACTGACCGCATTTGAGACGCCAGGCAATGAGCGCCATTTTAAACACATCCTCACTGCGGAAGATGAGAAACACCACCACAACAGGAGCCCCAAGCCAAAGCCCGGCAATCGCCCCCAGGGGCGCCACAACCCAGATAGACGCCACATCTACAATTGCCGTAAAACGGGTGTCCCCACCGCCCCGTAAAATACCGAGGATGGCAACCAGCACCACAGAGTGCAAAATCGTGCTGACAGAAAGCACATGGGTAATCTGCCGCGCATACCCCTGCGCCGTTTCGGAAATATCATATACATTGATAAGCGGCAGACGCACAGCTTGAATCAAGAAGAAGGAAAATACCCCCAGCAGAACACTGACTGCGATAAGCCCATTCGCATACCGCTTCGCCCGGAGCTCGTCTCCCTCACCGATGGTATTTCCAATAATGGTAGCCGCGGCGCTGGATACGCCAAACACGACGACCAATACAAATTGGTTGAGTAACATGGCAATGCTATTTGCCGCCACAAACTCTCGTCCCATACGACCCACGATGACACCCAAAAAGAAATTCCCCGTCGCCCAGCCAATCTCGTTCAAGAGGACAGGGGCGGAGTGTTTGAGAAAACGCTCCGCAATCCCCTCCGTCCGCCGAAAGAGATCACGGAGACGAAGGCCAATCTTCCGATCCATGCGGAGGAGATAGACCAAAAGCACAGCAAGTTCAAGAAAACGGGCAATGGAAGTCGCAATGGCGGCGCCCATAACGCCTAGGGCAGGAAGCCCGAAGTTCCCGAAAATGAGACCATAGTTCAGCACTACGCTGATCACCAGAGAATTGAGGGAGATCATCACCCCAATCTTCACAACTCCCGTGGATCGAAGCACTCCAATCGTGGCAGTCGTAAAGCCGAAGAAGAGATAGCTGATGCCCATAATCCGCAGATAGCGCACACCTTCTGCGATGACTTCCGCATCATCAATGATAAAACCCAGCACATGCTCAGGAATGAACAATGCAAGAGAGGCAAACAAGAGGGTAACCACTGTCATAATGCGGTACATAAAGGCAAAAATCTGCCGCACACGCGCCTTGTCTCCGGCTCCCCAATACTGTGCCGCAAGCACACCGCAACCGCCGGAAACACCGAAAGAGATAATCATATACAAAAAGGAAAACTGGTTCGAGACCGCAACCGCTGAAAGTTGCACCTCGCCAAGTTGTCCCACCATGATGGTATCCGCGGCGCTTACACCGAAGTTGATTAAATTTTGTAGCGCAACGGGAATCGCAATCAGGAAAAGTTTCGTCCGAAAACGTGTATCCCGGAGCACCTGAAAGGCCTGTCTCATGTAAGGGCTCCTTTGGGGCTTATTTCGTTACGGGGAGTGTTTATTCGGCACATGAAAATAATTTACATGGGATGGTTAAAAATATATCATGATTCACCTGAAACCCATGTTTCTCATAGTAGCTTGATATTTTTTCTGTCGTTTGAACGAGCCATTCTGAATTTGGAAAATGCGCAATACAGCATTTTATTAATTCTTTGCCGATTCCTCTGTTTTGGAACTCCGGCAAAACAAGCAAATCATAAATAACAGACCGAAACATCTGATCGCTCAATACCCGCACTATCCCAATCAAACGCTCATTTGCCCATGCTGAAATTACAAGGGTCGAATTAATAAACGGAATATTATAATTTTTTATCATATCTGCTGTTTCGGAACCATCTGACCAACCAACAGATATAAACAATTTATGTAGTTGCTCAGACGGCAAGTCTTTTTTTGTGTCACTATAAACAACATTCATATTTTCTTTCCATCCAAATTATAAACTTACCACATCACCCGACAAAAAAACAGACCACACAAAGGATTATATCACGCCGCCAAAAGAAAATCTACCTTTTGCCCCAAGGCGCCCCCTCTCCCCGCAACGTCAAAAATCTGTCGATTTCGCGGCGCATATTTGGTGAAAACAGGATACAGACTTTCATTGACGCTTGTCTTCCCCTATGGTATAATATCGAAAATTGAAAATAAGGGAGCGCCATGCCGTGACTGTGAGACATTTAGTCAGCATTGAAGACGTGACACCAGAGTGGTTCTCAGACCTCTACACAACGTGCAAAGACATGATCCAACATCCAGAGCGGTACACTGATGCCTGTCATGGCAAAGTGATGGCCTCTCTTTTTTTTGAGCCAAGTACCCGGACAAGCTTCTCTTTCCAGGCCGCAATGATGCGTCTCGGCGGCAGTGTATTTGGTTTCTCAGACTCCAGCACCACCTCCGCCGCAAAGGGTGAAAGCCTGGCGGATACAATCCGCACCGTGTCCGGCTACGCAGACGCCATCGTCATGCGCTCCCCCCAGGAAGGGGCGGCAATGGCCGGAACTTTGTATTCTGACGTCCCCCTCATCAACGCCGGCGACGGCGGACACATGCACCCCACCCAAACCCTGACAGACCTGACCACCATCTGTGAAAGCCGGGGCTATGTGGGGGACCTAAACGTGGGACTCTGCGGCGATCTCAAAAATGGCAGAACCGTCCACTCCCTTGCCATCGCCTTGGCAAACTTCCCGAACATCCAATTCACCTTCATCGCCCCCAGAGAGATGGCAATGCCCGGCTATGTATTAACCGCCCTAAAGGAAAAAGGCGCCCGCTATATAGAGGTCACAAATCTAGACTCTTCCCTCCCTCAGCTGGATGTATTATACATGACCCGGATCCAAAAAGAGCGTTTCACCGACCCCCTTGAATATGAGCGCAACAAAGGGCTCTATATCCTAACCCGCAGGAAGCTGGAACGTGCAAAAAAAGACCTCTTAATCATGCACCCCCTACCCCGTGTAGATGAGATCAGCCCCGATGTAGACGAAGATCCCAGAGCCTTCTACTTCGAGCAAGCCCGCTACGGCATGTTCATCCGCATGGCGCTCCTCCACCGGCTCTGCCACGCACCCCGT
>Ga0131853_10009480_pt1 | contig 17813 bp, 14 predicted proteins | sample TergutLab28metaG_FD_92764 | JGI IMG/M metagenome (GOLD analysis project Ga0131853, IMG submission 92764) | Labiotermes labralis P1 segment gut microbial communities from Petit-Saut dam, French Guiana - Lab288 P1 (version 2) (version 2) | ecosystem: Host-associated > Arthropoda: Insects >... | reverse complement strand
TTCCGCCTTCAACTGCCCAAACGCGATTAATATGTAACCCTAATCTTTCTGGAGTTGCAGGATAACGAATATTCCCTTCTACAAGCGTAGATGATGCTTTTACATTCTCTATTGTTTCAATACTTGTTGAACTCCATTCTGTATGCCTATTACCAAATACATTAACGTCATATTCATGGAACTCACGACTATAGTAGCGCCCCCAAAATATAGGTTCAGAATTACTGTCATATAAGGAAATAAAATCATCACAAATTAACATTAATAATCTTTCAGTTGTATTATCATTCCAACGAATGTTTAAAAATGGAACCTCATGACTGTAAACAATACTAAACGTACCTATTTTAGTTGTTCTTATTTCAGGTTCATAATCAATATATTGAACACGAATACATTCAATTATATTTTGAGCACGAAATCTGTAAGAAAGTGAATAATCTTGACTTAAAGTTTCATCATATCGATATTGTATATAATGACCATCAAATTTAGGGGTAAATTGTGGATATACATTTAGAATAGGTATAAAAAATATGCAAATTACAACAATAAAAAATCTCATTTTCATTGTTAAACAATAACATTCTTCCGACTTGTTGTCAACATTATATTTTACAATTATTTTGAGTATTTCGCCTAACAGGCAAAAATAGCAGGTGGTATATATAGAAATGCCTGTAAAATATAGTTTTTCCCTGTACCAAAAGTAAACGTGTTACCTTAAATATATTCTTGCAAACAACCGCGCCCTAACGCCACGCGCGTACCGAGTGAAGGTACTCGATTACGGCAAGTCCGCAGGCGGCTGACGACTGCGGCGAGCGACCCGGCTCGCGGGCACAACGGACGGCGTCGGCTACCATGGTGGCGAAGTAGCCCGTGGGGCCTTCAAAGCCCACCTCTGTTTTTTTCAGGGAGCGAAACTTTTCTGCGTAGGGGCTTGCAGCGCTTTCCCACACTTCAAAAATCCCGTTGCCGATACGCAGCCTGCCAGACGCGCAGGAAAACTCAATCTCGAAAACCAGATGATCCCGCCCCGCGCCGACTTCCATAACAACGGGAACGCTGCCGGATTTTTCCTGCCGCAGTTCCCCTTCAAGCCACGCCGTTCCCGCCGAGGCGGTGAGTTTCGCGCCCCAGCGTTTCCGGTGCTTGAGCGCCGCGCCTGTGAGAAACATAACCGCATCGGCAAGGTGAGTTCCATCGTGCCAGAAAACATCCACAAGGCGTTTGTTCTTCCCCATGTACAAAACAGCCCGAACGGAAATAATCTCCCCCAGCTTGTGCGAGGCAAGACGCTCCTTCGCCCTGATATAATCCGCCGAGTAGCGCCGCTCGTGGTTGGTGATTATGGTAATGCCGCCGCGTTTTTTGAGGGCTGCGATTTTACGCGCCGCCGAGAGTGTGTCCGCCAGCGGCTTCTCGCAAATCACAACCGGTACGCCGGAAGTGGCTGCCAAACGGCAGTAATGGTAGTGGCTGTCGGGATGGGTAGCAATGACGAGAATATCCGGGCGGGCGGTGCGGAGCATTTCCAGGGCATCGGCGTAGACCGCAACGCCCCAGCGCGCGGCGAAAAGACTGCGCCGTTGTTCGTCCGTGTCGCATCCTCCGACAAGAACGCAGTCGGGGTTGGCGGCAAGTGCGCCTGCGTGGGTGCATGGCTTTTCCCGTAGACTGTCTGCTTCGAGAAGGCTTGCGATGCGCCCTAAGCCAACAATGGCGGCTCTTGTCTGCTTCATACTATAAAAACACCGCCGGAATGCTGTAGCGGTCTTTGTCCAAGATGCCGAGACCGGTGCATGTACACACAACACCGCCTGTCCCGATTTTGAGATTCTTGACCGCCTTCAACACTTTGAAAGCTGACACATCGTCGGGTTTCGGTGTAGCGGTCATCTTTATTTCCAGCGGGTACAGCGTGCCGTTTTCAAAAATCAAAAGGTCGATTTCCTTGCCGTCTTTGTCCCGATAGTAAAACAGCGCCGGCTCCGTTCCCCTATTGTAATAGCTCTTGAGAATTTCGGAGAGAACAAACGTTTCAAAAAAAGCCCCGGCGGCAGCTCCCTGCCTCAAAACGTCGGGGTTAGTCCACTTTGTTAAATACGCTGCCAAACCTGTATCCAAAAAATAAAGCTTCGGCGTTTTGACAACCCGCTTTTCAACGTTCATTGAAAAAGGCGGCAGAAGATACACAAGCCCCGATGTAACCAAAATCGACAGCCACTTTTTCGCCGTTGGCTCGCTGATCTGCACATCGCGTGCCATGTCGCGGTAGTTTAGCATTTGCCCAGTACGGTTTGCCGCCACAGTGATAAAACGCATAAACGTCAGCTCGTCTCCCACTTGCGCAAGCGCCCGCACGTCCCGCTCGATGTAGGTTCTGATGTACGAATCATAAAACGCTTTCTGTTTTGAGTATCCGGTAACTACCGCCGGAAAAGAGCCAGTGTGTATCATTTTCCAGACTTCGGTAGCGCTATAGTTCTGCACACTTTTTTTCCGTGCTGAAAAATATCCGGCTGTGGGAATAAACGGCGTGGAAAATTTATCGCCACTTATCTCCCTCAGAGAAAGCCCCATCAACTGCAATATGCCGATTCTTCCGGCGAGGCTTTCGCTTGCGTTTTTCATCAGGTGAAACTGCTGGCTTCCGGTAAGAAAATACATGCCTTTCTTTTTATTCCTATCCGCTTCCATTTTGATATAGGGAAACAGTTCCGGCGCATACTGAATCTCATCGAGAATAACCGGAGGCTGGTGCATGGCGAGAAAGGTTTTTGGATCGTTTTTTACTGCGGTTATTTCGGATGTATCATCAAATGTGAGGTAGGGCATCTTTCCCGTCTTGCGGGTATTCTGCAGTAATGTTGATTTCCCGATCTGCCGAGGACCTGTTACCAGTATTACGGGAAAGGATAAGGTCAATTCAGCAAGGGCTTTTTCCGCGTGCCGCACGATAAAATCTGTTTCGTTTTCCATTTGGGATAATATAAACTCCTATTACAAATTATCCCAATATTTTATAAAAATGTCAATAGTGGGATAATATAAAGTCATATTATGAATTATCCCACTATTTGGTAAAATGTAAATATTGGGATAATATAAACTCATATTACAAATTATCCCAATATTGTTTTCACGCATCTCCAGATGCGGCTTTCGCAAAGCTTCCTGACAGTTCAAGTTTTTGCCGGGCAATTTCCCTGCTTCTCTTTTTATCGTGCCGGCTGTTAAGCAGCGAGTATATCGCGGGGATCAAAAAGAGCGTCATCATTGTGCTGACAAGAAGTCCGCCAACAAAGGTTTTGGCTATCGGCTGAATGGTGTCAGCGCCAACGCCGGGGAAGAAGGCGATGGGGGTCATTGCCAAAATCGTAGAAAGGCTGGTCATCAGAATCGGGCGGAGGCGGCTGCGCCCGCCTTCAAGGCAGGCTTCAAAAACCGTCATACCTCGCGCCCGGAGAGTGTTGGTGTAATCCACGAGGATTATGCCGGAGTTTAGCACAACGCCCACCAAGGCGATAACCCCCACTATCGCAAACATTGTCATGGCTTGCCCCGTGATTTTATAAATCCAGATAACTCCTATGGCGAGCATCGGGATGGTAAAGAAAATTATGAAGGGGTCAACAAACGATTCAAACTGGCTGGCAAGGATGCCAAAGACCAGAAAAATCGCGGTGAGGAGAATGAGAATATACCGCCCGTAATAGCCTTCGATTTCGGCGGCTTCACCAAGGAAACGAACGGTAACGCCTTCCCGCTGGACGAGGTTCTCGTTTACCGTTGCCACAAGGCGGCGCTGCATTGCTGTTACCGCGATTTCCGCCGGAAGATCGCCGGTAACGCGGATTACCCGCTCCTGCCTTTCACGGCGGATGGACGCGGGGCCGCGTGTTTCGACAATGCTCGCCATATTGGAAAGCGAGATTCTCGAACCGTTGTTATTGGTAACAAAAACCGCGTCAAGATTTGGCATGCCCGCACGGTCGTCGTCGCGGAGCATTACCCGCACGTCAAGGAGGCGGTCGCCTCTGGACATTGTCGTGGCAACCGTGCCGTCCATAGCCGTGCGGATGTTCGCCGCGATAGTTGCCAACGGCACACCCAGCGAGGCAGCGCGATCGCGGTCTATCTGAACAACCAACTGCGGAACGCCCTGATCGATGTTCACTTGGGGATTTTCGATTTCAGGAAGATAGCGGCTCATAATAGAAAGAATCTCGTCTGCTGTGGCAAGAATGGCGTTGTTATCCCGCGAGCTAATTGCAATCGCTATCGGAGAACTTGCGCTGCCGCCACCTCCCCCGCCGCCACCGCCGCCGACTTGAAAGGTTATTCGTGCGCCGGGAATGTTGCTGGTGTACGGCGTCAACTTACGGATAATCGAGGACGGCGTATCAATCTGCAACGCCGGGCGGGGCAGGATAATCTGCGTAGTTCCCAAAAAGTTGCCGGTTCTCCGTACCGTGTGCATAATATCGGTGTAACCACGCACTTCCTTTCTAATCATATCCTCAAGATCAAAAAGCACCTTCTCCGTTACATCCATCGTAGTTCCCTGCGGCATCGCAACCTGAATACTCAAAATATCGTTGACCCTGCTACGGAACTGCATATTCATTCCCAGCGAGCTGAACTGCATCAGCGAAACCACCAAAAGCACCCCCGCCAACGTTATCACCAAAAATCGATGGGTGAGGCTGTAAGCGAGTGCTTTCTTGTAGGCGTTTTCTATGGAGACAAGAACGCTTTCTATCCCGTTGTCGATTGCCCGCAGTAAGCGGTTCTTCAGCGGCTTTTGCTTTCTGGTGTTCAGTTTAAGCGTAGAACCGCAGAGGCTTGGCACAAGCGTAACCGCCACCAGCAGGGAACAAACCATCGCAATTACAACCGTAAAAATCAAATCGCTGAAAAGCTGCCCCATTTGTTCAAGATCGTTTTTGTAAATAATCAGGGGAATAAACACGCAGAGCGTTGTAACGGTCGACGCCATTATCGCCCGGAGCATTTCGCGGCTTCCCAGAATAGCGGCGATTTCGCCCTTCGCACCGCGGCTGCGGTACTTGTGGATATTTTCGAGTATGACGATTGATGCATCCGTCGTCATCCCCATCGCCATAATCAAACCGGTGAGCGTCAGAAGGTTCAGCGTAAAACCAAAAACCGCCATAAACATAACGGTGAGCAAAATCGAAATGGGAATACTCAGTCCGATTATAAACGTGCCTTTGAAATTTCGCAGGAACAAAAACAGGATAAGCATAACCAGAATGCCGCCCTGAAGAGCGTTTTGATATACCTGCCCAAGTGTCGCCCGAATCATAATAGAATTATCCGTCAGCACATTCGCGCTGACACCTCGAGGCAATTCGGCGTTGATTGCAGGCAAAGCGGCGTGTATGCGGTCGGCTACGCGAACTTGGTTGCTGTCGCTTTCCGTCGTAATCTGAACAAAAACGCCGCGTGTTCCGTTTACAAAAACGCGGCTGGCATTCTCGTTAAAACCGATTTCTATATCGGAAATGTCCTCAAGCCTAACCACCTGCGAGCGATTCGCCATGCCCTGCATTTCAGGCCCCAAGTTCACCCTCTTTACCACCAGCCGCCTAATCTCGTTCATGTCGTTCAGTTCCTGCTGGGTCATGATTTGGTACTCTCTGGTTCCCCGCCGCAGGTTGCCGCCGGAGGACAGAATATTCTGCCCCCGCAGAGCGGTCGTTACATCGCTGAGCGTCAGGTTAAACGCGGCGAGGCGGTTCAGCGACACCGAAACGTTCACCAACTGAACGCTGCCGCCAGACACATCCGCAGACGCAACCCCGTCGATTCGTTCCAGCCTGGGCTGCACTTCCTCCTCCGCCAAAAGCCGCAGTTGATCCGGCGGAAGATCGCCCCGGACAGCCAGCCGCATAACCGGCGCGGCTGACGCATCAAAACGCCGTACAACCGGAGTGTTCGCCCCTTCCGGCAACGAGTTTACCCAACGGTTTATCAGCGTTTGCGTATCGGCAACCGCCCTGTCCATATTCGTGCCGTACGAAAATTCCAGCGTAATAGAACTGGACTCGAACTGGGAAGTGGATGTCATATTAACAAGATTGCGCGACCTCGACAGCAGCCGCTCCAGCCGCTCGGTGATATTTGTTTCGACATCCGCAGGCCCCGCCCCGGGAAACCGCGTTGCAATCGAAAGCACCGGCCGTTGAGTTGACGGGAGCAAATCGACCGCAAGATTGGGCAGCATCGTCAGAGCGATGCCGATGCACATCACATACGCCATTATAATCGTTACCGGATGTTTAACCGAATACCGCGAAACATTCATAGACACCTCTCTCAATTCTATTCACTCTACTATTTTTAAATATATATCCGTTAATTTTCTTGTTTGATTTTTATTCAACAATTCGGACACGATCGCCGTCAGTTAAAAAAGTCTGCCCCGCGCTTACTACCACATCGTCAGGTTCAAGCCCGCTCAGAACCTCGATATACATTTCGTTTTCCAGCCCGAGGGAAACCTGCTTGCGGGTGGCGATATTCTGCTCGTCAACGGTGAACACAACCCACGAGTCGTACGCGGAAAGCGCCGTTCCCCGCGGGATTATCAGCACGTTGCTGCGCGAGTTAGTTACGAGCGTTACGGTGGAAAACATCCCCGCTCTGATGCGGGGATCGGGGCGGCCTGAAAAACGCAGACGGATACGCAACGTGCGGCTTGCCGGATCAAGCACCGGGCTGATTTCTTCGACTACGGCGAGAAATGTTTCGCCGGGCAGAGCAGCGAGCTGCACCTGGGCTTGCAAGCCCCGCCTCGCGGCGTTGCTGAAACGCTCCGGCACGAAGGTTTCTACTATAAGCGAAGAAAGATCCCCGACAATGTAAATCGGCGACTGCGGCGAAACGGTATCGCCCCGCTGGGCGGGCGCTTCCAGCACAGTCCCGCTAATCGTTGACACGACCGGGCTTGCGGAATAAACCTGCCCCGGGCGGGAAGGATCAACAAGCGCGACAACCGCCCCCTGCGTTACCCTGTCGCCGACAGAGAACAGCGTTTCCGTAACCCGCCCCGACACGGTGGGAAAAATGGAAACCTGATTCTCCACCCGCACGTCTCCGTTCAGCATCACACTGCTTTCGATAGTGTCCCTCACCACCGGAGTTACCCGCACGGTGATCGCCGCTTGCGCGCCTTGCCGCCCGCCGGCCTGCCGTGCCGCCGTCTGCGCCGGACGATTTTGCTCAATGCGGGTACGTACCCCGTAGCCCCCCACCGCGAGAATCACCGCAATGATAACGGCGCTTACGATTGTCGCGCTTTTTATTTTCTTCTTCTTTATCGCCATAGAAACTCCATTATGAAAACTGACACGTTGCGTTACACTTCGGGGTTCAAGCCCGCGCTGCTGTGCTGGCCAGTAAGAGCACGCCAATCCATATTCAACGCGGCGGCAAGATCCAGCAGCAGGTTTTGATAATTCAACTCGCCCTGCAACAGCGTCTGCCGGGCGTTGGACAAATCCCGCCTGCGATCTTCCAGTTCCTGAAACGCCGCCGTGCCGTTCCTGAAACCCACCTCAGCCGCATCGACCGTGCGCTCGGCAATACTCACGCGCAGACGGGCAATTTCAAGGCTCTCCCACGTGCTGCCGAGGTTGGAAACCAGCGAGCGGATTTCAGTTTTTGCCTGCGTCTGCACATTCTGCAAATCCAGCAGCGCCTTTTCCACCTCCGCGTTTGCCGCCCGGATGTTCTGATTTTGCCGCGTTCCGGGAATCCACGAATCAACCGGAATATTCAGCGTTACGCTGCCTGAAACGCGGTCAACAAACGGCGAGTCAAGATTTCCGCTTCCCGGCGACGCCCCAGGCTGCTGACCGGGACCGCCCGCCCAATCAGTCGAAAACGTAAGCGTCGGCGTGCGGCCTGAAAGCGTGGTAATCGTTCTGCTCAATTCCAGCCGCTGCACCGTTTGATAGCGGCTTATAATATCCGGTCTTTTTGGGAGATGTTCCAGAATAAGCTGTTCGGGATCGTGCAGTATCTGAGTAATATCGATAGTACCTGAAAGAGCAATGTCAGAGCCGGCATCCATCCCCAAAAGCGCCAGAAATTCCCACAGCCGCGTCTGGTACGACCCGCGCGCCGTGTTCAGTTCGTACTGGGCAGTCGCCACGCTGAACTGCGCGTTAAGCCACGCAAGCTCGCTGAGAAGACCGTTCATCCAGGCTATCTGCAAACTGTTCATCGTCTGCGTTGCAAATTCAAGATTCTGTTCCATGTGGAGGATCGTTGCCTGCATCGTAATCAAACGCAGAAAATCTTTTATCACCCTGATTTCCAGTTGCCTGCGGGCATCTTCGTAACTCAAAAGCCGCGCCCTAAACGCCAGCTCGATGTTGTTCATCGAGGCGCGAATCGAAGGGTTCAGGGACAACGCAAGCCCCAGATTAAGCGAGTAGCGCAGATTGTCTGACTCGTACTGAAAGCCCGGCTCGGTAAAAAGGGGCGTGGAAGGCAGGATGTTAAACCCCGCCCGAAGGCTGAAAGACGGGAAAATCTCCGACCACAGGCGGCTGGCGGAATACTCAGCCGTAGCAAGATCGATGGATTCCCTCCGTATGTTGATACTCTGATTGAGCGCGCGCTGAATTGCCTCTTCCAATGAAAGCGTCAAAGGTTGCGCCCTAGCTGGAAGCGTTCCAAGCGTACAAATAAAAAAAGCCAAAATCCAGAACCGGGCAAGATTCACCGCATCCTCCTGGGCAACGCTTTCAAGATATTCGGAATTAGATATTCTTGAATAATCTTGACACTGTTAATTATACTGAAAAACAAATATTCTACACCACACAGCGAAGCCCAGTTCCATGCAAAAAGCCCCACCTCATAAAGTTAAAACGTAACATCGAGACAAAAAGTTACACTGTAGAATACGAAACAGGTGTGGCAAAAACGGGGGGAAGATGTTTTATTATAAAATAATTGATTAACCCCTCACTCCTGCTCACCGGGGGCGGGGATGGGGTACTCTCCGTTGAAGCAGCCGAGGCAGTAGCCGTCTCGCCGCAGTTCGGGCCGCAGTTCGGCGGGCGGGGTTCCCCGCAGGGACTCAATCAGCCCCTCCGCCGAGATAAACGCGAGGCTGTCCGCGCCCAGGTACGCGCAAACTTCCTTGGGGCTCGATGCGTTGCTGATGAGGTCTTTGCGGTGGGGCGTGTCGATACCGAAGTAGCACGGGAATCGGACAGGCGGCGAACAGATTCGCACATGGACTTCCCGCGCTCCGGCTTCCCGCAAAATGGCGACAAGTCTGCGGCTGGTCGTTCCGCGCACGATGGAGTCGTCGATGACGACAATCCGCTTGCCCTGCACTTCGCCTGAGATGACGTTGTGTTTGACCGTCACTGCTTTTTCCCGCTCCGGCTGGGTGGGCGCGATGAATGTCCGCGCGATATACTTGCTTTTGACGATGCCTAAGCCAAACGGCGTTCCCGTGGCGCGGCCAAAGCCAATCGCCGCGGGCGTTCCCGAATCCGGCACGCCAATAACAAGATCGGCGCGCGCCGGAGCTTCCCTTCCTAAAATCTCCCCCGCGCGTATCCGCGAAGTGTAAACATCAACCTGATCGATAACGCTGTCAGGCCGGGCAAAGTAAACGTACTCAAAAGCGCACACCGCGCGGCGGGTTCTCTCGCAGAACGTGAACGAACGCACTTGCCCCTTGCTGATAATCACCATCTCACCCGGCTCAATATCGCGGACAAGTTTTCCGCCCACAGCGGAAATAGCGCAAGACTCGCTCGCCAGTATCCAGCCGTCATCGAGTTTACCGAGGCACAGCGGGCGGATACCGTTGGGATCGCGCGCACCGACCAGCGCATCTTCGGTAAGCACCGCCAGCGCGTACGAACCTTTAATAAACTGAATGGCATCAGAAATGGCGCGTTCAATGCCTTTCTTGTAATTTTTAGCAATCAGGTTGATGATGACTTCGCTGTCGCTGGTAGACGTGAAACTTATCCCGGAATCTTCCAGAAGTTCCCGCACCACATCAGCGTTGGTCAGCGCCCCGTTGTGCGCCAGCGCGACAGATCCCTGCTTGAGGCGGCTGACAAAGGGCTGGGCATTTTCCACGGTACACCCGCCGGATGTCGAATAGCGGACGTGGCCGATGGCGGCGGAACCGGGAAGTTGCTCAATCATTTCGGGAGTGAACACCGCCGTTACAAGCCCCAAGCCCCGGCGGTTTTCCATCTGTTTATTTTTCACCGCCGATATTCCCGCACTTTCCTGTCCGCGGTGCTGCAATGAAAGCAGACCGTAATAGACCAAAGACGCGGCGTTTTTTTTGTTGTCTTCCAGATAAACACCAAAAACCCCGCACTCTTCGCGGAGTTTATCATCATCCAGGAACACGCAAACAGGTTCGTTCATAGATAATAATAGCCTACATCCCCACGCCGTAACAAGGGGATACAGGCTGGGGCCACGGAAATCAATTTTGAGACTTTGGATTTTCGTGTGTGTCAGCTATAAAGGCTTGATATCAGGCACCAGAGCATAGTGCCTAAAAATAAAAACATGTAAAGGGGTAAATTTTTACGAAAACCAGGCAAATAAGCTTAAAAAAATCGATTTCTGTGAAAAATACCGCAAAAGCGCTTGACAACCCTGTCCCTTATTGATATTCTGCAATGGTGAACAAAAGTTATCATCAGAATAGAGAGCTGACGCACCGCACCGCAACAGTATAACGTTTGTGCAACTCTTTGCCTAGCGTTTCTTCACGCAAATTCTAAACAATTTCGATATTTTTCTCGTGTTTGGGTATATAGCGGGATTTTCCTGCTTTTTTACATCCCTGCCCTTGAGGGTAGGTAATTTTTCGCCTAAGGGCGCATCTAATTACCCGCCTGAAATGCAGAAGCGGGTAGTTGGGAAAAGGATAAAAAATGAAAAATTCAACAAAAGTGTCGCTGCTCGCATTGACCGCAGCGGCCGCCTTAATAATGGCAAACTGTGCAAATGATGATAGCTATACGCCTCCTCCTCCAGTTTATGGCAATCATTGGACGCTTGATGGCGGAATGCCTGTATTCGGGTTATCCAATGTAAGTATTACTAATTTGGAAAACGCTTGGAATATTGCCCAACTTCAGGAAGTAGAGTTAAATACCTTAAAAGATAAATTTATAAAAATTGAGATGGTTCCCGGAGATAAAATCAATCTTGATAGTATTAAAAAAATTCTTCAAGTTGGTACCGCGGTTGAATATAGTGCGATCCTTGCATACCTGGGGACTGCTATTTCTTTCCAACTCGACTCTTCACGCGACACAGTTCGTATGGCCAAGACGTCAAACCCGGTTGATGCAACTAAAGTTGCCCAACAAGTCTTGACTGCAAAACAGCAGAATCAAATCGCTGCGATGTATCGCGAAATGGGTCTTGCCCGGACCTAAGATATAACCTGTCATCGAATAAATTGCAAAACATTTTGCGATTTTATATCGATACAAAAATATATGCGCTTATGGGTTGTTTTAGACAGATCCCATCACTACATATATGTAGTGATGGGATTTTTTTAACGAGACTTTTTATTTTGAATAGAATTCAACCACCAGTTCCGGTTGCATTTGGATTTGGTATGGGACTTCGTCAAATGACGGGACGCGCACAAATGTTGCGGTAAACGGTGACGCAAGGGTGCCAGACGGGGCGTTGCAGGGCGGAAGCCCCACTTGGGGGTAGCGGAAGCCACCGCAGGAGCGTAGCGACGAGGAGGCTGGAGCGTGGGGTAAATCCGCCACTGGCGGATTTACTAAGAAGTTTTTGGCTTTGCCAAAACTTCAGGGGCGTGCCCCCATATCAAAATTGATTTCCGTGGGCTGGGGCATCTCGTTATACAATATTTTCTTCAAACACCGGAACGTACTTTTTGCCAGTGGTTTCTTTCGCAAACTCCGCCTTCGCCGCTTCCAGTATCGCGGGATCGGTGTACATATCGATCAGCGAACACGCCAGAACCTTCGAGGCGAAGTGCATCGCGTGAAAGCCAAGCCCCGATCCGGTTGACGCGGTTGCCTGCCAGGTGTGCGCCTGCGTACCCAGCGGGAATGCCGCCGCGCCGAACATCGCAAGCGGCGCGATCCAGCTAACATCGCCGACATCGCTGGAAGCTTTCAGCGATCTGCCACAATCGTGAGGCGGCTCAATGCCTTCGTGCAGGTAGGAATCCATAAACGACATCGGTATAAAGTTGCTTTCCAGCCCCTTTTCTTTGGCGATTTTATCGTAGGCCTGACTTATCTGTTTCGCAAACGCCCTGTCCTCATCATTAAATTTCGGCGGACCAACCTCGCGCATATTTTTCTCAATAACCTTTATCAGCGTCTGGTTCGACAGCAACTCGTAGCAGCCTGAGATAATTTTTATTTCAGCAAGCTTCGTCTGCGTCATCATCGCCGCGCCGTGCGCTATTTCTGTCAGCCACTTGAACGTGTCGCGGGCGATAGATTTTTTCGGAGCGCGCACGTTGTACCACACGGCAGCTTCCGCCGGAACAGTGTTCGGTTCAGCGCCGCCATTTGTGATGATATAGTGGATTCTGTTCTGGTCGAGAATATGCTCGCGCATATAGTTCGCACCCACGTTCATAAGCTCAACGGCATCAAGCGCACTTCTGCCAGAATGCGGCGCAGAGCCGGCGTGCGAGGCAATCCCCTTAAACGTGAATATCGCGGAATATAGAGAAAGCAAACTGCCCGCCCACGGCATCGTTACCGACGATGGATGCCAGGTCAATGCCGCGTCAATGTCGGCAAACATTCCCGCCTGCGCCATGAGCGTTTTGCCGACCAGCAGTTCTTCCGCCGGACAGCCGTAATAACGAATCGTTCCTTTGAGATCGCCTGATTCGATCAGCGTCTTTACCGCCATCGCCGCGCCCAGACATCCAGTTCCCAGCAAGTTATGCCCGCACGCGTGTCCAAGCCCGCCTTCCTTAATCGGGCGGCGCTCGGCTGAAACCGCCTGAGACAGATTTTTCAGCGCGTCATATTCTCCCAGCACGCCCAGCACAGGCTTCCCGCTGCCAAAACTTGCCACAAACGCAGTCGGTATTTTTTCATTTGTAGTAATCTCAAAGCCCTGTTTTTTCAGGTATTCTTTCTGGAGCGCGCAGGCAAAATTTTCTTTCAGAACCTCTTCAGGGTTCTCCCAGATTTGCTGGGCAATACTTGTCAGCGTGTCGGCGTTTCCTTCAACCCACGCAACAGCTTTTTCTTTTAACATAGAAAGCTCCTCTTTATATATAATATGTACAATACTTGATGTTAAGCTAAAACCTATATTAGTGTAATGCTGTATTATTAGTTTGTCAAAAGTTGCAGATTGATTTTTGTTAATTGATTTGTATTAATAGTATGATTTTACAAAGATACTGTTACGAAGAATGTTCCTGCCACGCCTGAATAAACTGGAGGGCGAACTGCTGGATGCCTTCGAAATATGTGTCGATGAATGCCGCCAAGTCGCGCCCAATGTAGCGGTAGTGCCACGGCTCAAAGCGGTATCCGGTTATATGCTCGTAGCCGTCAGGGAAGGACAGCGACCACCCGAAACGGCTTGCGTTACGAACCAGCCAGCGCGATTGCGGCGTCTCCGCAAACGAATCTTCGATTGGGTAGAAATCCACCACCGTGCCAAGCTGGTGCTGGCTGTGTCCCGGGCGCGCCGATTGCCGCTCCGCCGCTTCCCGCCCAAACGTCTGCACCTGCCACGCGAAGATTTCCGTCTGCCGCGCCGCCGAGCGGTACGCTGAAGCCGCCGTGAGAATTACCCCGTCTGCGGCAGCGACCGCCGCCATTTCTTCAAGTGCGCTTGCGGCACTCGCGCGGAGCTGAAGGTCGTTGCGGGTGATGCGGAACGAACCTGCGGCAGTCAGCGAAACCAAATCATCCGGCGAATAATCAAGCGGCAACGCGTGCTGTTTGTCCACCAGCACGTGCGTGTAGTAGCCGCTCTGGAGAACAAAGAGAAGTTCCATCATAAAGGAAGGATTTTCAAGCATCGAGGCGGCGACAGTTCCGGCTATGCGGTCGGGAATGGCAGCTTCGCTGAAAATCCAGCGCCAGAAATCCTCGACAAAAGCTTCCCTGTCCGGATCGGCTGATTGCGGCGCAGCCCTCGGCGCGGTTATTGACGGCACGGAAGTCTGCGCTGTAGCGGGACTTTCGCCACTGGCGCCACCGCTTGCATTTTTGCCGGGATTGGAAAAAAAAACCGCCAAGAAAACTATCAGAAGGGCAGCAGAAACCGCCGCCGCAATCTTCACCGCAGGAACTGTTTTCATAATGGGAATTGTATCATAGAAAGGGGAAAGAAGGAAGGGCAGGTTTAAATCCGCAAGATCGTTATAAATATCCAATTATTTAAGCATTACCATAAGGGATTATAGCATGTTTGTTATTCTTGTGGAATTTGTTTATGATGTACTGTACGCTTCCTTCACTTTTTCTACTCATTATCCCATCCTTCATAATACCAAATCTGCTTTTTTCTGATTGTTTGTTATTTTATACTTTAATTCCCCCATTTTTTCTATGTGTGACAGAAATGCCAAATTGCCCACAGTAAGATTTATCATCATTTTTTGAATCCAGAATATAATACTTTACTCTTTTATCTATGATTATAAAACGAAAAATTGTTTTTACTGCTTTAACCATGATTTTTACTTTAAAAAAACTAATAAAGTTGTCAATATATGTAAAATCAGCTGTTATTATGTCATATAATATCTCAGCAAAAGCCTATCCGCCTTCTGACACTCTACAGGTATAGTTCTGCTGGGCAAAACGTAGTGTTTTACAACTTTATCTGTAAATAAATTAATGTGTTCCCAAATATATTGTTTAAATAATCTAAGTATTTTTGTGTCTTACCATCTATCTGATTTTCACCAACAATAACTAATTTTTCTGCATTTTTTTGTCCAGGCCAATAAGCATAATCCAATATTTGCCCTAATGCTTGCCTAATACAATCTCGGGCAGTTTGAGCTGTTTTAATTTCGTAAAATATTAATTGACCATTATTATTAACTACTACATCAACACTATAACCATATATTGGATGTTCTAGTGATACATTATTTTTACCGTATTCCTTATATAATTCTGTTACAAGTTTTTCTTGAATCTTTGTATGCCTTATATCAATTTCAATCTCGAGTTGTTTTGATGTATAGACTTTGGAGTGGGGTAATGAAACATTTGTTTTCTCAAATGAAAACTTATTATTAACATTTTCTTCTTGGATTATTTCTGTTTGCTCTATTGATTCTATGTTTTCATAAATTGGCAACATTTTATCAAATGTTTCTAGTATTTTATCATAGTTTATATTTTTTATGTCCATAAATTCTCCAAAAAATATAAATGTTCCAGATTTAACAATAGAGGATTCAATTTCATGTATTATTTTCGTTTCTCTCCATTCCCCATCAACAATTGCAAACATTTTATATCCACTGAATAATGATGGATTGTATCTTAGCAGATAATTAAATTTTCGTATTTTAGGATACATAATACTAATATCAGGTAATGTTTGACCTGGTTCAAGTGAAAGTCCTAATCCATAACGGAATCTATCTTCTTCATCAAGACCTATATTATACTGTATTTCTGTTCTACCACCGTCATGAAAAGCATATCCTTGCTCAATAAATATTGTTGATTTTGAAAATATTTTACTTGTACGTATTTGGTAAAGGGATTTGTTCTTCTTTCGTATTTTTTGTAAATTACTTATTTTATAATTTTTAGAAAGCGCGTTAATTTTTTCTGCAATTATTTGAATATCCATTAAAATTTACCTCTTGAAATATTTTATTAAAATTTATTATTTTTGTCAATGTTTTTTTCATGTTTATAACAGATCGTACATATTGCACCCCCATGCTACCACTTTGACATTCCCCATTGATCCAGATATACTGGCTTTTCAGACAAATCACTGGACAATTACTCAAGGAGAACAAGATGCTTACAGTGCAGGATATTCTTGCCGCGATAGGGGTTGTTTTTAACGGCGTTCCGATGATGATTTACGCGATGGGCTACGGCTTTCTCGCCGCGCCTACGGCTATTGGTTACGCGATTGGTGCCGGCGGGATGTTAATTGCCGGGTCGGTTACGCCTATCTCGATACAGGCGGGGACAATCGCGCTGGTTGGAACGATGGGCAAGAATCTCAAGGAGCGGCTGAGTATGTCGCTGTTCGCCGGGCTTCTGATGGCGGTTGTTGGCGCCTTTGGGCTTATTCACGCGGTGATGGAGTTTGCCGGGGAGCGGATTGTTTTTGCGATGCAGGCAGGCGTGGGGATTATGCTGGCACAGGTTGCCATTAGCATGATAAAGTCCGACAGGTTTACGGGGATTATTTCTCTGGCAACCGCGCTTGTGCTTTGGGTGTGGACAGGTAATCTTGTTTATATTATCGTGGTGAGTGTTGTTGCTTCCAGCGCGGCGTTCCTCATCAAAAACAAAAAGCCGATTGAGATTGTCGAAGAAAAATATAAACTGTCATACCATAAACCGGTTATCAATTACAATGTTATCCGGGGCGCGTTGGCGCTGGCGTGTTTGACGGTCGGTTCGAATATCGCCTTTGGCAACATTACCGCCGGGATGTCCGGGTCTACTGCGAATATCGATGCGCTGACAGTGTTTTCCGGGCTGGCGAATCTGTCGGCGATTTTCGGCGGCGCGCCGGTTGAGTCGATTATCTCGGCAACCGGAGCCGCGCCTAATCCGCTGCTTTCCGGCGTTTTGATGATGGTGATCCTGGGCGTGATTATGGTTACGGGGCTGCTGCCGAAGATTGCGCGGTTTGTGCCGATGCAGTCAATCGCGGGGTTTTTGTTTGTCATCGGCGCGTTTTTAACCACGCCGGTCAACGCGGTTGCCGCCTTTAGCGGAGCCGCCGCCGGCGCTGAACAGTTTGCTGTGGGGCTTGCGCTGATAGTAACCGTGCTTGCCGATCCGTTTATCGGGCTTGCGTCGGGTACGCTCTTCTTGCGGATTGCCCCGCTGTTCGGGATGTAGCACCCGCTACTCGCCTACGAAACCGCCCTGCCGCAGAATATCCAGCGCGGCGCGGCGGTTTTTCTCGCTCACTAAAATCACCGGCCCTGTGCAGCCCATTCCGCTTTCGGCGTACATGCCCTTGCTTTTCAAAAGTGCTGCCGCGTTATCGAGATCGAAGATTTCAATTCCCGCGATTTCCTCGGTAACAACTTCCCGCTTCGGCTCGGTAGCAGACAACTCTGCGGCGGATGAAGTGGCGGCGGCGGGCGCAGAACCGGCTTTGTCCTGCGCGGCGATTATATCCAGCAGCCCCGCGTTTTTCGCCCGGGCGTATTCTTGCCGAACGATTTCCAGCACGTTGCCCTCGGCAAGGCGCGCCGCGTAGGTGAGGGCGTTGGCAACAACCGGCGTTCCCGACGCGCGGGACAAAATCAGCACGAGGCGGTTGCAGCCGTCGCCGATTCCCGGCCCGTAGCCGTACCCGGCGGCTTCGTAGTTCCCGCCTGTTGACCACGCCGAAAGCATCTTCATCAAAATATTTCCGGTCAAGCTGTCGGCGACCATCACATCGCAGGCGGGGTTCAGCACATCGTTGCCGCGCATAATCGAGCCGCCGTCAGCGCGAAGGGACTGCGCGAGGTTCACCGTGTAGCCGTTTTTGGCAAGTTCGCCGAGCGCACGCTCCACTGCCCGCGCGCCGTC
>Ga0131853_10009477_pt1 | contig 17819 bp, 22 predicted proteins | sample TergutLab28metaG_FD_92764 | JGI IMG/M metagenome (GOLD analysis project Ga0131853, IMG submission 92764) | Labiotermes labralis P1 segment gut microbial communities from Petit-Saut dam, French Guiana - Lab288 P1 (version 2) (version 2) | ecosystem: Host-associated > Arthropoda: Insects >... | reverse complement strand
GAGGAGGTGATTTAGGATTGTTCATAATAAAGAGAGAACAAACCGAGCCTTAGGCCACCAAATGATTGTAGGTAGATTAACATGGTGCGATTAGTTAGTCAAGACAATTAGATATTATTAGTTTCTATTGTTATTATCCATGGTTTTACACTTCCTCTATTTAACCTTGTGTTTGATTTCTGTTACGTCTTTTTTCAATTCTTTTGTTGCCTCCCCTATTTCATGGACTATCTTTAATGATTCTGCCAGCGTGTCTATTGTCTCTTGGTATTTTTTCTCTCGTTTACGTCCGTCTTTTAATACGTAAATCATCAGACCCACAAACAATGTCGCCATGAGTCCGTGATTAATTGCTAGTGTCATGATTTCTTCCCACATGTCAATTTATCCTCCTATCAAATTCGTTAAACAGTTTTTCCCATAGTTTCATGTTCAGATTGAATAAAAATACTGGGTCATGGTCCACCAAATTTCGTGCGCGTATTGGGGTTTGTTTTGATAAAAAAATCACGTATTGGTTGTAAATTTCTTGGTCAACCATTGATTGTATGTCAATTGGATTTGTTGCACGCAGACGTTGACACGACATCCAATCGCGGTATGATCGCGATTTTTGGATGGCCTTTTCACGAATTGATGCGAGGTTGGTGCGGATGCTGTCGCCATGAATGCGTTTAGTGAGTATTGTTAAGCGTTGTTCCAATATTGCTTTTTGTGCGTCAATTCGCAATTGTCTTGTTGATTCTATGAATTCAATTTCGGCGTCTATTGCACTAATGGCTTTTTGCTTTGTACATTCGACGTTTGATAATTGTTCCAATACTATTGTGCTTTGCAACATGCCTCTTCTTTGTGCGTCGGTGTTTATTCTGTTCACTCTGGTTTGGTATTGTTCTATTATCCTTTGTTTGCGTTGTTCTTGTCTTTTGCGGCGTTTGTTTTGTTCTTCGTTTATTTGGTCGATTCTGATTATATGTTGGCGTTCTAATTCATCGCGGGCTAACGTTTCTGATTCGGCCTCGGTAAGTGGTCTTGGTATTTCAATCAGATCCGTTATGTCTGTACCCGCTAGGTTGTATTTGCGATATGTTCGCGCCATAATTAAATTGACTTCCATACGTTCGGCATCGGTTAGATAATTTCCGTTGTTTTTACTAATCTCGCCATTCGCCGCTTGGATTGCTAATACCTTTTCATATGTCGCAAGTTTCTGCGATTGCATCTGTTTAAATTTTATTTCGTTTAAGTCAATGATTTCCATTTGCTTCTTCCTTTTATTCTCACTTAATCTCTTACCCCTGAACCCCATAGTGCTACTGTTGCGGTTAGGTCACCTATTTCCAACCTGTCGCTTTTGTCGTTGTCGCCGCTTGTGTTTGTTTCTATTTGAATGCGGAATGATTCGCCTTTGAGGTTTAGGTTGATTCTTTGTATACCCTTTTTGCCCTTGATATTGAATCTTTGTTTTCTGGATTCTGTGATTGCCGTTAGTGTAATGTCGCCGCTTGTTCGTAGGTGAATTTGCCGCAATGATTGTCGGGTTATTGCGTAATGTACCGTGAACGTGTCGCTTGTCCATTGGGCGATGTTTGTTATTGGGTCGATGAAAGATACGGAATTAAGTAATTTGTCAATGACCAAAATTTTATTTCCAAGCGATAGGAAGTATTTACCACCATGAGTGGTTGACATGAATTTATAGGTTGCATTATGAGTGCCAGTGTGAGCATTCACATCAATATCAAGCAATTCCAAAACACCACGACGTAATCTACATACCCCAACAGATGTAAGAAAATAGATTGTATCGCCAACTACCCTTGCCGTGTTTGGGGTTATTGCATCCATCGGTTTAACAAGCAGTTGCAGGTTGAATTGTGACGGGTCAAATGATATGTCTAATGTTGATAAACCATACTCTTGAATTATTAGTAGTTGTTTTGGCATTAATTCCAAACCGAGCAATTTACCTAGGCGGTCTTCGGGTTTGAATATTCCCGCACCTTCACCATCAAAATTTTCTTTGTCAAATGGGGTTGAAAATTTTATTTGGTTGTTGTCTATTATGAATTGCCTCAGACCGAATTCGATTTTTTTATAAGATAGTTGTAGATTGATGTCTTCTAATTTGTTATTTGAAATTGATAGTTTGTTTTGTGTTGCCTTGAATCCTATGTTGTGACTTGCACTTATACGGCGCCTGAATGGTGTTATGCCTTTTCGTTTCGTTGTTGGTACACAGAAGTTTTGTACATCAAAAGATATAGTCCGTGAACTACGGAGTCTTAATTTTTTAATCATTTATTAAACCTCCTTATATTAAAATGACCTTGGCATTTTTAATGATTTGCCGCATTTTCGTTTTACCGAAAAAATCATCTCGGTGAATTTTTCGTTCCATATTTGGGCTTCGGACAACATGCCTTGGATAAATGCGTATTCAGCCATTATGCCATATTCGATTGCGGCGCTTGGTAATGGGAACGGGTTTAATTCGTTTCCAGTAACAATCTTTGGGACATATGTGTATGTCACGTCAAAACTTCCCGTCCCGATATTCGTTAATGCGATGTGGTCAATAAAGGTTGCAAACCGTACACGTTCACCAGTTGTTCTGCGGACTTCCTTGATGGATGTCGGTGGGTTATCGAATGATGAGAAATTGATTCGTCCAGATTGTGCAGTGATTCTTTGTGTGGTGGTTAGTTCCGAATAATGCGTTGCCAGGTTAGCGACCACTAATGATGTACAACGTAGTAATAGACGGTAGTTCATGTTGTCGTTAAGTACGGTCACGTTTGAACCATCGTTTATCAAATCGACAACATCATTAAGTCCCAACATCTCGGCCACGTTTGATATTATTTGTTTGAATTTCATATCCATTGTCTCCTTTTAGTAAAGGCAACATTACGACCCATTTGATTTGCATATTTCATCATATCGTCCAAGTGTTTCAATTCCTCTTGCATTTTGATGTAGGCACTTTGTTCAATTTCGCGGTTATGTACCTCCATTTCGTCTTGCAATGTTTGGGCGTTCTCCTTTTGGGTTCGCATTGCATGGGTCAATGTTCGTTCGTCTAATATGTCGAAAGGAACTATGAATTCTAATGTCTGTGCATTTGGCATTGGTTTTAATCCGTTTGATGAATGGATTTCGTACCTTTGCTTTTCGTTATTGAAAAATACTTGGTATGAGGGATTGATATCCTTTAGGCGGTTTGTTATGTCAAATAGGTCGGTTGTTACCTTTGTCATTTGACTACCTCCAACGTAGGGCGCTGTAGCCTGTTAATTTTCCTTGAAGAAATGGCTTTTCACATATTAGATCGGCGTATTTCACTAGTGTCGCGCTGTAAACTGGTTTTCCCGTTACTGGTCTTAGAATTGATCCATCTTCGCCCTCTAACCATGTCCAATCACATAGTTGTTGCATTGCGAATGATTCGCTGTTCAATGCGTATGCGGTACCAGCCATACAACGAATGTCTGAATACATTGGAATGCCATTAAATGTGAACCCCTTGAATCCGCCTTGGAATTCGGTTACATCAATATTATTACGAGTGTCACGCAGGTTTTCAAACAATGCCTTTCGTACGTTTGGGTGTGTCAATATAATGTCGGAAGCCGCACCTTGGGTGTGTTCTTCCAAATTATCAAAGAATTCAATCAACACATCTTCGTCCAAGATGTTTAAATTGTTATCATCGTCGAAAGATGTAAACGGCATGATTTCTTGGTAATCCGCCTTTTTCAGATTATACAATGTTTCGGGCAAGAACAAAGAATCCACACCATTCATTTCAAGGTTTGCAAGCTCCGCCGGATATAAATAAATGCGGTCGAATTTTGTTGTAGGCCATGTGCCTGTGTATGTGATTCCCATCCTTGTTGCGTCTGTCGGGATTACGTTAATCGTGTTAACGGTAATTACCCCGCCGATTTGTTGATTATTCGGATTCATTGCGACCAATTTTTGTCCCGGGTAAAAATTGTTTTTAAAACGCGATGGTATGTGGAACATACTTCCAGCCGCATTATGGAATACAGTAAATCCAACAAATGCATTACCGTTTCCGTAAACCATGCGGTTAAGATTGTTTTGTGCGGTAGAAACCAAATTCTTCATTTCACCACCCAAAAGACTTGAAAATGCGCCTGGTGAATTTTGGGCCGCCCTTAATGCCTTGTCTGTGATTTGGAAAGTTCCATACAGATTTTTGATTGGTGTGACAATGTCGGCTTGGCGTGGGTCTTTTGCCGTTGGAAGGATTGAATCTTCTTCACCTGCGGCTACGCTGCCCTCGTCACCGAAACGGACTGCGGCACGGGCATCACGTTCTGCGATTGTTTTTGTATTTTTCCCAATCATAGTAAGAAAAGGGTTTGTCTTTTCGTTTAAATCATGAATCACACTTTCGAGATAAATATTTTTGAGAGCGGATTCTGCTGTGTTTATTGTGATCATGTTTTCTCCTTATTTGTCATTTTGAAACTACGTATATATGGTTTGATTAACCCACCCCAATGCTAGACCCCTCAAGGGGTCGTCGCCGAAGTGTAGTGTGGGCTACGCCCACGCCCGCTTTTTTTATCAATACGCTTTTTTGCGGGATGCAACCTAGTCAATTTATCTTTACAATTTAAATGGGGTGCGGGGCGAAGCCCCGCCAACCTTTTAAGCGACGACCCCTGGAGGGGTCTAGCATCGGGGTGGTAAATATCCACCAACATAACTAGTTACTTTTTGAGTTAAAGAAATCTCTTGCCAATTTTTCTGCGTCTCTAAGATTTCTTATTCCGCCAGAGGAAGATGTCATATTGTTTGTACTTCCCATTATGACGGGTGGTACTTTGCGTTGTTTCACGCCGAATAAATATTCACGAATTATATCGTCGGTTGATTTTGGCGTTGGCGGCATTGATTCGACTTGTATCGTTTCGACATTTTCGTTATTAGCAATGCTTGCTGGTGTCGTGTCCGCTTTTGTCGATTCGTGGCTTTCATTCAATGTTTCAAGACGTTTAAGCTCTTGGCTTTTGCGTGTGAATTCGGCGTGTAGGTTTTTGTATGCCTTGTGTAATTCTTCGGCATTTACAAAGTTCCCGTATTGTTCGGTGGAGTCTTCGACAAGTTCCATCGGGCCAAGATTTTGTACACATTCTTGGTTGTCCGTTTGGTTTACTTCTTCCGATTGTTCCACATTTTTTTGTTCTTTCATTTTTTTATTTCTCCTGGATTTTTGTATTTTTAAACTTTGCCACAATGGACATCTTTCAACTCTTAAACAAAGTTGAGTCGTATATGCGTAAAGTTAAAGATGCTTTGCAAAGTATTGTTCTGCGTAAATGTCATCTGTCATTTTTTTGTCGCCCCAATCTTCATCGAAGCGGCATACTTTGATATTGCCCTTCATTTCTGGGAATGGTAATTCGTAACAAATTATTGCACTTGGTTTTATGACCTCTAACATTTTGTTGTAACCGTGCATGAATTCGGTTTTGTTTTTTTGTCTGTAATGTGTACATACCGCGACCACCGAACCTTGTTCAATTCCGTCGAAGCAAAATTCAAAACTGCGTTCATCGCCCCATGTTACGGTAGGTATTACGCGTTTTCCTAAACTTTGCCAATATGCACCACACCATCTGTTTTTAAATGTGCTATGAATTTGTAATGCGAGAGGCATGTCGACAAACATACTGTAATCTGGGGAGAGCAAAGCATAATATTGGTCGAGTTTTTCAAATGATTTTTGCGGTTTGTCGTAGACGTTATCGAAGTGCCAATCGTGTGTAAAGAAATGGACTGTTCGGTAGTTGTTTTCGACATCATCTTGTTTGGTCTTGGTGATGTTGATTAATTCGATTGTGTCAAGGTCGATGTCTTGTTTTTTGATTGTTGGGAATTGATATTTGCCGGTCATTGTAAATTGTTTTCGTGTGAGCAATTGTTTGAATACCCGTTTTTGTGCTTTGTATGCTTCACTTGCTTCTGCCCTATGATTAATTCTCATGAAATTTCCTTTACTTTTTGAGAGACTTTTTAATTTCTTTCTTAAGTTCTTCATAAGACATAATTGCTTGCTTTTCCTCATTTGTTTTTTCTTTCTTTTCTACGATTCCAAGTTTTTGTTTGATATGTGCAATCATAAGTTCGTAACTTTTAGTACCTTCGGGAACAAATTCGAAAAATAGACGTGGGTCGTAAGTATAAACTAAATTTTCAAAGAAAGAGACATCTATAGAACAATGTGCATATTCATGTTCGTCTTTAACTAAGAGTTCTTCAACAAAATCGAATATTCTTTGTACCAATCTCTTGTCGTGTAAATTTTCATATGTAAAAGGACTAACAAGGCCATCAAAAATTATGGTACTCCCAGTTTCTATGCCGTCGAAAAAATTTCTGCGGTCAAACGATTCTTGCATTTCTGGAAATCTTTCAAGCACGTGTTGATTCAATTTTTTATATTTTGGCTTTTCTTTTTCCATTTTTTCTTCCCATCTTCTCCAGTATTCTTCGTCAAATACCATAAAGTGCCTCCCTTAAATCCATTAATATTTTGTTAAGTATATCTCTTTCCATCTGCGTCAAATTTTGTTTATTAAGAGTATTGATTATTTCACTCTTTCTATTCTCCGCCTTCTGCTGATGTGGATATTTACCCTTTTCGTTTTTGATTCCATTTTTTCTTTCGTATTTTAACATTGCCGCCGTCCCGCCATCTCCGATAACTGCATTTGGTCTGAATAACTCGTTCACCACGTTCCATGCAGCTGGATTCACCATGAATGACAAATAATATTCCCGCATGTTGCCATCACTTAATGCTCCGCCTCCTCCCATTATATCACCTCAATTTTAATCATCAATAAATCTCCAACTTAATCTTTCTGCTGTTATAAAAGTTGGTGTGTTTCCTTCGGATTGTTTTTCTTGGTGTTTTTGTGGGTCGAAATCGCTGTTATCGGCGAAAATGATTTTTCCATCAAGGAAAGAAAGAAAGCAATCAAACAAAATGTTCATGTAATCGTTTTTTCCAGTTAAATTCATCTTTTCCATGTTTGAAAATTTCATTTCCAACTTTGGGTTTACCCATTGGTTTCTGAAATACATTGAAAGCGTGTTGTCAGCACAAGTATCAATAGAACCATTTCCAATCCAAGCATTGTTTTTATAATCAATACCGACAATCACCGAATCATGGAAACCGCCATATCTTTCTATTAAAAAATCAATGTCGTTTTGTGTTTTTATTTCGTACCAATGATTTCTTTCACAACCATCTACAACACGAAGTTTTTCATAAAATTCTTTTTGGTCCATCCTTTACCTAAAATCCCCATCATTTGTCTCCTTTGGGTTATCTTATCACCTCATCCTCGTCTATGTCTAATTGTTTATTAGTTATATTTGTATACTCTGTTAATTGCTTGGTTTCTTTGACAATTACATTGCAGCAAGTTATTGAATTGGAATCGAAGGTGAGCATTTCCGTCCCATGTTCGCCTATGATGCGTTCTATACGTTTGATTGTGGCGAATTGTTTGAATAGTCTCAATACATGACATGCTATTTGTGCCTTTGCACGTACCATAGATTCGATTGTGCGTAACAAGCGGCGATTGGAGACCTGTTGCAAGATTGAAAGTGCCACACCGCTTGTGTTGCCAGAGTCGGCGCTACGGATGATTTCGCCGCTCCCGGTGATTGATTCGAATTCGCGGAGAAGGCGTTCTTCTTCACGTTCTAATTCGGCCGGCAATGTTCCCGTGTCCATGAATTTTGGTGGAGTTGAACCATGACGATATACAATAACTTTACCGGGAGATAATCCATCGTTTTCCAAACTTTCTAAATCAACACTTCCTTCCTCCACGGCAAGAACGCCACATGCTAGGCGGTTAAGAAATTCTACTTTGCGATTTTTAACCGTGTTGTATGCCCGTTGAACCGGGATTGCGCGTTCAATTACACTTTTCCCGAAGAAGGAACCTACAATACCCTCCGAGACTTGACGAATGAAAGGTAATGCACGTTTTCCGTCTTCGCCGTTTATGTATGGCAATTCTCCATCATATAAAAGTTTTTCGGCGGCAACGATAATCAAACGTCCGTTTTGATTTTTCTTTGTAGGGGTTTCGTATCTTTCGATCACTAGAATATTTTCATCTGGGTGTGATGAAACATCAACATTCCATAATTCTTTTATAGTTGATTGTGGTAAATATTTTGCATGGATTAAACTTCTTACTTCATCCATGTCTGTTGCCGTCAAATTGTCGGGAAAAATTTCAAATGGTGAACATACACCAATACAAATGTCACCTTCGGTTATGGCTTCGTCTTCTTTGTCGCCCTTAACAACTCCTACAACAGAGCCAGCAACTGCATCCCAATTTACTTTGTAAAATGCACTTCCTGTAACCTCGCTCCACATCGTTGCTTGTTCTATTATGTCTTGTAATTTCAATCGGTTAAATGTTGATTCTAAGAAATTCTTGCACAATGCCACACTGTCTGCTGTTACTTCGCCCTCCATAACATCTTGGATGGGTTCAATATTGACTTTATAATTTGTAATCTTTGATAATCTTCCTTCTACGATTGGTGCTATGTGATTGAAACTTTCATTACGTTGCCAATGAAATTGTTTGCCGCTTTGGATTAATGTGTTGAAGTTTGTTATCATGCTGTTTTGTTTGCCGTTGTAAAAATCCAAATTTAACTTCCATTGCAATTCATATCCTCGGCGTTTTAATTTTCTTTCTTCGTAATCAGCAATAACCGATTGAACAAGTTCATCGCGTAATTTCTTCGGTTTGCGATATAGTATGTCTTTCATTGTTCTACTCCTTTTAATTGGTTAATCATGTTTTCTAATTCTATAATTAATTCTTCTTTGGTCATAAATTCAAATCTATTTTTGTGTGGTCTTGTTGCTATTAATTCGCGGATTGCTTCTATCTTTGGTGGGTGATATTTTGTTTTTATCTTTCTTTTGCCATCGGTTTCTTCTACCTCTTCTTCAAAAAACCCCAGCGCCGTTTTCCGTAATGCATCATATAATTCTGTATCTTGAAACTCCATCTATTGCTATCCTGCCCTTTTATCCAATTTCTTGTTCCTGTAATCTTTTCATGCCCCCCCTTCTCCTGCTTTGCGTGTATTAAATCATGGGGACAGTAGATTATGGTTGCAACCATGACAAATTCAATGAAAGAGTTGTTGTTTACCGAGTTTTATCAATTCTCTCTTTTTTTCGACCAACACATTTTTATTTGCTTTCTTTTTACGTGAGACATTGTGCATGATTATGTATCTTAAGGCATCAATGCAATGATCATTTTTCTTTACAGGACGTTCATTGTCACCCCATGTATACCCACGCAATTCTCGGATTAAGTTAACGCAATTCTTTGTTATAAAAAGTCTTCTCACGCCGTTCACATCTTTTAACAGACTTTTCATTTTCATGATGCCTTCTATCACGTTTTTGTTTACATTTGCATTCACATCCAATCCTGCATCTTTAAATTGCATCTCCACGGTACGTGACCCGACAAGAGTCCTTTGTGTTGATGCACTGTCTATTAAAATCGTGCATTCATCAATACCTAATTGTTTATTTTTTTCAACAACGCTATTTGCATGTTCTTCAACCGTTTTATGAGAAATAGAATAATCGTCGATGACATAGTAACTTTCCCCGTCGGTTGCCACCCACACTACACCCGTTGGCGCAACATATGCCGGGTCAATAGAAATTAAAAAGTCAAAGCCGGTAAGCAACGACACCGACAATGGGTCAATTATATTTTCGTCGCTAAATTCGGTGAATACCAATCCCGCGCCATCCGTGAATCGTCCATACTTCCTCGATTCCAGGGCTTCTGGTGATAATTGTTTTTCCATCGTTAAAATTTCGTTCCGATCAAGAAAAGGATTATCTTCCCACGACATCTCATGAATTGAATGTTTGTCCGAATTAAGGTAGATTTTCTCATAGAGCCAATTGCGACCCTTTAACGGTGTCATCGTTCCCCAAACAACACCGCCTTTGTCCAGAGTACGTAACAGACACTCTTCATAAATATCTTCTGGCGGTTCTTCGTCAAACCATATCCAATCAAGGCCTGTGCCTTGGAATTTTTCGCGTCCTTGGTCACACGATTTGAAAGAAATTTTTGATGTTCCACCGAATTTATTTTGTACGATGATAAAATCAATAACTCCGTTTTGTGGCGAATCTGATTTACCGCTTTTCATTACTACGTTTGTAATGAATTCTGGTGGCAGATATTTTAATATTTTTGATTGTGCCACATCCCGTCCGACTTGTGATGATAATGAAACTACCCAACCTTCTCGGTCGCCTTCTATCTGTCTGTGTGGATGTAATCCTGTCGCCCACCATATGGCCTCCATTGCGCCGCATTCGGTTTTTCCTGTTCTGTTGCCGCCGAATACCCAACGTGATTTTGATTGGTCTTTGTGGAAGTCTAGTTGTTTTGCATGGACTTTTTTAACATTGTTATATTTGTAAAATTGACATTTGCGGCGATCAATTTCATAATCTAATGATTCTATTTGTTTTTTCAATCTTTCAAGATTTACCATATTACATTTAACTCCTACATGATTCGACATGTTTTTTTTCGTTAATCTTTTGTATGGAAAATTTAATCCCAATTTTGGTTGTTAGTTTGGTTGTTGTTGCTTTTGTTGTTTTTTTTGCATTTGTTCCATTTCGTCTGAGCTGGTTTTTCAAGGGATACAAAACGCATCGCACAAGTAGTAGTTTAAAAAAACGAGACCATTCCCACAAACGCATAAAACCAAAAGACCATGCACCGTTTAGACGCAAATTTAATCTTGATGAAGATGATGCAGTGTATTACGATGACCCAGAGTTATAATCGTACACCGTGACACAATTAATGTGATAATATCAACACTTTAATTGATTTTGGAAAATTCTAATAATATGGTAATATCAAATCATAATGAAAAAAATATTCGTTATTGTAATTTCAGGTATTTTATGTGTGCTTGCATTGGTTGGGGGCGTTTCTGTTTTGTCTGCTGATGCCTCTTCTCGTCCATCGGATAATGTTACACAACCTGGTGTAAATTTTAATTTTCTTGCCAACCCACAGATTATGGCGGTGTGCCAAAATTTTGTCTATGTTGTTGAATCCCAATTCCCTAGATATTATTTGCACATCATCAACCGCAATAATACCCAAACACAATCAAGAATAAGAATGCATGCACGTCCATTAGATGTCATTTATTCACGTGATAATATCTTCATTTTTTTCGCGGAAGGATTCATGGTTCATAGGGCGGTGAACATACGTGCTAATAATTTTGAATTCGACAATAACCCAATATTGATTCAATACACACAAGGAACACCATCACCGATGAGTGTGTTTAATGTTGTCGCATTGTCTGCAACCAATTTTAATATTCTCTTCGCACACGATACACGACACGGTTCTTTGAATATAACCGTACCTATTTCGGGAATTCCTGGGATTCCTACCCAACATTCGATTGTTACAACAAATCGCGTTATTTTGGGTATTGCATCCACTACTTCTGGGACGACGTATTTACTTGCATCGCCTAGTGCTTGGAATACCGCTTTCTTTTATATCCAAAATTTAAATGGCGAAAATTTAAGCCCGCGTTTTGTGAATCCTTCGTCATTAAACATACTTGAAGGCCCAAGTTCCACGACATTTATTTTGATTGCAAATGCCAGAATAGTTTATTTTCATTTAGAAACAGGATCGTTTTATGAGATTGGACCACGCCCAAACGATGATTTTTTAACACGTGAAAGTTATGACCCAATTTACATAAGGGCAAGAAGTACAACAGAAATTTTCGTAATAGACAGACGTAAACGCAGTATTGATCAATACCGTATTACACCGGGACATACACTTGCATTTCAACAAACCGTTGTAGCATCTATTGGTGATGATTATGGATTTTTCAACCATCCTACTTCTATCGTGTTGGTTGAAGAAAATAATTTTTGGGTATCCGATTTTTCGAGCGCTATACGTTTAATTAACCCTAATCAAGCACCTTCGTATGACGATCATTTTATTACTTACGATGACAATTTGTCTGTTGTACATGCTATGGCTTTTAACAATTCAGATACGGTATACGTAGTAGATAGAGATCGTCGCATACAACGATTCAATGTAAACGGTACAAGGGTTGGTTTACCAATAACATTACCACAACAAGCCGAAATCACCCAACTAGTACCAAATATTGCAACAGGAGAAATGTTCGCGATTGATGCCGGAAGAAACAATGTATTTAGAATTGGTGCAACGTCCGTCACGCCACTTGCATTGGGCTTGACCACGTTAAACCATACTTCAAGGGCATTGATAAACCCATGGGTTGACGAAAATCGTGACATTATGATATTAACAAATACCAACCAAGGTGATATTGTTGTGTGCATTACAAACAACCAAATTATTCAAAATGTAACAACACAATTTGAACTTACTTTGGGTGGGGACACTTTACCCCTTCGTGATATTACTATGGACACTTTGGGGAATGTGATTGCAATGTATGAAGATACCAGACCGCTTAGCCCTACCTTCCAAAACGCCATAATCCGTCACTTTGAAGTTTCTATTGTCGGTACTACCGTTGTATTGATACCTGATAATGCTATTACTCTCACTAATTCATCCATTTCTATGAATAATCCTAGTTTGGTTTTTGATAGGCTTAACAACAAATTAATTTGGCTTGGGCGATTTCATAATATTGAGGCAGTATATCTACAAGACGTCAACGCAATTTGGTCTTTCAGAGAAAATTTCACAAGTGGTGCTATGCGTCCACATTATTATTGGGAGGAAGTCACACCAATAGAATTACCAACTTCACCACTATTTGGCAGAATTCGTGCAAACCAATCGCCTTTCATATTTGAATTTCCAAATTCATTAAACGCACAAACAAGATTAAACGGCGGATTTGAATTCCAAATTTTACAAAATACATCAACCTTTGATGGCGTAGAATTTGATTATAGCTTTATACTCTTCCAAAATAGAACTACTCGAAATCATTATACTGGATATGTGAATAATCGATTTGTTGAACATTTGACAGATTATTATATTACAACCAATATTTGGGAAGACACCGATGATTGGCCTAATGCAGATAATATTGGTCGTGTCATATTAAATGGTGTTCCAATTTTCAAATATCCGACAAGTATTCTGTTGGATCCCGAAAGCACTGTGTTTGATATGACAATTGGTACCTTAAATAAAACCCCGCGTCATGTAGCAGGTGCAGGAATACGAATCAATCGAAGAATTACAATACGTGACATTCGCGATTGGGAATTTTTTGAAATCAGACTTGATAAACATGCAAATGGAACAGTCACACCCAACCCCGTTGGTGCTTATGTCGGTTATGTTTTTGTGCAACATATAATTAATTTTAATTTACCACAAAGCCGTGACAATTTAAGCGAAAATGCAACTGTAGTATTGCCAAGTAATTTACAACCTACGGGAATTCCTGTTTTCCATGATGCCGGCGGTGTTAACCGTATTGAAGGTGAATATATTGGCCACCGTCAAGATATTGAAGTGATAGGACGTTTCGACCGCAGCCGCCCGCTTACTTTTGTTCGATATTTTTGTGAAGAAGCCGGTGTTACCAAATATGGATACATTTGGACACGTTATATTGTCATGCATGGGTTGACTGCCCTACAATTAACCGGAATTATCTTGGCAATAGTCGGAACAATCGCCGCAGTAAGTTTTGCCATTTGGCACTTCAAAAGGAAGAGAAATCAGAGTTAATAAAAATAAGGAGTATATTGAATACTCCTTATTTTGTTAACTTATCTTTGCTTCTTCACCAGACAAATTTACTTCCAGATTTTTTACAAAATCAAGAAATGTTGAAATGTCTTTGAATTGTCTATATACTGCTGCAAAGCGTATATATGAAATTTCATCAATCTTTTTTAATTCAGCCATCACCATATCACCTAAAACGGCACTTGTAATTTCTTGGTCCAAACTTGCCGACATTTTCTTTTCTATGGCTTCGATGATTTTGTCGATTTGTTCCATTGTTACCGGACGTTTTTCACATGATTTAATAATTCCACGTTTAATCTTTTGTGGGTTGAAAGATTCACGACTGCCATCGCGTTTGATAATTAAAACTGGTACTAATTCTACCGTTTCGTAACTTGTAAAACGTTTTGCACATTTTAAACATTCACGACGACGGCGAATTGAATTTCCTTGTTCGTTAATACGACTGTCGACGACCTTATTATCGCCAGAACCACAAAATACACATTTCATATGCAAAGCATACCACAAGATGTTGTGTGATGGCAACTGATTAGCAGTTAATTAATATACATTTGTCAATCAAGATGGTTGCTTCGGTGCGGTTAAAAGTGCATCTATCATTTCGTCCAAATCACCATTTGTGAAACCCGTCATATTATGAATGCTTTTACCAATGCGATGGTCGGTAACACGGCCTTGTGGATAGTTATATGTGCGGATACGTTCGCTTCGGTCACCAGTTCCGACTTGACTTTTACGGGTTGATGCATATTTCGCGTCTTCTTGTGCTTGGTAATAATCTGCAAGTTTTGCTTGTAAAATAACCATTGCTTTTTCGCGGTTTTTGATTTGCGAACGATTGTCTTGACATGTAACAACTGTGTTAGTCGGTAAATGTGTAATTCTTATAGCCGATTCGGTTTTATTAACGTGTTGTCCACCGGCACCGCTTGATCGATAAACATCAACACGCAAATCTTTTTCATCGATTTTAAAATCCACAGAGACGGCCTCAGGCAATACTGCTACCGTACATGTACTTGTGTGTATTCTGCCTTGTGTTTCGGTTTCTGGTACTCTTTGAACTCTGTGAACACCGCTTTCGTGTTTGAATCTTGAAAACGCACCATCGCCCTCTATAGTTAGACTGGCGGATTTTACACCGCCAATTTCGCTTTCATCTAATTCATGTATTTCAACCTTGAACCCGCGACTTTGCGCATACATTGTATACATTCGTAACAATACCCCTGCGAATAAAGCCGCCTCATCACCACCTGCCGCCGGACGAATTTCCATGATTACATTGCCTTCGTCGCGTTCGTCTACTGGTTCTAAGAATTTGGTTAACTTTTCTTCTAATGCGGTGATTTGAATTTTTAGTTCGTCGATTTCAATTCGTGCCAGTTCAACCATGGCATCATCTTTTTCTGTTTTAAGTAGTTCTTCACATGATTTAATGTCTGATGCTGATTTAGTGTATTTATCAAATGTCTCAACAATTGGTGATAATTTATTTTGTTCTTTAGCCAATTTTTGATAACGAGAAAAATCCGAAATGCATTCATCTGTTTGCATTTCGTTTAATATTTCTTCGTAACGATTTTTCATTTCCTTTAATTGGTCTTGCATTTTACCCTATCCTTCTAAATTGGCAATAATTACTCTGTCACACCCTTTGGTGTCTTTTATAACATGTATATTACCCCATCCGTTGATTTCTAGCAAGTTCTTTATATCTTTGGCTTGATCATATCCTATTTCGAGTGCAAGCAGTCCATTATCATTCAAGAAATCTTTAGCATTATTAGCAATCATTTTATAAAAATTCAACCCATCTCCACCACCATCGAGTGCAATTTTTGGTTCTAATAGTATTGATGGGTCATGCAATCCAATTTCATGGGTTTTGATATAAGGTGGATTTGAGACAATTACATCGAATTTATCTTGAACGTTTTGAAACATGTTACTTTGGATGAATTTGATTGGAGTACCAAATTTTTCCGCATTCTTTTTTGCGACGTCGAGGGCTTTTTGACAAATATCAACCGCCGTAACATCGCCGAAATGGTTATATAAGGAAATAGCAATACATCCAGACCCCGTACAAAGGTCAAGTATTTTACTATTTGGTTTACCGTATTTAATAACTTGTTCCACCAAAATTTCTGTATCTTCTCTTGGGATCAGTACGTTTTTATCAACAAAAAACTCCTTACCAAAGAAGTTTTTCTTACCCAAGATATATTCTATAGGCATATTGTTTCCTCTCTAATTGCCGTGATTTAGCAAGTGAAATTATTTCTTCGCTGCGTAACGTTTGTTAAATTTGTCAACACGACCTGCGGCGTCAACCATTTTTTGTTTACCAGTAAAAAAAGGATGACAGTTAGAACAAATTTCTACTTTCATTTCTTCGTTACCATGTTTTGTAGTTTCATTTTTGAAACGTGCACCACATGCACATGTAAAGTCTACTTCGCGAACTTTTGGGTGGATATCTTTTTTCATAGTAATAACTATATAGGATATGGCGGATATTGTCAAGCAAAATATCTTGCAATCGTGTCAATGTCTCCCGCACCTACGAAGATTAATGCTTCGTAATCTTTGACTATGTTTTTCGTGTAATCGATAAGTTCATTTTTATTCAAAAAACATTTTTTCCCAAGAGCATTAGCCAAATCTTGGGCAGAACCACCTTTTATTGGTTTTTCACGCGCGCTGTATGTTTCGTAAAAAACAACATTACAATCTTTGAAAACGTTTTTAAAATCATCGAACAATGCTTTTGTTCTTGAATATGTGTGCGGTTGAAATATAATTAAAAAATTATCAAAGAGTGAATTTGCCGTTTTTATGGTAGTTGCAATTTCAAACGGATGATGTGCGTAATCTGACAAAATTTTGGTTCCGCCAATCTTTGACACTTCTTCAAATCTACGTGAAATGCCTTTGTAATTCAAAAGTGCATTTGTTATGGCTTTAATCGGAATTCCATTTTCCAGTGCAACACCAATCGCCGACAAGGCATTATATATGTTGTGGTAACCATAGACGTTGAATTGAACTGAGAAATTTGTCGAATTTGCAATCACTTTGAATTTGTATTTGCCTTTTTCATATTCGTGGATGTTTGTCGCCATTATATCGGCTTTGTTTTTTATGCCGTAAGTTTTATACTTTGCAATTTTTGTCGAAATTTCTTTTGAATTTTTACAATCAACATTTATAAAAGACATAAGCGATGATTTTTGTGCGAAGTTTGTAAATGTTTCTTTCAAATCATTAAGATCAGTATAACAATCCATATGGTCTGGGTTGATATTTGTTATTATGGCAATAGTCGGGGCTAGAGTTAAAAAACTTCTCTTAAATTCGCATGCTTCGGTGATAAAATATTCGTTGTTACCCTGCATAAGCCCGAGCGAATTTGGACATCCGACACATGATGCCCCGTTATGTATTGTTGGGAAAAGTCCAGCCTCTTGAAATATTGCACCAATCATAGCGGTCGTTGAACTTTTACCGCTTGTTCCTGCAATTGCTATTATATTTTTATATTGTCTTGAAACTTCCGCCAAAAGTATTGACCTGTCGATTATTTCAATACCGCGTTTTTTTGCCTCAATTATTTCTGGGTTGTCATTTGAAATTGCCCCATTGACGACAACATGTGTACAATTTTTAGGTAGATTTTCGGCGTCATGACCTATGTAAATTTTTATTCCGACTTTTCTCAATTCTGCGATTTGATCATTTTCGGTCAAATCACTACCAGACACTTGGTTTCCTTGTCTATGTGAAACTGATGCTAATCCCGACATTGAAATGCCGCCAATGCCCACAAAATGTATAACTTTCATGATTCATGATATGAAAAACATTTATTAGTTGTTAGTTAAACTAGACGCCTATATG
>Ga0131853_10009476_pt1 | contig 17819 bp, 15 predicted proteins | sample TergutLab28metaG_FD_92764 | JGI IMG/M metagenome (GOLD analysis project Ga0131853, IMG submission 92764) | Labiotermes labralis P1 segment gut microbial communities from Petit-Saut dam, French Guiana - Lab288 P1 (version 2) (version 2) | ecosystem: Host-associated > Arthropoda: Insects >... | reverse complement strand
GCGGGTACGCTCAGTCCACCCCACAAAGCCAAAACCGGGCTTTGCGGGGACACCGGGCGTCGTCACCTCCTAGATTGGCGAAAAATCGCCTCGCCAATCCGCCATCCCCACCTATGAACACAGGTTCTAAAGAGTTATTCATTTGAAAGGAGTCCTTGATATGTTTGATTTTAGCGGTCAGGTAGTAATTGTGACAGGGGCAGGTTCCCCAAAGGGAATTGGAAGGGACTCGGCTTTGGCCTTTGCCGAGCAGGGCGCGGATGTAGTCGTAGCGGACATAGATATTGAGAGCGCTCGTAAAGTCGCCGCCGAAGTTGAGGCGATGGGAGTGCGTTCGCTTGCTGTTGAATTGGACGTTACCGACCCGAAAAGCGCATACGCTATGGCTGATACGGCGGTCAAGAAGTTTGGCAAAATTGACGTTCTGGTCAACAGCGCCGGAATTACCCAGCCAATCAAGGTAAAGGACATGGGCCTCGATGATTTTCGCCGTATTCAAGAGGTAAACCTTATGGGCGTATTTAATTGCTGCAAGGCCGTCATGGAGCACATGAAGGAGAAAAAGTACGGCAGAATCGTCACAATAGGCTCCGTTTCCGGGAAGCAGGGCGGCGGCGTATTCGGCGGCGCGCATTATTGTGCGAGCAAGGCCGGAGTTATGGGTTTTTCAAAGTCGCTTGCCCGTGAACTTGTGCTGGAAGGGATTACGGTAAATTGCGTAAGCCCGGGCGCTGTCGCCACAGAAATCCGCAAAGGAATTTCCGAAGAATTGGAAAATCAGATAGCCTCCAGCATCCCGCTGAAGCGCGTTGCAACTGCGCGCGAGGTTTCTGCCGCCATCGTATTCCTGGCATCCAAGGAGGCTTCCTACATTACCGGGGAAGATATTGATATCAACGGCGGCGCTCATATGGATTAATATTTAACGGAGGTATCTATGAAAATCGTAATACTCGACGGATATACCGAAAACCCGGGCGATCTCAGTTGGGCGGGATTTGAAGCGCTGGGCAAGCTGACCGTACATGACCGTACCCCCGCCGATAAAATTGTTGAAAGAATTGGGGACGCGGAAGCTGTAATAACCAACAAAACACCTATTACCGCCGAAACATTGGCGGCCTGCCCGAATATAAAGTATATTGGAGTACTCGCGACAGGATACAATGTTGTGGATTCGGCCGCCGCAAAGGAGCGCGGCATACCTATCTGCAATATTCCGACCTATGGTACGGAGGCTGTGGCTCAGTTTGCGATTGCGCTGCTCCTGGAAATTTGCCATCACATTGGAGCGCACAGCGAGGCGGTTCGTTCCGGCAGCTGGGAAACCAGCGAAGATTGGTGCTTCTGGGATTATCCCCTTATAGAGCTTGCGAACAAAACGATTGGTATAATCGGCTTTGGTCGTATCGGCCAGGCGACCGGCCGTATTGCGAAGGTTTTGGGCATGAACGTACTCGCGTATGACGAGCACCAAAGCAATGAAGGTCAGACAATCGGACAGTATGTTCCTCTGGATGAACTTCTGGCGAAGTCTGATGTTATTTCGCTGCATTGCCCGCTGTTCCCGTCTACGCAAGGGATTATAAACAGGGAAAGTATTGCGAAAATGAAGGACGGCGTCATAATTATTAATACTTCGCGTGGCCCGTTAATTGTTGAACAGGATTTAGCCGACGCTCTGAACAGCGGCAAGGTATACGCGGCCGCTGTGGACGTGGTTTCAAAAGAGCCGATAGAATCCGTCAACCCTTTGCTGAAAGCGAAAAATTGCATTATTACGCCGCATATTGCGTGGGCGCCCAAAGAGAGCCGCGCGCGGCTTATGGACATAGCTGTAAATAATTTAAGAGCTTTTATTGACGGCAATCCGACCAATGTTGTGAACAGGTAGGCAGAGATGCCATTAGGCAGCAGGAGGAAGTCCGATGAAACTGCACAAAGTCATCCAGCGCTTTGACGGGGAGCGGCTGGCCGATATCCCGGGCGCTGTGCGCCGCGAGATGCTTAACTCGGGGCTGAGCCTTCCTAAAGGCGAGCGGATCGCGGTAACGGCCGGAAGCCGCGGAGTGGCCAATATAGCTGTAATTATAAAATCGGTTTGTGACACTGTACGTGAGATGGGCGGAGAACCCTTTGTAATACCGGCCATGGGCAGCCATGGAGGAGCGACTGCGGAAGGACAGCGGGAGCTCATTCAGAGCTACGGCATTACCGAGGAATATGTGGGCGCGCCCATATATTCCTCTATGGAAGTGGTTGAACTGGACAGCGAGGGTCTTGAGCACCGGCTTTTTATGGACAGATACGCTCATGAAGCTTACGGCGTAATTGCCGTCAACAGGGTAAAAGTACATACAGATTTTCATGGCCCCATAGAAAGCGGCGTAATGAAGATGTGTGTAATCGGCCTTGGAAAACACGCGCAAGCCCTGGAGATGCACTCCTTTGGCGTCTATGGCCTGCGAGACTTAGTAGCGCCAGCGGCTCGCAAAATTTTTGAAAGCGGCAAGATATTGCTTGGCATAGGCGCTTTGGAAAATGGATACGACGAAACGACGCAAGTACGCGCCGCGCTTCCAAATGACATTGAGGCAATGGAAATGGAAATGCTGGATCGTTGCCGAACGCTTATGCCTTCTCTTCCGGCAAATGATATTGATGTACTGATCGTTGACAGGATGGGCAAGGATATCAACGGTGTGGGCATTGACACAAACATAATCGGTCGTATGCGCATACGGGGTGAAGCGGAGCCGGAGAAGCCGAGAATTAAAATGATCCTGGTAGACGACTTGACGGAGGATACCCATGGAAACGCGTCGGGTATGGGGCTGGCTGATCTTATTACGGAAAAACTGAGGAGCAAGATCGACTTTGCTGCCACCTATGAGAACATGCTTACGTCCAGCTTTATTATGCGCGGCGCAATGCCGATTGCGGTTGAGAACGCACGGGAAGGGCTGAGGCACGCCCTTCGCTGCTGCGGCAGGGATGGCCGTAAGGTGATGCGTATACGTGATACTTTGCACATAAGTGAGATATATGTTTCCGAGGATATGTTGGAAGACATGCCGGATTATGTGGAAATTACCTCACAAGTAATTGAAGCTTTTGACGAGCGTGGGGAATTGTCGGGCTGGGTGTAAGCCGTTATAGCGGTTCCGGGATGCGTGACCATAGATATGCTAAGCGGGGCTGTGATCCCCATAAAGCCCGGACTTGGCTTTATGGGGTGAATTATTGTGCAAAAAAGCAAGCCTGATGGGGCGGTCTTTAACTGGAACGACTATAGTTATTGACGAGCATCGTAAAATATGATAACTTAACAATGTGGAGTTCTAACATCTTAATTTTTTGTACAATGGAGGATGATTTAGATGGCGGGTAATGTATTCAAAAAGATGGAAAAACACGAAGAATTTTAATGGAGCAACCTTGGAGATATTAAGACAGGGCGCGGTGATCTTACGGAAGAAATGCCGGTAATAGTATACCGCCTTATGCAGTTTACAATGCTTGATGTTATGAGCAAGGAATTGGGTTTGGAAAAGGCCAATGACTTTTTCCGAAAAGCAGGCTTTCTTGCGGGAACGGAGTTTGCCAAGAATGTGCTTGACCTAAATTTAGACTTTAACGGCTTTATATCTAACGCGCAAAAGATGCTTCAAGACTTAAAAATAGGCATACTGCGTATGGAAAACTTCGACCCTGACACAGGGAGTATTACGCTTACCGTAGGGCAAGACTTAGACTGCAGCGGGCTGCCTATAACTCATGAAAATGTATGTGTATACGACGAAGGCTTTATTGCCGGCATACTTGAGGCTTATACAGGGAAAAAATACGATGTGCTCGAGGTGGACTGCTGGGCAAGCGGTGACAAGACATGCCGGTTTGACGGGAAGGTTGTTTCGTAGTAACCATCTGCACTCCAATGCAAAAGCAGGTGATTGATCTGGATTCTGTTGCTAATACGCTGTTTGAATACTTGAGGGATGTATTTTATGATCCTACAAAGGCTTCTTTGGATGTTGAAGCGTTACCGGAAAGTTACCAAGATCTAGGGAATGGGCTCGTTTTTTTTGCGGATTGCGTTATGGAAACGAAAAGAGTGGCTTATGCCTTATCTCAAGGTGATCTTGATATTCCGCTGCCGTCGAGAGACAATGAAATAGCCGCGCCGTTAAAGTCTTTGCATGCGTCGCTGAAACACCTGTCATGGCAAACTAAACAGATTGCTTTGGGTGACTATTCACAGCGCGTAGACTTTATGGGCGAATTTTCCGAATCATTTAACTCAATGGTAGAGAAACTTGCGGAGCGGCAGCATTTTCTTGAAGAAAAAGCTAACAAAGACAGTTTTACCAAGATATATAACCGTGCTTTCGCAATGAATACTTTGGAGCGTTATTTAAGCCAAAAGATGCGCTTTGTGTTGGTATTTGCAGATTTAGACGGACGTTAAATATATAAACGACGTATTTGGTCACAAAGATGGAGATATGTATATATTAAGTGTCGCAAAGCACTTAGTAGGATTTGCCCCGGATGCCTTGGCTTGCCGTATTGGCGGCGATGAATTTTTACTTCTTGCCCCGAATATCGGTTACGACGAGGCAGACGCCAGAATGAACGAGATATGCGTAAACCTGGAAAACGACGAAAGCCTGGAAGGCAAAGCTTATACCTACGGTATAAGCTTTGGCATAGCCTCAGTAGATTCAGATAATGACATGTTGGCAAGCGACGTGTTAAGCTTGGCGGACGAGCGTATGTATGAGAATAAACGGGAGCGGAAGCGGCTTAGAAAAGTAACCGAGCAAAAACCGGAAGAGCAGGAAGGGCATAATACGGTGAGTTGACGGCTGGAAAATGCGTTTTGATTTTTGTCACATCGGTAGTTTTGCGCCTGATTAAATTATACTATTCTCAGCCCAACGGAGCCTATCCAACAATTGTTGGACAGGCTCCGATTTTTCATGAAAGCAGTCTATTACGCTTCATTGTTACTATAATCCGCCGGCCAGGAATGTTGAAAGCTCTGGAACAAACACTATGATTAGCAAGGCTATTAGCAGAGCTATTATCGGCCCGATAGCCGCCCGGGAAAGCGCCAAAATAGGCAGCTTGGTAATCGACGCCGCCACAAACAGGCTTATCCCCAAAGGAGGCGTCACAAGGCTGATCGCGAGATTAGCGATCATAATGATACCAAAGTGAATAGGATCAACTCCAATTGACAAGGCAATCGGCAGCAATATAGGCGTTAAGATGATTATGGATGACAGCGGTTCCATAAACAGGCCTATAATTAGCAGCACCAGGTTGATTATTAGCAGTATTATGATTGGATTGGTCGATATTCCCATGATACCGTCGGCTATCTGCCTTGGTATGCCCTCAAATGTAAGCACACGCCCGAATACCGTAGCGAGCGCTACTATCAGAAGAATTGGGCCGTTAGTCGCAGCAGCGTTATAGATGTACTTAGGAAGGTCTTTAAGCACTATCGATTTATAAATAAATCTAGATATGAGTATGCCGTAGACAACAGCAACCGCCGCCGCTTCCGTAGCGGTAAAGACTCCGCTGTAGATACCGCCCAGGATAATTACGGGGGCCAGCAGCGCGAAAAAACCTTCCTTAAAGCTCTTTAGAACCGGCATAGGGGCTAATTCAGGAGGAACGGGGGGAATAGTGTTAAATTTACAATATATGTACGCGTATCCCATCAGGAAAACACCGAAAATTATACCTGGAATAATTCCCGCCATGAACATGCTTCCAATAGACACATTAGCGGAAACGGCATACATAACCATCGGGATGGAAGGAGGAAGTATGACACCGAAGCTGCCGGCCGCCGCTGTAATGCCTGTTACGAATTTCAAGTCGTAACCCTGCTTTACCATCATAGGTATCATTAATGTTCCTACAGCCGCGAATGTAGCGGGGCCTGAGCCTGATATAGAGCCGAAGAGCATACATGTAAGAACCGTGGCCATGGGCACACCGCCCGTAATGCCCCCGACAAGGGAGTTGGAGAAGTCAAACAGCCTCTTAGAGATGCCGCCCCTGCCCATTATTTCACCGGCCAGAATAAACATGGGAACGGCAAGAATGGGAAAGGAATTCATAGACCCGACCATTGTGCGCGCAATGAAGACCAGGGAGACGTCTCCGCCCGTCACCGTGTTTTGAAACAGCGCAAGACCGAGGGTTGCGGGAATCGGCACGCCTATAAACAGCAGTCCAAAGAAAACTATAAGCAGAAGTACCATTACTTAGCGACCTCCTTTTTCTTAAAGAAGGACTGTATCAGCCTTAACGACGCGAGTCCCATACCCACAGGCATCGATACATATACCCAAAACATGGATATTTCTAAAACAGGGCTTGTCTGAGGAAATTGCAGTATCAATAGACAAACTTGTACACCTACTACCGTACAGATTATTGTGAAAATAAGGAATATTGACTTGGTGGTCATATTTAGAGCTTTTTTTGCCGCCGGATTCTTGATTACCGCTTGAAGAATATCTACGCTGATATGCGTGTTTTTCTTTACGGCAACGGCTGCGCCTAAAAACATCATCCATATAAACGAGTACCTTGCGGTTTCATCCGTCCATGCCGCGGGCATCTGCAAAACAAACCTGAATACGACCTGCAAGACAGTAGCAAGGGTAAAGTATCCCATGCATACGGTTATTGCGACTTCTTCAAGGTAGTTGTCAATGTAATAGACGATTTTTTTCGCCATTTCGGCTCTCCTTTCGGTGTAATTAATTTCATAACATTAGTAAGATAACTTAATAGTAAAATAGATCGCCCTCATCAATACCATACCTTTTTTCAAAACTTCTGTCAATATATTTCGTTGGTACTTATTAAAAAAATATACTAAAAATTAAAAAAGCATTGACAATGTTAGGATAATAGTATATACTGCATATTGTATCGTGTAAAAGAAATAAGTTGCCCTCGTGTTTTAACCAAACTTATTTTGAAAGGTCGTGAGTATTATGAAGGTAGTGCTGCTAGACTCTCAAATTATTGCCGGTTATGGTTATCAAATTGAACAAGGCGTAATTGAAGCGGCAGGTCATGAGTTTGTCAAAGAAACATGCAAAAACGAAGATGAGGTTATTGAAAAGTGTGCGGATGCGGATATTATTCTGAATATAACGCTTCGCCTGGGTGAGAAGTCGATATCTCAGCTTAAAAACTGCAAGGGCATGATTCGATATGGCGTCGGCGTCGATGAATTTGACATGGACGCGGCTACCAGGTATGGCATCAAGGTTTGTAATGTAAGTAAGTACTGCATAGAGGAAGTTGCGTTCCATGCTATATCCCTGATGTTTGCCTGCGCGCGCCAGCTTAGGCATTTTGACAACTGCGTGCGCAAAGGCGTATGGAACGGCGACTTGGGCAAGAAGATGTTCCGCCCTTCTACTCAGACTGTTGGCTTGGTCGGTTTTGGCAATATAGCAAAGCAGACGGCTAAATGTCTGCAAGCATTTGGATACCAGGTTGTAGCTTGTGATCCGTTTGTACCGGATGCTGTTTTTGCCGGATGCAATGTGAAAAAAGTAGAGATGGATGAGTTGTTCAAAACTTCCGACATGATTTCCTTACATAATCCGTTGACAAAAGAAACCGAGCACATGATTCGCAAGGAAAATATCGACAAAATGAAGGACGGTGTTATCCTGGTAAACACTTCAAGGGGCCCGCTTATAAAGGATGAGGACCTGGTCGAAGCTCTTAAATCCGGCAAGGTTGGCGCGGCGGGGCTTGACGTTATGTACTCCGAGCCCATGAAAGATCCGAACAATCCTTACTGCCGGCTTGACAACGTGGTTTTGACGCCTCATATCGCGTACAGAACGGCGGAAGCCGCAGCCGATCTTTTCAAGCAGGTAGCGGAAACAGCAGTCGAGATTCTAAAGGGAGAAACGCCCTACAATGTATTAAACGCGAAAGAATTGGCTTCAAAATGACTCATATCGATTATAAGGAGATGATACCATATGGCGCATTACGAAAAAGGTAAGTGGTGGGTTAGCCCTTCAAACTTTGAACCCGAAGTGATGGAAAAGTTTAAGTTTCCCAAGAAGATAAAGATACTTGACACAACTTTAAGAGACGGAGAACAACAGCCTAACATCATCTTGTCGAAGGAAGAGAAAATTGAAATAGCTAAAATGCTGGACGAAGTTGGAGTACACAGAATTGAAGCGGGTACTCCGGCTGTTTCCCAAGAGGACGCGCAGGCGATTGAAGCTATTGCGAAGCTGGGGCTTAAAGCTAAGACTTACGCGTTTGTGCGAAATATGAAGGACGATATGAAGGTCGCAAAGGAATTGGGAGTACATGGCGTTGTCGCCGAGATACCCGGTTCTGAGCATCTGCTCAAGCTTGGCAAGAAATGGACTGCCGAGCAGGCAATCGCCGCCGCTGTCGAGTCGACTTCTTACGCTCACGAGCTTGGGCTTGAAGTTATTTTCTTCCCGGCCGATTCTTCAAGGGCTTCGCTGGATTTCCTGATCGACTGCGTACAGAAAATTTCTACGGGCGGCGGGCATATGGATTCCCTGGCTCTTGTCGACACATTCGGCGCAATGTCGCCCGAAGGCGCCGCTTACAGGGTCAGAAAGCTGAAAGAAGCCTTCCCCCAAACGCCTGTCGAGGCGCATTTCCACGACGATTTCGGTCTTGGCGTGGCGACTACTATCGCGGCGCTGGCTGCCGGAGCCGAGGTAGCTCACGTAACCGTATCGGGAATAGGAGAAAGAGCAGGCTCCGCGTCGTTAGAAGCGGTGGTGGCCTCCCTTGAGGCTTTGTACGGCGTTGATACGGGTCTTGACCTTTCCAAGCTCAAGGCGTTGTCGGAGCTTACCGCGAAAGTTTCCAGATTCCCGGTGCCAAGTACCTTGCCGATATCCGGCGGCGAAATATTCGGTTGGGAAACCGGTATGCCTTCAAGCCTTTGGGAAAACGTGAAAGCCCACGACCCGCTCGTAATGCTTCCGTATCACTGGGATATTGTAGGCCAGAGAGAACCCGTTCTGTCCTTGGGCAAGAAGAGCGGCAAGGACAACCTCAGGGTTTGGCTTGAGCGCTGCGGCCTTGATGTACCAGAGGAGAAGAAGGGCGATCTCCTGCAGATGGTTAAGCTGAAGTCCATAGAACTGCACAGAGTATTAAACGAAGCCGAGTTTAAGGAACTGGTAAGCAAGCTTAATTAAGCAGGAGGGTGCTTATGAATAGTAAGAGAGTTCTATTCACTTCGCTTGTTGCGGGTTTAGCCGTGACTCTTACCGCCTGCGCCGGAGGGGGAGCCGCAGCCACCGGCGGAACAGGCGGCGGTGAACCGGTAGAAAACACAGGCCAAACCTTCAATATCAGGTTTGCCCACGCCGGTTCCGAGGCAACTCTTGTCCATCGCGCCATTGAGATAATTTCACAAGAAATGGAAGCCAATTCAGACGGCCAGATTCAAGTGACAATTTTCCCGAACGCACAGCTTGGCGCCGATTCCACGGTTATATCCTCGCTTCAAACAGGCGATATTGAGATGACAAGCGTTAATACGGCGGCCTTGGCTCCGTTTGTAAGTGAGTTGTCGGTTTTCTCCGTGCCTTTCGCTTTCCCAAGCGAAGAAGTAGCGTACAGGGTTTTAGACGGCGAGTTTGGTCAGCGTATGAGTAATGAGCTGGAATCCCGTATGGGGGTTATCGGCCTTGGCTTCCTTGAGTCGACTACTTATCGCCAGCTTACGTCAAACAGACCCATAAGGACTCCTGACGATCTCGGAGGTCTAAGGATCCGCGTTATGGACAACCCAATTCAAATCAGAATCTGGGAAGCGCTGGGAGCGGCTCCTACCCCTATTCCGTTTCCCGAGCTCTATACGGCTCTCCAGCAAGGAACTGTAGACGCACAGGAAAATCCGATAGAACTAATGACCGCAATGAGGTTTTATGAAGTGCAGGGCTATTTGACGCTGACCAACCATGTTTTTACAACCAGCCAGGTGCTTATTTCGCCGCATTCTTTCAATCAAATGCCGGCTGACTTGCAACGGGTTGTCCGGGACGCGGCCAGAACAGGCATAGAATATCAGCGAGAATTGTTCCAGCAGGAAATACAGGGCCTCATGCAGCATCTGAGAGACAGCGGCGTTGAAATTATTGAGCTTACAGACGCTGAGACGGCAATGTTCGTAGAAAGGTCGGAGCCGTCTATTGAATTTATTCGTGAGCAAATTGGTTCTGAGCTGGTAGATGATCTCTTGCAGGCAATTGAAAACGCAAGGTAACAAAAAATATCGTAACTGCGATAGGGCGGCGCAATACGTGTATTTATAGCTGTTCTACTTGAAAGCCATCCCATCAAACTCGCCTTTTTTCGTAATGCGTCGTCAGATCCGCCTAGCGTGCCTTTAGGTACGCGTCGTTGTCGCTCCCTAGCCTTACGAAAAAATTCTGTGTTTGCTGGAACGGTTTTCAAGTGGAACAGCTATAAGGCGTATTGCGCCGCCTCTTGTTATGCTGTTTACCATAAATTTTGGTTGTACATAGAGCTGATATTTGGTAACATGGGATGGTGCATACAAAAGGGGGAATATTATGACTTTGAACAGCAAGAGCATTGGAATTGCTGTTGGTATAATCGTGTTTGCAGGCTTGATGCTGATTCCTATCGACGGGCTTTCCGGCGACGGGCAGCTATTTCTTGCCCTGACCATGATGACCGTCGCGTTCTGGGCTTTTCAGGTAGCCCACGCGGGATTTGTATCAGGGCTTTATCTTGCGCTGCTTGTTATTCTTAGGGTAGCCGAGCCGTCTGTTGTATTTTCGCCCTGGATAGGTTCGACAATGTACTTCATTATTGGCGCGTATCTTATCGCCGCTGCTGTAAAAAAATCCGGTCTTGGCGAACGCATCGCCATGCACGTTATTTCACTGTACATAACATCGTTTGGCAGCATTATTATCTCCATTTTTATGCTGCACGTCTTTCTAAGTCTGCTGATTCCTAATTCCTGGGCACGCAGCTTTATTATTATGTCGGTCATGAAACAGATCATAGACAACGCCAATCTATCCAAGAAGGATGCTGTTACAATAGGCTTTACGGTTTTTGCCGCTTCGGTTCCGACATCAATGATATTTATGACCGGTGAGAGCGCCGTTAACTTGGTAATTCTCCAATACGCCGGCGTCAGCATCAGTTGGCTGGAGTGGCTTCTCTACATGGGGCCTCCGGGTATAGCCGCAACCTTGCTTACCCTTGCGGTCATTCTTGTAATGTTTAAACCGGAGAGGGAAGTGACAATCGACAAAGGCATTGTTCAAAAACGCCTTGCCGATATGGGAAAGCTGTCGTCAACCGAGGTGCGGGTAATAATATGGCTGGCCGCCGCGATACTTATCTGGATGACGGACAGTCTCCATGGTATTGACATAGGATGGGCTACACTGGCTCTTACAATGGTCATGGGAATGCCTTTTATAGGCAATATTGTCAGCGCGAAGGAATGGAACGAAGTCCCGATACATATTCTTATATTTTTTACTGCCGCCATCGCAATTGGCCGTGTTGGCGAGGTCACGGGCAAGAATGACTTTTTAGCCGACTTGATGTTTCCGTCCTATGCCCCGCAAAATATTTTTGTGATGGCCGCGCTCATTGCGCTCATCGCCAAAATTATTCATATGCTGTTGGGTAGTGTCATTGCCGTGCTTAGTGTCGTCATACCGGCTGTAATGATTTTTACGGCTCCCTTAAACATTAACCCGTTAATCCCGATGTTCATTGTCTATGTCGTCGTATTTGGTCACTATCTTTTCCCGTTTCATAACATTAGTATTCTGGTTGGAATAGGAGAAGAGAACGGCATGTACTCAGACCGTGAGATCAGGAGGATTAGCTTTCCGTTGTTTATTATGGTATTTATAGTAATATTGGCGGTTCAATTACCGTGGTGGAGATTGATTGGCCTGTATTAAAGCCTGAAATATCCTGCTTGCTGCGGCAGCAGGATGTTTTTTATATCAGTATAAATATCCACTGCGTATTGACATATGTATAGATATTAATTATACTAAGTAAGGTTCATAGGTTATGAACAATATTGTTCTGGGAGAAGTATATATTGAGCGACAACAAAGTAAATGAAGATGAGTTGTATTTTAATATTAAGGAAGTGTCAAGACAGATAGGCGTTGTTCCGGCGACAATTAGAAATTGGGAAAAACAAGGTATATTTACTCCAAAGCGTACCGAAAAAGGATATCGAATTTTTTCTATGTCGGATATTGAGCATCTTCGCAGAATCAGGCAATACTCAAAAGATGAACACATCGGCATAAGCGCGATACGTAAATTTTACTCCGAACCCGTGGAGCACAGTGTTTCAAAGACGCCGAAAACCATAGTTTCAAAAAAATTATTAAGCCAAAAATGGAAGAAATATCGGATACAAAAGGGATACTTGCTGGAAGACGTGGCGAAAGAAGTCGGAATATCGGCTTCGTACTTATCTAAAATTGAGAACTCCCAGGCGAACGTATCATATGAGCTGCTTGAAAGGATTGCTCTGTTCTATGGTCAAAATATTCTTTACTATGTGGACGAACCCGAGGAAGAGAACATGCTTGTCCGCAAAGATACGGGCGAAACTTTCTCGATAGGCATAAAGGGAGTGAGTGTACAATCATTAATTTCCCTGAAGCAGTCCGCAATGTCTTCCATGCTTTATACGGTAGAGCCGGGATGCGGGCGTTTTCAAGGATATTCGCATACCGGGGAAGAATTTCTTTACATCCTATTCGGCAGAATACGGATTAAAATAAACGAGCAGGAATATGTGCTAAAGTCCGGGGACTCTTTTAGTTTTCGATCAAAGGACTTCCATTCCTGGCATAATTGTGGAAAGGTCGTTGCAAAAATGGTATGGGTTTATACTGCTCTTACAATTGAATAAGGCTGAAGGATTGTTTTAACATATACAAAAGTATGTGATTCATAAAGCAGTCCTTTTTTATTTAACTTTTTTTGCACAAGACATTGACACGCACTGAAATTTGAGTTAGTATTAATACACTATATATATAAATTATTTTATCAATGATAAGAAAATAGGGAGGATATTATGTTATTGCCAATTCATTCACCACAACAAGGTAAACTTCGTGTAATCGGGTATATTTCCGGATCAGGCAAGACTCTTTGGAAAGCTTATGAATTACAACAACAAATGGATGGAACTGAGAACGGGTGCCCTTATGAAATCGTCGGCGTTTTTTCGGACAACCCCAATTGTCAAGGAGTCGAATACGCTAAAAAAGAGGGTATTCCATGGGTTGCTATCGATATTAAAGATTTTTATGCCGCTAGAAACAAGCCGATAGCCAATAGAGAAGTCCGCGCGGAATACGACAAGGAGGCCCTTGATAAGCTGGAGGCTCTTCAAGGCGATATGATACTTCTGGCGGGCTATGTATGGGCGACGACTGACGCGGTTCTTGATCGCTATACAGTCGTAAACGTTCACCCTGCCGATTTGTCGATCAAGGAACAGGGGCATCGCAAGTATGCGGGAAGGGACGGCGTCGGCGACGCTTTGCGCGCTGGGGAATTATACATAGCGTCTACGTCACATATCGCGACGAAGGAGCTTGACGCCGGCCCAATCCTTGTTATATCCGAAAATATTGATGTTGATTACAGCCTTCATTCCGACGAGCAGGAACGCTTCAGGTATTATCTGAACCTGGTCAATGAGCAGGGGCGTTTCGTGGGCGCTCGCACATTGCTTGAGCTTGCGCTCGGAAATTTTGCTCAGAATGAAAGCAATGAGCTCTATTACAAGGGTAAGAAAGTTCCGAACGGAATCAAGATTACAAGCTGGAATGAGAACAAACCCCTTTGGGAGCGCGAGACCGACATGCTTGTTAACGCGAGGTCGGTTGCTGTGATTGGCGCGTCGCAAAAACCGGGAATAGGCAGGGCCGTAGTTGAAAACATTGTTTCATACGGCTATGAAGGCGCCCTCTATGCGGTAAACCGCCGGTCTGAGGATGTTCTTTCAGCTAAAGGTTACGAGAATATCACCGACATTGAAGGCGATGTCGATCTTGCGATTATGACCATCCCGTCCGCGGGTGTTCTTGAAGTGGCTGAGCAATGCGGCCGCAAGGGAGTTAAGGCCATTATCTGCATTACGGCGGGCTTTAAGGAGGTCGGCGGCGAAGGTATTGAAGCGGAAGAAAGGCTTATGCAAATTGTACATAAATACAACATGCGTATGACAGGGCCTAACTGCATGGGTCTTATGTTTGAAAAATCAAAATTAAATGCTACGATACTTGGCGGAGAGATTAAGCCGGGAAATGTCGCGCTGATAAGTCAGTCGGGCGCGGTAGGGGCCACCTTGCTGGATAATTTGGGGGAACTCGGAATAGGGCTTTCGGCCAACATCTCATTGGGCAATCAGTCGGATGTAAACGTATGCGACCTCTTGCAAATCCTTGATAAGGATGAGAATACGGAAATAATCGCAATGTACCTGGAAGCTATACCAAACCCGCATAACTTTTACAAAATAACATCAAGGATGAATAAGCCGATATTATTGATTAAATCGGGTGCCACAGAGGAGGGGGCAACCGCCGCATCTTCACATACCGGCTCCTTGGCGGGCAATGATAAAATTTGCGACGCCTTGATCGAGAAATGCGGCGTTAAGAGAATGGAAACCCTTGAGGAGATGTTCCTTTCGCTTCCGGGGTTGTCATTGATGCCGGCCGTTAGGGGGAACCGTGTTTGTGTGGTAACAAACGCCGGCGGGCCGGGTATATTGATTTGCGACGCTCTGAGCAAGAAGGGTTTTAACGTGCCGCAGCTCTCCGAGGCAAGAAGAAGTGCGCTTGCTCCATTGCTTATGGCGGAGGCATCGGTACATAACCCGATTGACGTCGTAGCGCCTGCGCCTCCCGAGCACTTCGCTCACGCGATTAACGCCGCGTCTGAAAGTGGCGAATATGACGCAATAGTCCTTTGTTGCGTTTCACCCGCGACTTCTAACACAACCGCGACCGCTCAGGGTTGCATTGACGCTGTTAAAAAGGCTAAAATACCGGTTGTAAGCTGTTTTACAGGACGCAATATGGGCCATGACGCAAGGAAGCTGATGATTGAGAACGGTATTCCGGCGTATCAATATCCAGAACAGGTCGCCTTTGTCTTAGACAATATGAGGGAGCTTCCCGGTAAGCATGTCCCGAATTATGAATGGATTGATTCCTCGTCGGTTAAAAAGGCGCGAAAAATTCTCGATGAAACTCAGCCGGAGAACTACATGCCAAATGACGACGCATACAAACTTCTTGACTGTTACGGTATTAACTATGCCAAAAACGTAATTATTAAGTCTATTGGCGAAATTGACTCACTGGATATTGACTATCCGGTAGTAGCCAAAATAGAACACCCCGAAATAGTGCATAAATCGGATGTCGGCGGCGTTGTTTTAAACATAAGCGGCAAGGATGAGCTCAGGGATATATTCAACAAGTTTATGAATAAATTTGAAGGTGCGGTCGGGTTGTTGGTTCAAGAGCAGCTTCCCAAGGGAATTGAGCTTATAATCGGTTCCGCAGGAGACGCCGAGCTTGGCAACGCTTTGATGGTAGGAATGGGCGGTACATTGGTTGAGATTATGAATGATGTGCAATTCCTGTACCCCCCAATTGACCATGGCCAGGCAAAGGCGGCGCTCAAAAAACTAAAGTCTTACCAACTGCTCGAAGGATACAGGGGTCAACGGGGCGTAAACATGGACGCTCTGGCAGGGATGATGGTAAAAGTAAGCAATTTGCTGGCCTCACTGCCTGATGTTTCGGAGCTTGATCTCAACCCAATTATTTATAATGAAAAGAAAGATGTCTTTATGGCGGCGGATGTCCGCGTAAAGAGGGGTTAGCGAGGTTGTATTAAAGGAGGTGCGTTATGTATTCTTATCGTGTATTGAAGAGTTTAGTGTTCACAAAAACCGACAGGGAATATCTTACGGCGGATATATACCTTCCTGACGACAAAACAGATGTCCCGTGTATGATATTGATCCACGGAGGCGGCTGGAAATTCGGCACGGCCGAGGCATATACCGAATGGTGCGCTGCGCTTGCGGAGCGCGGAATATGCGCTATGAGCATTAACTATCGCATGTCTACCCCTTGGTATCATGGGTATCCGGGTGTGGTGCATGATGTTGAGGCCGCGATAAACTTCCTTACGGAAAAAGCTATCGAATGGAATTTAGACCCTTATAACATGGGATTGATGGGAGATTCATCCGGCGCGCATCTATCCTTTATGACTGTTTTCAAGCATGAGTATACATCCGCGAAGATTAAGCTTATCGTCGGCGCTTACGGTGTTTATGACCTTCCCGCGTGGCTGGAGTATGCCGATACGAAGTGGCCCAATCAGCCAAATGTTATAAGGAACCTGATCGGTAAAAATTATGAAACCGAGCGCGAGTACTATGAGCAAGCCTCTCCTCAATACATAGTTGATAAGGCTATGGCGGATAATCCCCTTATGCGAACCGAGGTATTCCTTGTCTGGGGCGAAGACGACGGCTTTGTTCCGGCGTCTCAATCAACGGCCTTCGTCGAAAAATTGCGGCAATATGAGGGCAGAATCAACCTTACGGCTATTGGGCTGCCTGGTGTAGCGCATCTATGGTTTCCACGGGATATCACATGTGGATATATAAATAGACTTGACAAATATCCGCTCTCAGAGGTTGCGCCGCAAATACTCGATTTTATAACAGGCGTTTTTGAAAAACCGAGATTTGTTGAAGTCGAATACCGAGGAAAAGACGACTATATGCAATCAAGAACATATCGGGTTTCAAAAATGAAGTAGTGTTGTACCTGTCTCGATGGAAACGCTTACAAAGATAGTTGACTTCGGCGGCCTATAAACGGTCGCCGTCCGCATTAGCAGGCTTTTTATATCTTTGATAGGATTGTATAAAAAATACTTGAAAATTTGAACGATGTGTAGTACAATACAACGTATGTGTACTTGTAGCTCAGCAGGATAGAGCGATCGCCTCCTAAGCGATAGGTCGTGGGTTCGAATCCCGCTAAGTACAGAAAGGCTTCCCAAGTAAGGCGAAGTTTTTATATGTAAACTTCGTCTTAGAACCTGTATTCAATGATATATACTTACAGTTGTTGAATACAGGTTCCTACTTGAAGATAGCAGGCTTTTGAAGACTTAGCGAAATGACAATAACGCCGTGTCTAGGGAGCCGAGAGTCTGTAAGAGTTGGAGTTTTATGAAACACATTTTATTGAGAAATGTCCGAGTGGTTTAAGGTACAGGCCTTGAAAGATCGTTAGCTAAAACGCCGTTAATGGTCGAAAAATCTTGATTTTATATCACTTTCGCGACTTTCTTACAACTTAATAATTGCTGGAATTGCCTTCAAAATCGCCTATTTCTTGAATGGAAGCTTATGTGATTTAAGGGCAGTATATACATGGAGGGTTAGCGAAGTGGCCATAACGCGGCGGTCTTGAAAGACTGTGGGCTGACTGGTCACTTCGTAGAGAAAAGTCTTGATTTTATAGGCTTTCTAAGGTACAGTTACAACTGAATAATTTGCAGTGTTGCCATGAAGTGTTGCTATTTTTCCAACGGTTCAATTATTTCGTATCATGGCAAAATCAACTGGAGGGTTACCGAAGCGGTCATAACGGGGCGGTCTTGAAAACCGTTTGAGG